>ERZ791737.1232-NODE-1232-length-13067-cov-19.387488_pt1 | contig 13067 bp, 9 predicted proteins | sample MGYA00510042_ERZ791737 | MGnify/ENA primary metagenome ERZ791737 (study PRJEB30046, sample SAMN00791965) | human gut metagenome | study: EMG produced TPA metagenomics assembly of the A metagenome-wide association study of gut microbiota in type 2... | reverse complement strand
GCCCTACGGGCACCTCCCCTTTCAGGCGGAGGAATTTAAGATACTCCGCTAAATTCCCATTTATATAATAAACTTTCTATAGAATGATTTGTTGTTTCCCAGTCACCAATTAACACCATTCGGATATGAGAATCAATACCGGACAGGGAACAATCCCTCTTATTACGCTTATCGGCATTTGGTCTGTCTCTGCACTGACTTCACTGCCTGGACTGGCGGTTTCGCCCATACTGGGGCAACTTTCCACCATCTTTCCGCGTGCCACGGAGCTGGACATACAGATGCTCACTTCGCTGCCATCGCTACTCATTATCCCATTCGTCCTGCTGGCAGGCAAGTTGGCGGAGAAGCGGGACTTTGTCCGTCTGCTGCGCGTAGGGCTTTGGATGTTTGCAGCAAGTGGAGTACTCTATCTTTTTTCTTCGAAGATGTGGCAACTGATGGCCGTGAGTGCCTTGCTCGGAATAGGTTCGGGACTGATCATTCCGCTTTCCACCGGTTTGATTTCACGTTACTTCACGGGGACGTATCGGGTACGGCAATTCGGCTACAGTTCGGCTATAACAAATGCAACGCTGGTGGTGGCAACGGCAGTGACAGGCTATCTTGCTGAGGCTGACTGGCATCTACCGTTCGTGGTTTATCTTTTACCACTGGTGTCGCTTGTGCTTTGTGCTTATCTTAAAGATGACGGTAATCAATCGGCTGCTGCGAATGCACAAGAGGAGGAGGGGGCGGTCTCTGCCTCTTCTGCCTCTGCCTCTTCTCTTCCTTCTGCTCCTGTCCCCGATATCCGCGGCAGATACGGCATTCATATCCGTCACCTTATACAACTGATGCTGTTTTATGGTCTGATTACCTATGTGGTTTTGGTAGTTACCTTTAATCTGCCTTTCCTTATGGAGGCGCATCATTTCTCCAGCGGAGATTCCGGTCTGATGATTTCTTTGTTTTTCCTTGCTATCATGGCGCCCGGCTTTTTCCTGGGGCATATCGTTAAATACTTGGGGGGAAATGCAAAGTTCTATAGTCTTCTGTCTATTGCTGCGGGGCTGCTGCTGATATGGATTTCGCCCAGGGAGTGGCTGATAATACCCGGTTGTCTTCTGGTAGGTTTAGGCTACGGCGTTATTCAGCCGCTCGTCTACGACAAAACGGTAGATACTGCCGTTCCTGCCAAAACGACCTTGGCGCTTGCCTTTGTGATGGTGATGAATTACCTTGCTATTCTGCTGTCTCCGTTTATCACAGACTTCTTCCAATCATTATTTCATACGAATTCCAAGGAATTTCCGTTTATCTTTAATCTTTGCATTACGGTGGGAGCCATGTGTTGGGCGCATGTCCGGAGGAAAGACTTTTTGTTTGATGATAAATAGGTAGGTTAGCGCGCTTGCGCGCGCTAAATTCCCCTTTTATAGCTCTATCGGCTCATACTTCAGCCCGAACACATCTGCCACGGCCTTGTACGTCACCTTACCTTCTACCACATTCAATCCTAATGCCAGTGCCGGGTCGTCCTTGCAGGCTTGTCTCCAGCCTTTGCACGCCAGGGCTACGGTATAGGGCAGTGTCGCATTCGTCAGCGCCATGGTCGAGGTGAACGGTACGGCACCGGGGATGTTGGCTACTGCATAGTGCACAATGCCATCCACCACATACGTCGGATCACTGTGCGTCGTCGGGTGGGAAGTCTCGAAACATCCGCCCTGGTCAATGGCAACATCCACGAGGACAGTACCCGGCTTCATCATCTTCAGCATTTCCTTGGTGATGAGGTGCGGTGCTTTATCGCCCGGGATGAGGACAGAACCAATAACGAGGTCTATATTCGGCAGCTCCATCTTGATGTTGTGCGTCGAAGAATAAAGCGTCTTCACATTCTTGGGCATCACTTCGCTGAGGTAGCGCAAGCGAGAGAGGTTGATATCCGTAATCAGTACTTCGGCACCCATTCCGGCAGCTATCTGCGCAGCATTGGTTCCTACAATGCCTGCACCGAGGACGAGTACACGTGCGGGACGTACTCCCGTTACGCCGCCCATCAGTTTGCCTTTTCCGCCCTGAGGCTTCTCAAGGAAACGGGCTCCTACCTGCGTTGCCATGCGTCCTGCCACTTCGCTCATCGGGGTAAGGAGAGGCAAGGAGCGGTCTTCTTTCTCCACCGTTTCGTAGGCAATACAAATGGCACCGCTTTCAATCATGGCTTCGGTCAATAATTTATCGGCTGCGAAGTGGAAATATGTAAATACCACTTGTCCCTTTTTAATCAGTTTGTACTCCGGTGCAATGGGTTCCTTTACCTTGACAATCATGTCGGCTGCGGCATACGTAGCTTCAATGGTAGGTAAAGTCCGTGCACCTACGGCGATGTAATCATCGTCCGAGAATCCGCTGTTTGCGCCTGCCGTGGCTTGCACATACACCGTATGACCTTGCTTCACCAACTCGGCTACTCCGGCAGGGGTCATTCCTACGCGGTTCTCATTGTTCTTGATTTCTTTAGGTACTCCGATAATCATAACCTTATTATTTATGGGTTAAACATGGCGAAAGATACGAAAATGGAAAACACATTGTTATCGCTCCCTCCATGTTTTAGAGCATAAAACGGGTGTCATCCTTTCTATTTGCTACTTATTTGCTTCGTAAGGCTGGTGAAACCACCCCAATATCTTATTGTTTTATTCACTTTTTTATATGGCAAAGATTGGGATTATTTTTATCTTTGCCTGCGTTAATAAGAAAGAAGTTATTGTAATGAAACTATATATAAAGCCTTTTGTCTTGTCTCTTTTATTCGTAGCCGGTGGAGTGCGGGCACAAGAGACGGCCACATTTGCTCCTCCTTTTGATTTTCCCATCACTTTTTCCGGCAACTTCGGCGAGATACGTGCCAATCACTTTCATGGCGGATTGGACTTTAAGACCGGCGGTACCATCGGCAAGCAAGTGCGTGCCCTGGCCGACGGACATATCTCCCGTATCCGCGTCACTCATGGATCGGGCTATGTGCTCGATGTGACCTACAATAATGGTTACTCCACGATAAACCGCCACCTCAGCGCCTTTGTGGGAGATATAGCCCGCAGGGTAGAAGCCTTGCAATACGAAAAGGAAAGCTGGGAAGTGGAAATCACGCCCGCTCCCGATGAATATCCCGTAAAGGCCGGGCAGGTCATCGCTCTGAGCGGTAATACCGGTTATTCTTTCGGGCCGCATCTGCATCTGGACGTCTTCGAAACGGAGACGGAAGATTATGTAGACCCGTTGCCTTTCTTTATGGATAAAGTGAAAGACAATACAGCCCCGCGTGCCGAAGGCATCATGCTGTTTCCGCAACCCGGCAAAGGAGTGGTGGAGGGCAAGCAGTCCCGCCAGGCCTTTCCTGCGCGTCCGGTGAAACCCATTACTGCCTGGGGACTGATAGGAGCCGGCATCCGAGCCTACGACTATATGGACGGAGTGCATAATAAGTATGGTGTAAAAAACGTTGTTCTTGAAGTCGATGGCAAAGAGGTTTTCCGCAGTGTGGTAGACCGCTTTGCGTACGAAGAAAACCGATACATCAATTCGTGGACACACGGACAATATATGAAATCTTTCATCGAACCGGGCAACCGCCTGCGCATGCTGCATGCATCTAATGGAAATCGCGGACTGGTGGAAATCAACGAAGAACGTCCCTATCAGTTTGTCTATACCCTGAGCGATGCGCTGGGCAATACGTCCAAAGTCCGTTTTACGGTGCAAGGCAGGAAGATGGATATCCGTCCGGTAGAACATCGTGAGAAATATGCCTTCAAGTGGGACAAGGTGAATTATCTGCAAGAACCGGGATTGGAACTGGTCATTCCCAAAGGCATGCTTTACGATGATGCCTGGCTGAATTATGCCGTACGTGCCGATAGCGGTGATATTGCCTTTACCTATCAGCTGAATGACACCCGTATTCCGATGCATGGTGCATGTGATTTACGCATCGGTCTGCGCCGTCGTCCTGTAGAAGATATGACGAAATATTACGTGGCCGGTGTCACCGCCCGTGGCGGAAAATACAGTGTAGGAGGTAAGTACGAGGACGGTTTTATGAAAGTCCGCATTCGCGACCTGGGAACGTATACAGTAGCTGTCGATACCGTTCCTCCTCAGATAATCCCGGTAAATAAGGTTCAATGGGGGCGCATGGGGCGCATTGTTTTCAAAGCGAAGGATAAAGAAACAGGGATCGAAACCTACCGCGGCACGATTGACGGAAAATATGCCTTGTTTGGCAAGCCGAACTCCATCAGCGGCGATATTGTTTGCGAACTCGACCCGAAACATGTGGAAAAGGGCGGGAAGCACATTGTGGAGATGACCGTAACAGACGGCTGCGGCAACCGGACTACCGAACAATTTGAATTCGTCTGGTAAATGAAAAACATTAATAACAACAATAATAACTGAAGTATGAAAAGCAAAAGACTGACTCTTTCCGTCTTATTCGTGGTAGCAGCAGTGGTGAATGCCCTGGCTTGTACCAACCTGATCGTAGGCAAGAATGCCTCTACAGACGGTTCTACCATCGTATCTTATTCTGCCGACTCCTACGGGCTGTTCGGCGAGTTGTATCATTATCCCGCAGGCATGCACAAGAAGGGTACGTTGATCGACGTCCACGAGTGGGATACCGGCAAATACCTCGGCCGGATAGAACAAGCACGCCAGACGTACAACGTCATCGGCAACATGAACGAGTTCCAGCTTACCATCGGCGAAACCACCTTTGGCGGTCGTCCCGAATTGGTGGACACTACCGGTATTATCGACTACGGCAGTCTGATTTATCTTGGCCTGCAACGTTCACGCACCGCCCGCGAAGCCATCAAGGTGATGACGGACCTTGTGCAGGAATACGGCTATTACAGCAGCGGTGAATCCTTCACTATTGCCGATCCCAACGAAATCTGGATTATGGAAATGATAGGTAAAGGTCCCGGTGTGCGTGGCGCCGTATGGGTAGCCGTTCGTGTTCCCGACGATTGCATCTCTGCACATGCCAACCAAAGCCGCATCCATCAGTTCGATATGAACGATAAGAACAATTGCATGTACTCTTCCGACGTTGTCTCCTTTGCTCGCGAAAAGGGCTACTTTGACGGCGTAAACAAGGACTTCAGCTTTGCCAATGCGTATGCGCCTCTCGATTTCGGTGCACGCCGCTACTGCGAAGCCCGCGTATGGAGCTACTTCAACATGTTTACCGACCGTGGCAACGAATTCTTACCTTATATATTAGGTGAAACAAATACTCCGATGCCGCTGTTCCTCAAGCCCAGCCGTAAAATCTCCGTGCAGGACGTCAAGAACGCTATGCGCGATCATTACGAAGGAACTCCTCTTGATATCAGCAAGGACTTCGGTGCCGGCCCGTATCATACTCCCTACCGTCTTTCTCCTCTTTCTTTCAAGGTAGGCGATCAGGAGTACTTCAACGAACGTCCTATCTCCACCCAGCAGAGCGGCTTTGTGTTTGTGGCACAGATGCGTTCCGAATTACCCGATGCCATTGGTGGCGTGCTGTGGTTCGGTACGGATGATGCCAACATGACCGTGTTTACTCCTGTATATTGCTGTACGGACAAGATTCCCGTATGCTATAGCCGCGTAGATGGTGCCGATTATATCACCTTCTCCTGGAACTCGGCTTTCTGGATCTTCAATTGGGTTGCCAATATGGTTTATCCCCGCTACGACCTGATGATAGGGGATGTACGTGCTACTCAGACGGAACTGGAAACTACTTTTAACGAAGCCCAGGAAGGTGTTGAGGCCGCTGCTGCCAAACTCCTGGCAAAAGATCCTGCCAAAGCAAAAGCATTCCTTACCAACTATACGAACATGACGGCTCAAAGTACTTTCGATACCTGGAAACGCCTCGGCGAATTCCTTATCGTAAAATATAATGATGGCGTTGTAAAACGTATGAAGGACGGTAAGTTCGAGCGTAATTCCATCGGCCAGCCGGCAGGCGTAGTTCGTCCCGGATACCCGAAAGAATTCCTTGAAGAGTACGTCAAGCAGACGGGAGACAGATATAAAATGCCGGAATAAGTTCGTGCATAGGTTACACAGGTTCTTCATCTTTCTTATAAAATCTGTGTAATCTATGTAATCTCTGTTGAAAAAAATTAGGATATTCGAACTTAATCTCCTACATTTGTGTCTTAACAAAAAGTTTATATTAACCTTTAAAATAGTAACAGTCTTATGGAAAATCAGGAACTGATTAAGCAGGTAACTGAGAAAGCCGAAAAATGGCTTACCCCGGCATACGATGCCGAAACTCAGGCAGAAGTGAAACGCATGTTGGAAAATCCCGATAAAACCGAACTGATAGACAGCTTTTATAAGGATTTGGAATTTGGAACGGGTGGTCTGCGCGGCATTATGGGTGCCGGAACCAACCGCATGAATATCTACACCGTAGGTGCTGCTACTCAAGGTTTGTCCAACTACCTGAACAAATGCTTTGCCGGTAAAGACCAGATCTCAGTAGTAGTAGGTTACGACTGCCGCAACAACAGCGACAAGTTCGCCAAGATTTCTGCCGACATCTTCTCTGCAAACGGTATTAAGGTATATCTTTTCGATGATTTGCGTCCTACCCCCGAAGTTTCGTTTGCTATTCGTCACTTCGGTTGCCAAAGCGGTATCAACATTACTGCCAGCCACAACCCGAGAGAATACAACGGCTACAAGGCTTATTGGGATGACGGCGCCCAGGTACTTGCCCCGCACGATACCGCTATCATCGACGAAGTAAACAAAGTAACCGTTGCCGACATCAAGTTCAACGGCAATCCCGATTTGATTCAGATTATCGGTAAGGAAGTGGATAAAGTATATTTGGATAAGGTACATTCCATTTCTATCGACCCCGAAGTCATCAAACGTCAGAAAGACCTCAGCATTGTTTATACGCCGCTTCATGGTGCAGGCCGTGTGCTCATTCCGGATTCTCTGAAGGAATGGGGCTTTGAGAACATCAACTGCGTGCCCGAACAGATGGTGAAGGATGGTAACTTCCCGACCGTTGTATCTCCGAATCCCGAAAATGCCGAAGCCCTCTCTATGGCTATCGCCCTGGCAAAGAAGATCGATGCCGACATCGTAATGGCAAGCGACCCCGACGCCGACCGCGTAGGTATGGCTTGCAAGGACGATAAGGGCGAATGGGTACTTATCAACGGTAACCAGACTTGCCTGATCTTCTTGTACTACATCATCAAGAACCGTATTGCAATGGGTAAGATGCAGCCCAATGACTTCATTGTAAAGACCATTGTAACTACCGAACTGATTAAGGCGGTGGCCGACAAGAACAAGATTGAAATGCGCGATTGCTACACCGGCTTCAAGTGGATTGCACGCGAAATCCGTCTGAGCGAAGGCAAGCAGCAATACATCGGCGGCGGTGAAGAAAGCTACGGCTTCCTGGCCGAAGATTTCGTTCGCGATAAAGATGCCGTTTCTGCCTGCTCCTTGCTGGCCGAAATCTGTGCATGGGCAAAAGACCAGGGCAAGACGCTGTATGACGTGCTGATGGACATCTACGTAGAGTACGGCTTCTCCAAAGAAACCACTGTCAATGTGGTGAAACCGGGTAAGAGCGGTGCCGAAGAAATCAAAGCTATGATGGATAACTTCCGTGCCAATCCGCCGAAGGAAATCGGAGGATCGCCCGTGAAGGTAATCAAGGACTACAAGACGCTGAAAGTGACTGATCAGGGAAAAGTAAGCGATCTGGATATGCCGGAAGCATCGAATGTGCTTCAGTATTTCACGGAAGACGGTACGAAGATTTCCGTGCGTCCGTCGGGTACGGAACCCAAGATCAAGTTCTATATCGAAGTGAAAGGCGAAATGGGTTGTCCGAAGTGTTATGTCAGCGCCAATGCGGATGCTGAAAAGAAAGTGGAAGCTGTGCGCAAGTCACTTGGTATCTGATAATAATAGATAATAGAAAAAAGCAAATAGAAAGGTGTAATTCTGCGAAGGGTTACACCTTTCTTGTTTTTAGACAGTGCATGCTGACGATTTTTCTGCATTAAACTTCTTTGGTATACTTTAAGTCAACCACTAAATCTTTCAGTGTTAAACCCCGTTCTATAGGGACATCTAAACCTAAACTATAAAGTAATTATGAAAGATTTAGTAGCAGGCATCAAGTACGATGCCGCCAAAGTGATTGAACAGGCCGTAGGGCCAAGTAAAGAATTCTGCATGGGGTATATGAATCCCGGTGCTCCGGATGGTCAGGGATATATCTCTACCATGAAACTCTCTGTGGGTACGGTCGATGTGAAAGACCTCGATGCGGTGACCGAGGGTATCGTTTCGTACGACCGTTGCGAGAAGAACGACGCCTACATCGGGCAAATCAACATGCTGACCGTATCTTCCTTCTGCGGACAGAATGGTGCCGTATGGGGCTATGACCTTGCTGTGCACGAAGACATCGCCACCGGCAAGGAGAAACCCATGTACATGCAGGAACAACCGGACGGAAAACCCGCTATCCCCGTTTACAACGCTCGCCCGTTGCTCGAAGCCAGCGAACGTCTTTTCGGACGCGAGAAGCAACGCCGTTTTCCGCCCATGCCGGGTGCACACGTCATTTGTGCCAATAAGGACGTTACGGCTCACGGTCCGCTGTGGGTATGGTCGGCTATCGGCATTGCCATCCTGAAAAACCGTAGCGACGGCTCCTGCCTCTTCATCGAAGACGCCAATACGTATGGTGACGACAATACCACCGAAGCCGAATTGATCGGTTTCCTGGAAGGCTCGCTCCGCAAAGTCACCAACAGCATCGTGCTGTGTGGTCAAGATCAGTCCGTAGAGTACGACCGTATCTATGTGGGCTACAAATACACGTTTGTAGAGCCGCATCAAGTGGGCTGTGCCCTGACTTGCGCCCCCTACGTATATCTGGCACAAAATGCCATTCCCCAAGGTATGAAGGCTTCCGACCTGAAAGGCATGCCCATCGACGAATGGGAAAAGAAACTGGCTCTGGAACCTCTGACAACGATTGAGTGATTATAAACCTAAACTTTAACTTTTAAAATTCTTATTATCATGGATGAAATGAAAGGAACTCGTTATCCTATTTTTGGATTTGTAACAGGTGGTACAGGTGTTTTTAACGATGGTATTCCACCTCAGCCGTATGAAACTTTTGCTTATGACCTCGCTTTGCACGAAGCAGGCATCGAGAACTTCAATGTAATTCCCTACACTTCCGTCATGCCGCCCGAAATCCGCGGTAACCTGGTGACCATCACCCCGGAGATGAATCAGAAATTCCATTATCTGCCTTATCGTCCCGACATCAAGGAGCAGTTCCATCACGGTGCCGTGCTCGAGGTAATCATTGCCGGAACGGGTGCTAACTATGCAGAACATAAAGCCATCGCCACAGGTGTGGGCATTGTTTGGGCCAAGAAGGACGGTAAGTTTGTAGGCGGTTTTGCGGCCGAATACGTACAGTTCTACGACTCGAAGATCGATGACGAGATTGCTGCTGCCGAAGCACGCATGTGGCTGAACAAATCGCTGAATCACGAACTTTCCATGCGCGGCATGGAGCAGGACGGAGACAAGGAATTGTTCCATAACTTCATCAATATACCTTCTGATAATCCGTTTGCCTACTGTCTGACGGCTATCGGATTCTTGAACTTCGGTTATGCACCTTTAGCTAAATAAACGTCATGGCTGATACTTCAAAGAAATTAGGATTGGGCGGACTCGTCGCCATCGTCTTCGGTTCCATGATAGGCGGAGGTATTTTCAATATCTCGCAGAACATGGCGCAAGGAGCCGGGCTGGGAGCCACTATCATCTCCTGGATTATTTCGGGAGTGGGAGTGTTGTTCCTTGTGCTCAACTTCAAGGTGCTGGCCGATGCCCGTCCTGATCTCAATGCAGGTATCTATCAGTACGCAAAAGAGGGTTTTGGCAATTATGTGGGGTTCAACATCGCCTGGGGCTACTGGCTGTGCGCGGCAATGGGTAACGTGGCTTTTGCCGTGATGCTCAATGACTCGTTCGGTGAGTTCTTCCCCGTGCTGCTGCATCATGGGTGGCAGACGGTGTTGTTCGGATCGTTCTTTATCTGGGCCATGTATTTCCTGGTCGCAAGAGGCGTAAAAGCCGCTGCCGCACTGAATACGATGGTTACTGTTGTGAAGTTCGCGGCGTTGATATTAATTGTCATTATCCTCTTTATTTTCTTTAAAGTAGGTGCGCTGAGTTTTGACTTCTGGGGACATGCCACCGACTTGGGCTCCATCGGGACGCAGGTGAAGAGCACGATGCTCGTCACGCTGTGGTGCTTCATCGGAGTGGAAGGTGCGGTAGTGATGTCGGCCCATGCCCGCAACAGTAAAGATGTGGGTAAGGCGGGTGTCATCGGCTTTCTGCTGGCATTGGTGCTGTATGCGCTGATCAGCGTTTTGTCCTATGGCATCATGAGTCAGCCTGACTTGGCAAAGCTGGACGATCCGTCCGTGGCATACGTCCTGAAGCATGCGGTGGGCAACTGGGCTTATACGTTTGTGGTGCTCAGTGTCATCGTTTCCGTCATCGGTGGTTGGATTGCCTGGACGTTGATGTGTGCGCAGGTGCCCTACACGGCTGCTCAGGTGAAGATTCTGCCGAAATCGTTCTTGCGTGAGAACAAGGCTTCCACGCCTATTTATGCGTTGCTGATATCCAGTATCATCATGCAGGTGTTTATGATAATGGTTGTCATGGCGAAGTCCGTTTACGATGCCGCCATCGACATTACCGGTGTAATGATTCTTCCTGCTTATCTTTTCTGTGGACTTTACCTTGTGAGGGCAAGTTTCATGAAAGGAGAGTTGAAGACAACTGATGCGAAAACAATCAACAAATACCGTGTCATCGGTATTGTGTCTTCCTTGTTTTGCTTTTGGTTGCTCTATGCAGGCGGATTACTACTTTTGCTCGTGACGTCTATCTTCTATTTGGTCGGCATCTACTTCTATGTAGTGGCGCGCAAACAGAACCGGGCGCAGGGCGAACCTATCTTCTCCAATGCCGAACGCTGGCTGGCATGGATCATCGCGGCTTGTGCCGTGATAGCCGTGATACTGCTGGCAATGGGCAAGGCGGGACTTTAAGAATTAAAAATTGAAAATTAAGGATTAAAGTTCGGGGGCCGATGAACAAAGAGCCCCGTGAGAAGTTTAGTATATGCAGATTGCGAAGACACGCCGATTGGTTGATGTGAATGAGAGTCGTTTCATTCGTAGTTGTTCGTTTGTGAGTGCGTGTCTTCCGCAATCTGCTTTTTTAATTATCAATCGGTGATTATTTATTGCTTACTACTTATTATTGATTCACCAATTACTATTCACTAATTATTATTTTCCAGCCACCAGTCAATCAACTTTCGCGCAATGCTCAGTTTGCGTGGTATCTCCGGCAGATTATCTTTGGAATAGAATCCTGCGGCGGAAAGTTCGTCGTCTTGCAATTTGATTTCTCCGCTTTCATAGTCGGCAATGAATCCCACCATTAATCCGCTGGGGTAGGGCCAGGGCTGATTGCCGAAGTAGGTGATGTTTTTTACTTTCAGTCCTGTTTCTTCCAATACTTCACGTTGTACACATTGTTCAAGGGTTTCGCCCGTTTCCAGGAATCCGGCTACCAGTCCGTAGAATGTTCCCCGGAAGTTTCGTGCGTGTACCAGCAGGATTTCTTTTCCTTTCCGTATCAGTACGATGATTGCCGTAGAAACGGGCGGATACATTTCGTTGCCGCAGTTGGAGCATTTCTTCATTATCGGCGCTTCCTGCTTCATCGGCATGCCGCATACGGGGCAGAATCGACTGTGCTCGTCCCAATAGAGTATCTGAAATGCTTTTCCCGCAGCCTGATAGTCGTCTAAAGGAAGGCAGTCGTAAGAGGCACGCAGACCGATCATTACCCATTCTTCCGTCTCGGCTATTGGCTGCATTACGGCAAATGCCTTTACTTTCCTGCCATCCGTGAGTGTTACATCTTGTATCTTTTGTCCTGCCGTTGGCCGTATTGGAGGCTCTGTTCCGCAAGGTACACTGTATGTATTGTTCTCTTCTTTTTTCAGCAGCAGTTGGTCTTTGAAAAAGACGAACCACTGCACCGGAAATTCGATTTCTGTAGTTTCCATTACTTGATATTAAATATTGAATATAATTTCTTGGTTTATATCTTTTTTTAGTTAAGAATCCTGCTTGTCCGTTTCCTCTTCTTGCTTGACGTAGACTGTGGATCTGCTTATTCCGCGGCGACGCAAAAATCCTTGCGAAATGAATTTGTTCAGTTCGTCTATAGCGGCATGTCTTGTCAGTCCGGTCAATTGAATATATTCAGTTTTGGTTATGCATATATTTTTTTGGAGGAACAACATCAGCTTTTCTTTTCTTGACTCTTCGGTGCTCTTTATTTTTTTTGACTTCTTGGTCGTGGAATGCACCCGTTCCAGTGTCATTGCACGTCTGATTTTCTTGCGGAATGTGCTGCTGATGCGCAAGTTTACATTTTGAAATCGGACGGATTCGGATCTGATTTTCTTTTTTTCATCATCCGTTTCACGTAGACATTTCAGTGAGGTACTGAAGAAGCCCAAGTCTCCTAACTCTACAATATTTCCATCGGCCAGCAGGTCGCAAAGCTCATCTATGCAGGCATCCAGCGCAGCTCCTATAACGCTTTTAGGCAGATGTTGAAATGTGGCTACATGTTCCACAAATTCTTTCTGCGTATAAGTCACTTTAGGGCATATGCGGGCATGGAGAGATGGTTCATCTTCTTTTCCTTTCGGGGAAGGCGTTTCATAAAGGTCGTAATATGCACTCATAAGATAAATGTTTTCTATTACTACGATGAATAATTTCAGTTGCTGCGATAAACTATTTCTTTCTTTACTAAGAAGTACTCGTCCAACAACTGTTTCTATTTCGTCCGACATTTGTTTCTCTTTCGTCCGACAATTGTCGGACGAAAGAGAA
>ERZ791737.1228-NODE-1228-length-13133-cov-17.424606_pt1 | contig 13133 bp, 9 predicted proteins | sample MGYA00510042_ERZ791737 | MGnify/ENA primary metagenome ERZ791737 (study PRJEB30046, sample SAMN00791965) | human gut metagenome | study: EMG produced TPA metagenomics assembly of the A metagenome-wide association study of gut microbiota in type 2... | reverse complement strand
CCTGCTATATTCTTTATCAAATCTAAAAAAATCTTTACTCATAAATAATCCTTATCAATTAAAAATTAAAATTAAAATATTTTCTACAAATTTATTATTTTATCATATTAAACAACTTAAAAGTAAAAATAACAAGCCCTAAAAATTAAAATTTTACTAAAAAAATATTTTATAATTTCTAAATTTATTAAAATATTTATCGAAATTCATTTTAAAATATTTTATAATCCGTTTAAAAATATTTCATAGTTAATTTTTAAAATATTGAATAATCTCAAAATTTACTTTAAAAAATATTTTGCAATTTCCTAAAATAAAATCTTCATTGCGAAAGATTGATTATTTTACCGTCATTGCAAAGCATTGAAAATTCCGAAGCAATTTATTTTTCCCGTCATTGTGAAAGACTTATTATTTTACTGTCATTGCGAGCTATAGCGAAGCAATCCACTATTAATATAATTAAATTTTTGATAAGACATTGATTTTTTTAAAATATTGAATATACTAAAAAGTATGATATATCTGCAAGCGGTTAGGCTGTCCGATTAAAACAGTCGTTTAAAAGCGGTTAGACTGTCCGATTAAAAACAGTCGTTTAAAAGATAGCGAGCGGGTATTATGTCCGTTCGCTTTTTATTTATTGGAGTATTAATTTTAATGGATTGGTTTGTTGTCGATAAGGAATATATAAGTTATTTGCTTAAATATGGCGATAAATTAAAACTTCATGTTGGTATATTGTTAACAATTAATAAATATAATTATTATGTCCCTATTTCTTCGGCAAAACCAAAACATTATAGAATGTCTAATAAGTTAGATTTCCATAAATTAACTGATATTAAAAACGGATATTTATACGCTGTTCTAAACCTTAATAATATGATTCCCGTTCCGAATGATTGTATTACTCAATTAAAATATAATCAAATTGAAAAATTCCGTAGTTTTTCAAACGAAAAAGAAAAGAACGATTATATTTATTTATTACAAAAAGAAAAAGAAATAATAGATTTATACGCTGAAGTATTGCATAGAAAAGCAAAAAAACTTTATGGAAAATGCAAGATAATGCCAAATTCTTCGCTTGCAAAAAGATGCTGCGATTTTCAATTATTGGAAAAAAAATGTATTAAATACAAAAAACTATAATAAATTTTATTTAAAAAACTCTTCCCTTACTACCAAAATAGAATCTTTCAAATAATCGCTTTCAATATAATTAATATAATTAAGCGAACTATAATCTATTATCTTTTTAATCTCTTTAAGTATCTCAATTCCATTATTATTCTTAAAAGCTTTTTCAATATTCTTAATTTGTTTTTCGGTAAAAATATTATATTCTATTCCCTTAATAATTTTTTCAATATATTCTCTATCGTTTAAAGAAATTTCAAGTCCCATAATTTCTTTATATCTTTCAAGTTTAAGTAAAGCGTCAGGTTTATAATTAATCTTTTTAATATTTTTTCTTCTCTCAAAATCGGCAATTAAACTCTCCGCTTTATCGCTCGGCTTAAAAGATTTTTCATTTTCTTGCGCTTTCAAAATTTTAAATATATTTGCCATATTATAATCCATAACAGAATTTTTTAATAATCCTCCAAATATTCCGTTTTCTCCTTTTCTTATTTCAACAAGTCCGTTAAAATCGTTTTCTCTTCTTATAAAAATATTATCCTTCATATTTTTAATTTCTTCCAAAAGTTTATTATCTTGATTTAATTTATTGTAAATCTCTCTATATTCAATATCCCAACTTATATCGTTTTCTAAATCCGAAATAATTCCCGCTTCTCTTTTCAAAGAAAACAAAGAATTAATTTCATCGTCTTTTTGAAGTATTTTAGTGTCGTTTCCAAAAATAGAATTAATTAAAGTAAGTTTGAAATTAGAAATCTGCCAATTTTTAATATCTTTTTGAGCTTCTAATCTCGGAATAAAATTGTGAATATAAATTTTATCAAAAAGTTTTTTTCCAATTCTATTTATTCTTCCAACTCTCTGAATAACTCTCGTTGGATTATAAGGAATATCATAATTTATAATTATTCCCGCTCTATGCAAATTAACTCCTTCCGAAAGCGTATCTGTAGATATAAGTAAAAAATATTCGCTCTCTTGTTTTCTCTCTTCAAGCGATGCGTCAAAATTCGCTTTAACAGTTTCTCTATTTTTTGAATCTGCAACCGATTTTAAAGGTTTGAGTAAATAATTTAATTCTTCGTCTTTGCAAATCGATTCATATAAATAATCGACAGTATCTTTAAACTCGCTGAATATAATTATTTTTCTTTTATCGTTTTCTTTTTTGAATTTTTTTAATTCTTCTTTTAATTTGAAAAACTTTTTATCTTTTTCAATTCCTATATTCTCCCAATCTTTTTTAATCTCTTTAAGTATTTTTAAATCGTTTTCAAAATCAATAAAAAATTCCTTGCTTAAAACTTCTTTAACATTTTCTATTATATAAGGTCCTTCGTATTTTTTAGAATTATCTTTTATAATTATATCGTTATCATCGTCATAATCTTCGTAATTTACATCGCCTCTTTTATAAATAGGATAATAATTTCTTCCTCTCACAAATCTTTTTATATTCTCGTATTTTCCAATCATATTTTCTACGCTCTTTTTAAATGCAAAAATAGAACTTTCAAATCTCCTAACAAGTAAATGTCTCATAAACTTTGCAATATTATTTGAAGACAAATCGGCAAAATCAAAATTCGCATCCTCTCCGTAAACTTCTTTAACAATTTCCGCGCTTTTTCTTTTATCTTCTATCGTTTCTTTTTTCAAATAAATTAAAGGTTTATACCTAACGCCCTTAAAAATATTAGAATTATTTTTATTGTCTTCGTTATCTTCGTTATAAGGACTTATTTTTTCTAAAGTGTCGGAATATAATTTTGATAAATCTCCAAGCTCATAATCATGAAGTTTCGGCTCTTCCACATCGTTAAATTCCGTTTTCTGTTTTTCTAAATCTTTTCTATATTCCGAATCTTCAAGCAAATCGTTTCTCGTTCTTCTAATTATAATAGTATGTATTAAACTCATTATTTCTTTTGCTATCTCTCTACTTTTTTTAATATTCTCTTCTTTTGAGTTTTCCGATTTTTTATATTTCGATTTTAATTCTCTCTCTTCTTTTAATATTTTAATTTTTGCCTCTTCAATATTTTTATTTTTAGTAAGCTTTCTATCGAAAATATCAATTATTGAAAATATATCGGAAGTCGTATTATGCATAGGAGTCGCCGTAATTGCTATAACTTTATTACCAAAACATATATTAGTTATCATATCATAAGAATAAGTTTTATTATTTACAAATCTATGAGCTTCGTCTATTATAATTAATCTATTTTTTCTATGATTTCTTACATGTTCTAAAGCTTTATCTAAAAGCCCGATACTAAAAACTTTAGCTTTAATTTGAAATTCGATATTATAATTTTCCCAAGAATCTATTATTTTAGGCGGACAAATAATAATTATCTCTTCGATTTTTTCCTTTAATAAAAGATTTTTCGCTATTGCAGAAGCGATTATACTTTTTCCCAAACCTACTACATCGGAAATTAAAACTCCGTTATATAACATAATTCCGTTTATTCCGCTTTTTATAGCGTCAATTTGATATTTATAATCTCTATAACCATAATCTGCAGGCGAACATAATAATTCTTCTCTATTAATAAATTCAAAATATTCGTATATAACTTTAAGAAATATTTTATAAGGCGACACCAAATCGTCTTTATCTTTTTTATCTTCGTTAGTTAGTTTAATAATATTTCTAAAAAATTCTTCTTCATTTTTATTATTTAGAATTTCATGAGCTTTATTCCATTCTTCTTCAAAATAATTATAAAGTTCGTTAAAACCGTCTTTACAATATATATTAAGTTCTTTTCTGTCTTTAATTCCTCGATGCGTAAAATTACTTGAGCCTATTAAAAAAGCGTTTCTTTCCGCTTCTTCGTTGTATTTAAATAAATATAATTTAGCATGCATATATTCCGCCGTTTTTCTAATTTCAAGAGTTTTATTTTCGCATTTATATTTAAATAATTCTATTATTGAAGAATATTCTTTATTTTCAATTAAAGTAAATTCTTTAAAATCGTTTATAGCTTTATCGTTATCTTTATTATCATTAAAATATAATCTTCTTGTTTTGTTATCTATATTCATTCCGATAAGTATTTTTACTTTTGCATTTAAAAATATATTTCTTGCATTTTCATTTTTAATTATATACGAAAATACTTCATAATAACAATAAGCGGTTAATATGCAAATTTCTTTTATATTATGAATATCATTTTCATTATCAATATTATAAAACTGTTTTTCAAAATATTTTAATAAACTTTTTGATTCTTCCGAATTATCGACTAATATCATAATTAAATTTCCTCTCTAAAAAATATTATATAATTTATAAAGTTATATTTTAATTTTATATTTATTATATATTATGAAATAAATTAAATATAGTAAAATAATTTATAAAAATATTATGCTTGTATATTATGATAAATTTTATATAATTTTATTTAATACTTAATTTAATATATCTTGAGGCAATAGTGCAAATATTATTTGGTAAAATAAAAAACTTTTCGTATCAAAAATTTTGGAGAGAAGAGTTAAAAACATTCAATTTAAATCATGAAAATATAGATATAAACGATTTGCCAAGTAAATGCAATATTCAAATTAATAATAAAATTATGTCAATAAGCAAATGGGTTAGTCCTAAAAGAACTCGCTCGTATCCTTATGCAAGAGTATACGATTGTTTTGATTCTTGTAGCGGTAAAGTTGCGACTATAATTCCAATAATCAAAGACGAAGGAATTGACGGAGATATGGATTATTTGCAATGGGATACTATTTCTTTAATGAGTTTGCTTAATGTATATGTTATATTAGGATTCTATGAAGACGCTGAAAAAAATATTATAAATACGAATAAACTAAATAAAATAACAAATCAAAAATTAAAATCAAGCTTTATATATAAACAACTTGAAATATTGAACAATTATCATCAATCGGCATTGCATTGGAATCTTAATCAATTAGATAACGAAAATTTATTAAATCTTATAAATAAAGTTAAAAATTCTTATAATTATATTTCGCAAAAACTTAAAATAAAACTTCATGATGTAAAAAATATAGATAAATTTAAAATCAATATTACTAAAGACAAAGAAGCTTTTATGCAATATTCAAGATATAAAGCAAAGAGCGCTCAAAATAGAGAAGTTTTAACATTGCACAATAAAGAATCTGTCGGAATAGGAGAAAAAACAAAAATAGAAATAGAAAATTATTTAGGCGGATATTATTATTTTACTATTGACGATGTTTTAGATAAAAATAATATTTTATATTTAATCGAAAGCAAACATAGTAAAAATTCTATTTTTCCGTCAAATGACGATATTAAAGACGGTTTATTAAAACTTATGCTTTATAATAATCTATGCGAAATTAGAGATTTAAAAACAAAAAGGGATTTTAAAATAGTTTTGCGATTAACTTCAAACACATTAAAAAGCAATGTAGATTTGCCAAATAATAATTTAGAATCTTTTATAAAATCAAATAAACTAAATAAAAAACAAATAGAAATTATACATAAATTAAATTCCGAATGCGAAAGAAATAAATTTTATATATGGATTCAAAAGGCTTAAGTATGAATTTAGTTAAATCGCCTTTGCGTTATCCAGGCGGAAAAAGTAGAGCGATAAAATTTTTATGTCAATATTTTCCGAATGATTTTAAGATATACAAAGAGCCTTTTTTTGGCGGCGGTTCTGTCGGTATTTATATAGCTCAGATTATGAATAATATACAAATAGATGTAAACGATTTAAATTACGAATTATATTGTTTTTGGCAGAGTTTAAAAATTCATCCTAATAAATTAATTGAAGGAATTATAGAATTAAAAAATAGATTTAAAAACGGTAAAGATTTGTATAATTTTATTTTATATAGAAGAGAATCTAATCTTTCTATACTTGAGAGAGGAATTGATTTTTTTATTCTTAATAGAATTACTTTTTCGGGTATTGTAGATAGCGGAGGATTTTCTCAAAAAGCTTACGAATCAAGATTTACGACAAGTTCTATTGATAGATTAAAAAACACTCATAAAATAATTAAAAATTTTAATTTTTCAAGCGATAATTTTTTTAATCTAATAGATATTGATACAAAAAATCAAAAAGAAACTTTTATTTTTTTAGACCCGCCTTATTATAGTTCTGTAAAATCAAAATTGTATGGCAAAAAAGGTATTTTGCATTTAAACTTTAATCATAAAAATTTGAGAGATTATTTATACAAAATAAAATCTAAATTTTTACTTACTTACGATAATTGCGAATTTATAAGAGAGCTTTACAAAGACTTTTATACGCTTGAATGGAATTTGCAATATGGAATGAATAATTATAAACAAGTAAAAGCCGATATTGGAAAGGAATTATTGATTAGTAATTATGAATTGAAACTTAATAATTCTATTTATAAACAAAAAATTAAAGAATTGTCTATTTTATAAAATATAAAAAATTATAATTCTTTATCTTTAATCTCAATTAATTCAACCATTTCCGACATTTCTATTATTGAAAATATCGACATTAATCTTAAAGTAAAACCGCTCATATCCAAGCCTGCAAGTATAAATAAAGTAAAAACTAAAAATTCTGCGGAGTATTTTTTTGAAATAATAGAATCCGTTAAATAACCAAATAGAATAATAAGAAACATAAATATTATGCCAACATATAAAATGAAAGGAAAAGAAAGCCCGATTCCAAGAGCGTTGTAAAAAGAAATTATTATTAAATGATTGCTATATTTCGATTTCAATATAAATACGATTGTAAAAACTAAAATAAAAATAAAATATTTGTATATATTTTTTTTAATCATTCTTTTTGCAAAAATTATAATATAACCTATCATAATTATTATAAAAGATATTGAAGAAACTTTTCCCATATATTCTATTAAATATAAAGAAATATAATGCATAATATCGTTATCTATAATTTTATTTGCAGAAAGAATAATATAATTTAAATTAGAAAAACCAAGAGAGATAAGAATAAATATATATGCTCCTCTTTGAAGTTCATTTATATTTTTTGATAATATTAAAGGAAGAAGAGTTTTTATCGTTATTAAAAAAGTAAAAATAAAAAATAATAATTCCGTTATATTATAAATATTTATATCGCTTATATATAATTTTAATACTCCAAATATTAAAAAAATTATTCCTAAAATTCCGTCTAATATTTGAGAGTTAAAAAGATAATTATAAAATTTATAAAATAGAAGTAAAAAGAAAGCTAAAAATATTCCGTATTCTATAATATAATTTACTAAATAAAAAAAATAATTTTCTTCTATATTTAAAAATAGAGTTCTAAAAAAAAGAAAATTAATAATAACGACTATAATAAGCGCATTTGTCCAAAAATGGTAGGCTTTTATAAACGAGTTATTATTTGCAATTTTGTTTTTTAAAATATAAAACATTTATTTATCCGAATTATTTTCTATAATATTATTTTAGATAAATAAAAATTTCAATAAATATTATAGCTAAATTTTTTCTATTTACTCTTTATATTCCCATTTATCATTTACAATATTATTCTCTATAAAAATATTTGTAAAAAAACTTTTCTGCAAGAAATTTTGCAATTTTTCCATATATTCCGCTTCATTCATTTTCTTAATTTTTTCATTCAAAGCTCTTATAATAGCAAAAGTTTCATTATCAATATTTCCGTCAATTTTTTTCGGTCTAAAATGGCATTGAAAAGCGTATAAAACTTTTCTCGATTCAAAATCCCATTTATTATTTGTAGGCATACTCGTATAACCGTATTTTATAAACTCTTCTTTAATATCTTTTATTTTCGCTCTTCTAAATTTTTTATCGTATAAAAATTTTCTATAATCTTTTTCGTCATACCACATTCCTAAATTATATTCGTCATATAATCTCTTCCAAGGAAATTTTGGTCCTGGGTCTATTTTTCTGTAAGGAGCGACATCCGAATGTCCTAATATGCGATAAGGTTTTATATCGTATTTTTTAACAAGTTCTTTAAGCAAATATGCTACTTTTTCTATTTGGCTTTCTTCATAATCTATATATTCATTATATGAAAGAAAATATCTATTCTCTCTCTGCCTTCTTGTCATTCTTCTTAATTGAGCGGGAGTATTTGTGACTTTTCTTTGAAAACCTAAATTAACTATTTCAATTCCGATTGAACTGTCATTTATGCTTCCTCTATTTTCAAACATAGTTATTCCCGCATGCCAAGCCCGATTACTTTCTTCAACAAGTTTATATATAGGTTCTTCTTCTTTAGTCGTTATTAAATAATGGGAAGAAACTCCATGCGAAGTTAATACTTTAAGAGAAAGCTCATCGTCTAAAGCAGTATAATGCAAAATGATATATTGTATTCTCAAATTATAAGCAGCCGATTTATAAATTGTAGATATTTTAATCGGATTATCAATTTCATTACTAGTATTTATCGTATTTATATTATTCATATCTTTTATACAATTTTTAGGACGAAGTAAAAAAAATGAAATAGAAAATATTATCAAAATATATATTATAATTTTTTTAATAAATATATTAAACATAAGCGGGAACTCCGTTGAATCTATAACGCATAAAACCGTTGTAAAATTCTTTAATTTCCAAATATGCCAAATAATAAGCTTGCGCCGTATTTATTCTTGTATGTTTATGAAATAAATTTAAATAAAAACTTTTAATAAAATCGATATAGATTCCGTCCGCTAAACTTCCCGTTCCCGATATTACTGTTCTTACTCCCGCAGAAAGAAGAGATTGAATTAATTTATTATTATTTTCTTCCATATTGCAAGCGTTAATAAATATTAATGAAGGCGGATTTTCCAAAGCGTTTATAGAGTTTAAAATATAATCTTCGCTTAATTTTATTCCGTTAGAATATCCATGCGTTATTATATGAACGATATCGTAATTTTCCAAAACTTTAATAAAATCAAAATAATTATGCTCTTTTATGTATAAATCAATATTTATATCTTTATTTAATTTAAATGAATTAATTATTTCAATTTCATTTTTATCGTTTTTTATATTTTTATCGGGAATTGAAATTATAGCCATTTTATTATTATTTTTATTTTTCAAATTATTATTGTGTAAAATATTAACAGCGTTTGTATAAGAAAAAATTATTTTTTCAGAAATAAATTTTTTATCATAAGCGAGTATTTCTAAAGGAATATTATAAGTCATTTCGTCAAGATGCAAATAAACTATTCTAAAGCCTTCAAGCAAATGTTTTCTAAATTCTTTTTCGGGAATGAGCATATTCATTAAGTAACTTCCGATTTCGATATATTTATCAGAATTATCGTTTTCGCTATTTGAAGTTTTTAATAATCTTAAATATTCTTTATAAATACTTTTATAAGCTTGATAATCAAATTTTTTCGTATATTCGGCAATATAAAGCGAAGGATAAGTTTCTATAGCTTTATATTTAAAAATATCGTTTTCTTCTAAATCATTTTCTACCTGACATGAAAAAAAAGTTTGAGAGATATTTTCGTTTAATAAAGCAAGTCCGTTTTTTAATTTCAAAAAAGTTTTATTATAAATTTCGTATATAGAAAAATCTTTATATTTTTTATCTAATTTATAATAGACTCCTCTTCTTCTTTTATAGTTATCGGTTATTTTTATATATAAAAAATCTTCATTATTTTTTTTATTCAAATTATTTAAATCAATTTCGTAATATCCGTAAAGTTTATTTTTTTCTTCTTCGTATAAAAACGCGTTTATAATATTTCCGTTTTTAATTAATTTTTTTATTTCGGAGTTTTTTAATTTTATATATTCCGAATTTTTAGAAAAATATTCTCTATTTTGAGTTATTATATAAGATTTTATTTCGTTCATTTTATAATTAATAAATTAATGGATTTTGAATTATTATATATAAATTTTTAATATTATCAATAATAAGAATTGACTATTAAATATCTGTCTTTTCCTTTAGCGTTAATATCGGGATTATAAACTATATAAATATTATCTCCAAGCTCTACATATCTTAAAAGTTTATCGTCAGAAATAAAATCGCCTTGCACATAAATAGCGGCTCCTGGCGACATAGAAAAATTATAAGCGGTAGTTATTATTTTAGGTTTGGTTTCTATTAATCCTTTATAACCGTATAATCCGACTTTATCGTTATTATAATTTGCCTTTAGCCAAGTCGCATAAAGTTCGCTCCAATCTTTAAATTCTTTTATATTTTTATTCGCCGCATACAAAATCGCTTTATAAGTTCCTCTATATTCTTCGGGAGCGTTTGCAATATCTTTGTAAATTTCAAAACCGTTTTTTGAATGAAGTCCAAGCCAATACATAAAAAGCGAAACTGTGGCATATTTATGAATCGTATAACCTCCGCTCCAATTTATAAAATAATCTCCTTTCGTTATCAAATACATCGAATCATTATTATAATAATTTAATCTATTATTTGGCAAAGCGCCTCTATAAGAAATAACCGCAGTTTCTGACAAAGCCTCGTCAACCCAAATATCGAAAGATTTATTATTTTCTCTTATTTTTCCGTAATGTATGACATGCTGAAGTTCATGAGCTATAGTGTTTACGACAGAATCAATATTTTCCCAGCCGTTTATATAATCTAAAAATATAATATTTTTTTCTTCGTTTACTATTCCGTCTAAAATAGAATAACCTTGCATATAAGGTTTATCTCCGCTAAAGCCTCCGTTAATATCCATTATCAATAAAATTAATTTGCCTTCAAGTTTTCCAAATAAATATTCTTCCATATCGTAAACTCTCATAGTTTCAAGAAGAATATTTTTTAATTCTTTATCTTCAACTTTTAAATCGTTTTCTAAATATAAATCTATTTTTGAAGTGGAATATATATTTTTTGCTTTTATCTTTTCTTTAGAATAATTATTATTTATATATCTAACGGCGTTAAAAATTTTTTCTTTATTATCGCCCGAATAAATTTGATAATTTTTTTTATCGTTTAATATATATTGTAAATTGGCATTTAGGATAAAACAGTTTAAAATAAAAACAAGAATTATAAATATTTTTCGCATAATAAAAACCTTTTAACAGGAAATTTTTAATATAATTTATTTTCGGAAAATATATTAAAATTGTCAGATTTTATTTATAAATTAATTTTTTTAATTTTTGCAACAAAATTGAGACAATTAAAAATTTAAATGCTTTAAAAAATTTTGATATATAAAATTTAAAATTATTATATAAACGATTTAATTATTGATAAAATTATTATTAGTTATATAATATTGAAAATTGAAAATAAATTATAAATAAATGGGAGAAAATTTTTTATGAAATTTTTTATTGATACGGCGAATGTCGAAGATATAAAAAAAGCTAACGATATGGGAGTAATATGCGGAGTTACTACAAATCCGTCTTTGATAGCTAAAGAAGGAAAAAACTTTAACGATGTTATAAAAGAAATTACTTCTATTGTCGACGGTCCGATTTCTGGCGAAGTTAAAGCTACTACTATAAAAGCTGAAGATATGATTGTAGAGGCGAGAGAGATTGCTAAAATTCATAAAAATATGGTTGTAAAAATTCCTATGACTGTAGAAGGATTGAAGGCGGTTAAAATTTTATGTAAAGAAGGAATAAAAACGAATGTCACTTTAATATTTTCCGCCAATCAAGCTTTGCTTGCAGCAAGAGCGGGCGCTACTTATGTTTCGCCATTTTTGGGAAGATTGGACGATATTTCTACAGATGGATTAGAATTAATAAGAACGATAGCCGATATTTTTGCAACTCATGATATTGACACGGAAATAATTTCTGCAAGCGTTAGACATCCTATACATGTTACAGAATGCGCATTGGCTGGAGCGGATATTGCAACAGTTCCTTATAGCGTTATAGAGCAGATGACTAAACATCCTTTAACCGAACAGGGAATAGAAAAATTCAAAAAAGATTATGAAGCGGTATTTGTAAAATAAATTATAAACTATTTTCTTACGCTAATTTGCATACGATTTAGAATAAAATATAGAACTACCCTTTTCGGATAGTTCTATATCTTATAGAATTAGTTTATGAGAAAGAGATTGATTAATCTAAAAATACCAAGTTATACCAGTAGACGCATTTAATATAAGCGAAGTCGAGCCAGAAGTATTGGCAAGCTCGCCCGCAACAGTAGCGCCTCCAGTTTGAATTTCGGTATACCATTCTAATCGAGGTCTAGGACGAATATATAACTCTCCATAAACAACATAACCAAATGTATAAAAAGGAGATTTTCGCCTATACTCTTCTGTTAGATTTTCTAAGCTTCCCATAGCTTGTGAAAATGAGTATATTCTTTTTGCATTAACTATAGTGAGAGATAATGCTGGCTCTACATAAAGCTCTATAGTCTTGCTCTCGTTCATAGCTCTAAAACCTACAGGCAAAGCTATTCCTATTCTATAAGGTTCTTCGGCATAGTAAGTATTAGGTAAGCTTGCTATATAACCGCCAGATAGACTTCCATTATTAATGTCGGCGTTGGCTCCCTTGCTTCCATAACTACCATCTGTTATCGTTCCTCCTACTGGGGCAAAACCTTTAGCCGTAATAAAATAATTATCTACAATTTGATAAGACTTATCTATATTCTTATATCTTGTAGCCAAAGCCGTATCAAATTGAAATCTTATTATTGGCGTAATCTTATAATCAGATAAATCATAATTAAAATAAGCTCTTAATTGAAAACCAACCGATTGTTGAGTAAAATTAGTAGAAGGAGAGCTAATCTCTTTTATAGTCGAGTTCCCATAATTGAAGTAAAATCTTAAATGGGAGAAGTATTCCATATTGAAATAATATCTTCCCTCTATGCCAGTAGATATTACCATAGTTCCCTTTAAGCTCTCTCTATCAGGATGATAATATGATTTTTGCCCAACGCCGATAGAAACGGGGATATTTA
>ERZ791737.1223-NODE-1223-length-13152-cov-2.349698_pt1 | contig 13152 bp, 13 predicted proteins | sample MGYA00510042_ERZ791737 | MGnify/ENA primary metagenome ERZ791737 (study PRJEB30046, sample SAMN00791965) | human gut metagenome | study: EMG produced TPA metagenomics assembly of the A metagenome-wide association study of gut microbiota in type 2... | reverse complement strand
TTAGCTTTTCCATAACGTGCTAATAGAGGTCCCATAATAACAAAGGAAGCTCTCATTTTACGTACTAAATCATATGGTGCATCAACTGTTTTTAAAACAGTACTATCAACAAACAATGTATGTTGTTGACGATTGAAATCAACTTTAGCACCAAGCTGACGCAGAACTTCAGCGATTGTGCAGACGTCGTTTAAATAAGGTACTTCGTCTAAAACACATGGCTTATCCTGGGCCAGAAGAGTTGCTGCAATAATAGGCAGTACAGCGTTTTTTGCACCGCTAATTTTTACACGACCATGCAATTCATGACCGCCATGTATAATCAACTTTTCCAATTTTCATCCTCCACAAGACTTATATCTTTATTATTTTATCATTTACCTTTATGTATAGCAATAAGAAATTATATATATTATCTATAGACAAAGTGATTTAGAGTAAAAATAAAAAAGCTCTATTAATTTTTTGATAATTAATAGAGCTTTTAGATATATTTTATTTTTTAGCTACTTTTTGGCTATAAACGATAATTGCTCCGATAAAGAGAACAGGTAGAATATAATTCATATATTTAGTTAAAGATAACAAGAAATTACCAATGATTTTATCATGAAGTATCATACTAGCAGAAGTGTAAGCTAAGATAGCAGAGCCAAGAGTGATGAGGATAGGTAATCTATCCATTAAGTTGGAAATGATTTGGCTACCCCATACAACGATAGGAATACTAATAGCTAAACCTAATAATACAAGCACCATATCACCATGAGCAACACCAGCGATAGCCAATACATTATCTATGCCCATAGCAGCATCAGCAATGATAATTGTTTTGATAGCAGTGGCAAAACCAGTAGAAGCACTAAGCGAATTTGTATCTTCAAGATTGTGTTTTTCTGGTTTTAACAATTTAAAAGCTATTGGCAATAAGATAAGACCGCCGATTGCTTGTAGAAAAGGAATTGTTAATAAATATGTTGCAATTAAAGTCATGATAGCGCGAATTACTACAGCACCGGCAGTACCGATATAAATGGCACGTTTACGCATGTTTTCTGGTAATTTACGAGAAGCCATAGCAATGACTACAGCATTATCACCAGCTAATACTAAATCAAGTAAAATAATAGAACCTAAAGCTAATAAAAATTGAGTAGATAAGATTTCCATAAATTGCTCCTTCCATTAAAAGTCTTTTGAACACAAAAAAAGACTTTTAATACACACATGAATTATATGCGTATTAAAAGTCTCACTTATCGAAAATAATCGACGTTATTGCCAGAAGCGATTGCTACAGTGATTGTTGACAATAACACAAGGAAGTTACTCCCTTTTAATATCGTTATTATTATAATAGATAAATATAAAATCTGGCAATGAGAATAGAAATAATTTATTTTAAAAAGTAATGATTATTTATTTGATGATAATTGTAAACATTCATCAATTACTTCTTGCATTTCTGGTGGTATGAATTTGTTTTTATGATAAACAATATTAAATTGACGTTTAAATACAAGTTCAGGCATAGTAAAAGTTTTTAATTTGCCTTCTTTTAATTCATCTTTGATAGCTTCAGTGGAGATTACAGAAACACCTAAACCGCTGATGACAGCTTTTTTTATAGCTTCCATGCTATTGTAAATACCAGCAGTTTGATAATAAATATTATGTCTGTGCATCACTTGCTCAAATAATTCACGAGTTCCACTGCCTGTTTCACGAACGAAAAATCTTAGTTTTGTTAAATCTTCAAGAGTGATTTCTTTATCAGCTAATGGGTGATTTTGTCCGATGATAAAGACTAATTCATCATTCATAAAAGGTTTAGTAATCAAGTATTCAGAATGGATTTCACCTTCAACTAAAGCTAGATCTAAGCTATCATTTAAAAGCATTTCTTCAAGCTCAGATGTATTATGAATTTCTGAAAAGATTTCTTTGCCAGAACCATTATGGGAAATATGCTGAATTAAATCAATGAGAAAATTACTGCCGATGGTGATACTAGCACCAATGCGAAGATGATATACTTCATTGAATGCACGCATAGCTTGTTCTGTTTGAGCGTTCAGATTGATCAAATTGCGAGAATAACGTAATAATCTACGACCTGCCTCTGTAATAAAAATGCGACGACCTAAACGTTCAAATAGAAGTGTTTGATAATGTGCTTCTAATTCTTGAATAACTTGACTAACAGATGGTTGAGTCATATGAAGTTTTTTGGCAGCAGCAGTAATACCATTTTCTTCACAAACTTTAATAAATATAGCTAAATGTCTAAGTGTCATTATTACTCCTCTTTGTATTTATAAAATCTAAAATTAAAAATGTTTCACGTGAAACATTTTATTTATCTACTTGAATACCAGCTCCAGGTCCATCAGTAGCTATGGCAACGCCTGCTTCAGCAAATGTCTTCATATCTTTCATCATTTGAAGTGATGCGTCAATTAATTTCATGCCCAAGCTACAGATACAACCACCGCCTGTAGTTATATTTAAGTCTAAATAATCAGGACATACAAACATTAGATAAGGATTGATAGCAGGAGCTAAAACTAAAGCGTATTTTAAAGCGATAGTGGATACTAAATCATCAGATAATGTCAATATGCCATTGCTAGCAGCACCTATGGCGATACCTGCCATAAAAGCGATTTGTTGTAAATCTTCTGTAGGTGTTAAGGAAAGAAAACCGCGTTTACCGTAACGTAAATCACCATTAGGTAGACATAATTGTTGTTGAATATTTAAGCTAAATGTACCACAAATTTCTTTAGGATGAGTTTCACAGCAAGCTATGCCTAAAACTTCAACATTTTTGATTTTAGAGCCATAACTTATACCTTGTAAAAGACTGAAGGATAATGTCTTTTCTGTGAGATTGGATTGTGGAATAGCAGTGAAATGATAATCTGCATTAGCATGATGAGCAAATGATTGAGTGAGTCGATGTTGTACGATACTACAGCTCTTTTCAGATGTTAAAACAATGATTTTTTTGCGTACAGATGTAGGTTTCACTTTTTTTACAATACCAGATATATGTTCAGCTATTTCTTCTAATCTACCTAAACTATAAATAGGTTTAGTCAGATTATCAATGCAAAATCTACATTGTTTTTGGATATCCGCGTCTAAAGCTGGAATATTGCGAGTGCGTTTTAATAATGTGGTCTTTGTATTTAAATCTGCTTGAGGAATGTTAGGACGGATTAACTTATCTGTTTCAGCAAGTGCTGCTTGATATACAGATTGATAAGCTTCAATAGCACAGTCTAAGATATTAACAGCGATAGATGAACCTGTAGCTTCGCCTAAGCGGAATTGTAAGTCCATGTATGGAGATAGATTTAATTTCTTTAAAATAGCGTTATGAGCTGGTTCAGCAGCTAAATGAGATGCCATGAGATAATTTGTTATTTCAGGGCAAATAGCTTGAGCGACTAAAGCAGCTGAGCCTGTATTAAAGCCATCTAAAACGACAAAGCAACGATTAGCGGCAGCACCTAATATTATGCCTGTGATACAAGCAAGTTCAAAGCCACCTAATTTACTAATGACATCAATACCATCAGTAGGGTCAGGTTTATTTACTTTTAAAGCTTGTTTTACTACCTCAATTTTAATGGCAAGTCGTTCATCAGAAATATTAGTTCCTCTACCTGTTGCTTGTTTAGGTGTTAGATTACAAAGACAAGCAACCATAGCAGCGCTTGATGTAGTGTTAGCGATGCCCATTTCTCCAGGCAAGAAACAGCGATATCCTTGTTTAGCATATTCATTTACAAGTTCTATACCAGTTTCAATAGCACGGATTGCTTGTTCACGAGTCATTGCAGGGCCTTTAGCACAGTTTTGTGTACCATGAGCGATTTTGCGGTCGATTAATCCAGGAATATCATCGACAGGAGCTTTGATACCCATATCTACAACTATCATATCAGAACCACAAAAATTAGACATGCAATTGGCTACAGCACCTTTGGAAACGAGGTAATTTTTAGTCATATGTGCTGTTGTTTCTTGAGGATAGGCACTGACATTCATTTCAGCAACACCATGGTCGCCACAAGTTATGATAGTGAATTTTTTAGGAATTTCAGGGTGAATTTGACCTGTGATACCTACATAGCGCAATAATAGATTTTTTAACTCACCAAGACCATCTGCATTTGTCATGGTTTGAGCTAATTTATTTTCAACAAATTTAATCGCTCTTTGATCTGGTGGTAAGATTTTTTTTATAGTTTGATTAAGCAAGGACATTATTGTTCTCCTTTGTTACTTGTTTAAGGCTTAAGCCAATGCGATTGCGTTTAGCATCTACACTGATGACTAAAACATTTAAAATATCACCAACAGATACAACATCTAATGGGTGTTTTACATGTTTATTGCTTAATTCAGAGATATGAATAAGACCAGCAGTCTTGATACCAATGTCAACAAAAACACCGAAATCAGTGATATTGCGAACTGTACCACGCATGATAGTACCCACTTTGATATCTTCTAATTTGATGATATTTTGGCGTGTAAGTGGTGCTGGTAAATCTTCACGTGGGTCGCGACCTGGTTTTGTTAGAGCATCTAAGATATCTTTAACAGTAAAAACGCCAGCATTTAATTTAGTAGCTAATTTATCTATATCCACTAATTTAATTTTAGCTTTAAGTAAATCTAATTTATTTTTATCGGCTAAATCTTCCAGGGAAAATCCCAATTCAGCTAATATTTGCTCAGCAAGAGGATATGATTCAGGATGTACAGGCGTATTATCAAGTGGGCAAGTAGCACCATTGATGCGCAAAAATCCTGCACATTGAGTATAAGCTGTAGGTCCAAGACGAGAAACTTTTAATAGTTCTTTACGTGAAGCAAATATGCCATGTTCATCACGATATTTAATGATATTTTTAGCTACAGTAGCATTGATACCAGCAATATGTTTTAAAAGAGCAGCAGAAGCTGTATTTAGTTCTACACCTACATGGTTAACAGCAGCTTCAATAACAGCATCTAAAGTATTAGCTAATTCTTTTTGATTGACATCATGTTGATATTGACCGACGCCAATAGCTTTAGGTTCAATCTTTACAAGTTCCGCTAATGGGTCTTGAATACGACGAGCAATAGAGATAGCACCACGAATAGTTACATCATATTCAGGTAATTCTTCTACAGCTAATTTTGAAGCAGAATAAACAGAAGCGCCTGCTTCGTTAGTGATTAGATAATGAACAGGTAATTTATGTTCATTGATTAAATTAGCTACGAATTCTTCTGTTTCATAAGAAGCAGTACCATTGCCGATAGAGATTAAATTTACTTGATATTTTTGAATATAATCTAATAGCTTCTGTGCAGATTTTGCTTTAGCGTCATCACTCATAGTGATATATAATACACCATGGTCTAAAACTTGTCCTGTAGCATCGACAATTGCCATTTTACAACCTGTACGATATCCAGGGTCAAGTCCCATTACAGTATAGCCAGCTAGTGGTGCTTGTAAGAGCAATTGTTTGAGATTGGAAGCAAATACATGGATTGCTTGAGTCTGAGCTGTTTCCGTAAGCTGATTGCGAATTTCTCTTTCAAGTGCAGGGAAGATTAGACGTTTATAGGCATCAATGATTGCATTTGTAAGAAATTCTTTGTATGGACTATTTTGTTTTAAGATAAATTTAGTGATGATAGCAATATCTTTATCTATATCACTGATTAACTTTACTTTTAAAATATCTTTACTTTCACCGCGATTGATAGCTAAAATGCGATGTGATGGTAGATGTTTAATTGGCTCTGTATAATCTTCGTACATGAGAAAAGCTTCATCACTGTCAGCTTCTTTATCTCTAGTAATGCTCAATGAAGAAGTTTGCCAGAGGTGTTGGCGAAGTTTAGCACGAATATCCGCACTATCAGAAATAGTTTCGGCAATGATGTCAGAAGCGCCAGCGAGTGCTTCATCGCTAGAAGTTACTTCATCATTTAAATATTTCAAGGCGATGTCTTCAAGTTTTTCAGAGCTATCTTCTTGTTTTAAGATAAATTGAGCGAGAGGCTCTAAACCTTTTTCTTTAGCAATCATAGCACGAGTGCGTTTTTTCTGTTTATATGGTAGATATATGTCTTCAAGTTCTTGAAGTTTTTCTACTTTATCTATAGCCAAGGAGAGTTCAGGAGTCATTTTTCCTTGTTCTTCAATGCTATTTTTTATTTCATTTTGACGTTTAATTAAATTACGTACATAAATAAGCTTATCGTTTAAATCACGAAGCTGTTCATCTTTCATATCGCCAGTTGCTTCTTTACGATAACGTGCGATAAAAGGAATAGTATTACCTTCGTCTATGAGTTTTATAGCAGCATTTATTTGACTTGTTTTTAGTTTAAGTAGATTTGCTAGATAAGCTGTGATATTTTGTTCAAGCATAAAAAGTCTCCTTAATAAATGTTATTAGTAATTATATCATATAATATGAAAAAAAAGTTATAGATAAAAGCTCAAGAGTCAAACTCAATCTTAATTGACGAGGTTTTATCGCTGTGATAGAATTAACGCCATAGCAAAAAGTTTTTAGATATTACATAAAATTTATAATAATAGTGGGAGGATAAGAAAATATGCCTATAAAAATACCAAGTACATTACCAGCTTCACAAATACTAGAGAGCGAAAATATTTTCGTGATGGATACCGAAAGAGCTTATACACAAGATATTCGTCCCCTCAAGATTTTAATTTTAAATTTAATGCCTAATAAAACTGTTACAGAAACGCAATTATTAAGACTTTTAGGTAATACACCACTACAGATTGAAGTAGATTTTATTTACACAGAGTCTTATTTACCAAAACATACATCAATACAGTATTTATCTCAATTTTATGGTACTTTTGAAGATGTAAAAGATAAATATTATGATGGTTTTATCATTACAGGTGCACCTGTTGAACGTATGGAATATGAAGAAGTAGCATATTGGAAAGAAGTATGTGAAATCATGGATTGGAGCAGAAAACATGCTTGGTCTACTTTCCATATTTGTTGGGGTGCTTTTGCAGGACTTTATCATCATTATGGTATAAAAAAATATTATGAACCTAAAAAAGTATTTGGTGTATATAAACATCATTTGAATGTAAAACATGAAAAATTATTCCGTGGTTTTGATGATGAGTTCTATGTACCACATTCTCGTCATATCGGTATGAAAAGAGAAGATATTGAAAAAGTAAAAGATTTAACTATCATGGCAGAAGGCGATGCAGGCGTTTATATTGTTGCTAATTTGAAAGATAATGAATTTTTCATTACAGGTCATGCGGAATATGATCCATATAGCTTGAAAAGCGAATACGATAGAGATATAAAAGCTGGTATGGATATGCACATTCCTATCAATTATTATCCTGATGATGATCCAACAAAAGAACCGATTGTAAGATGGAGAAGTGTAGCTAACTTATTATTTAATAACTGGCTTAACTATTATGTATATCAGGAAACTCCATATGATATTGATACACTTAAACAAAATCCTAGACGTAAATAAATTAGATAAAGAGAGAAGCGTTTATTTTTATGTATTTAAAAAAGATAGCTATAATTTTTAGCTTATGTTTATTGATTTGCAATATAGCTTTGGCAAAGACCTTGCCTAACCCTGATACAAGTGCAGTGTCAGCTTGTTTAATAGATGCTGATGATAATGGTGTATTATATGGTAAAGATGAAGATAATGCATCCTGCTAGTACCACAAAAATAATGACAGCCATTTTAGTTTTAGAAAGTGGCAAATTAGACGAGCCATTAGTGATAACGCCAGAAGCAGTGAATACAGAGCCTTCTTCTTTGGGTTTAAGATTAGGCGATAAAATAACTTTAAGAGAAGCTTTGACTGGTATGATGATAGTATCTGGTAATGATGCAGCCGTAGCTGTAGCGCAAACAGTAGCGGGAAGTGTACCAGCATTTGCTAAAATGATGAATGACAAAGCAAAAGAACTAGGGGCAGTAAATACGCATTTTCTAAATCCTCATGGACTTACAGCTCAAGGTCATTATTCTACTGCTCATGATATGGCAATTATTGCAAGCTATGCTATGAAAAAGCCTGAATTCAGAGAAATAGTAAGTAAAAAAGCATATAATATGAAATACATGGATGGTCATACTGAATATGTAACTACTACAAATCGCTTTTTAAAAAGTGGTTTTGAAGGTGCTAATGGTATAAAGACAGGTTTTACAAATGCAGCAGGAGATTGCTTAGTAGCTTCAGCTACACGTGGGCAAAAAACTTTGATTGCAGTATTTTACAATGATGATTATCGTTGGGATGATGCACCAACTTGGCTTGAATTTGGCTTTAGTTTCTATGATCCTAGTGAATTGCAAGATAAAACTGTAGTAAATAAACAAAATGTAATTAAATTAAATAAAATTACAGAACAAAGAATAAAATACAGTAGAGAAACAAATAAAAATTTAGCAGCTTTAGATGCTGCAATTGTTAACAAAGCTAAAAGTTTAAATAATAAAACAACAGATGTTGCAGATACAGCACAACAAACAAAAGCAAAAGATGTAGATGAAAATGCAAAAGTAGAAGTATCTAGTGATGTAGACAATAATATAAATAATGATGAGTATAAAGAAAATAATAGTAGTGAAGAAAATGTCGAAGTTGTTTCTGATGTAACAACAGATATGAATACAACTGAGATAACAACACCAGAAGAATTAAACCCATCATTAGAAAAGTATGTATATTGATTTAAAAAAGAGTCTTGTTATCAAGGCTCTTTTTTTGCTAAACTAGAGAAAAGAATAAATATGTATTTTGAGGAGTAAAGTTGTATGACAAAAACAGCAAGACAATTACAAGAAGAAGGATTATTATACGATGTTTTTGAACAAGAATTAACTGATATAAAAGATAGAACATATGGTTTAGTCAGTGAATTGAGTAGAGCTAGTTATTTTGATACGGAATATGTGATGTCTTTAGTAAGAAAAATAGTAGCGAAAATAGGCCAAGATAGCTACATTGTGCCACCATTTCGTTGTGATTATGGCGACCATGTATTTATTGGTAATAACACATATATAAATTATAATTGTTGCTTTTTAGATTCAGCAAAAGTTACGATTGGCGATTATGTATATATGGGGCCAAATTGTAATATTTTCACACCATGTCATCCTATTCATCATGAATTACGTAAGGAAAAAGTAACTGAATACGCACTTCCTGTAACAGTGGGTTCACATAGTTGGATTGGTGGAGATGTAGTCATCACTCCAGGTGTTACTATTGGTGAAAATTGCGTCATTGGTGCAGGTTCTGTAGTAACAAAAGATATTCCAGATAATTCAATTGCTGTAGGTAATCCTTGTAAAGTGATTAGACAGGTAAATGATAAAGATAGAGAATATATAAATAGTTTGATTTTAGATGATGAAACAAAAGATAGCAAATATAAACAAGAAAATGGTTATGTTTATAGTGCAAAAGATGAAGCTATTTTTAATATAGTGAAAGATACAGTTCATTATGTAGAGATTTTAAATAAATTATCTAATAGTGAAATTCAGCGTCGTAGAGATTTCTTAAGAACTTTTGTGGCAAAATTAGATGAAGGTGCTATGATTAATAGTCCATTTTATATGGAATTTGCCAATCATTTAGAAATGGGTGTAAATAGCTTTATCAATTATGACTGTATCATGCTTAATAATGCGATGGTAAAATTGGGTGATAATGTATTAGTTGGGCCAAAAGTAAGTTTCTATACAGCTATGCATCCAATTGACGCTAAACAACGTGAACAATGGCTTGTATATGCTAAGCCAATAACTGTTGAAGATAATGTATGGATTGGTGGTTCAGCTACTATTTTAGGTGGTGTAACTATTGGTAAAAACGCCATTGTAGGTGCTGGTGCAGTAGTAACAAAAGACGTTGAGCCAAATACAATAGTAGTGGGTAATCCTGCTAGAGTTTTGCGTAAAATCACAGCAGAAGATAGTAAGAAATATCAAGAAGAATTAGCAAAACAAAAAGATATAAATAAAAGTGAATTTGATAAGATGATGGCTGGTCAATGGTATAATGCAATGGATTATTCTATGTTGAAATTGCGTCAAGAAAATAATAAAAAGACAGAAGCATATAGCAGAATAACTATAAATACTTTATCTTATAAAGATAGAATGGCAAAAGCTATTGTTAAAGAATTTGGTGAAAATGCTAATATCATACCACCATTTACTTGTGATTATGGTTGTAATGTTAAAGTAGGAAATAATACAGTTATCAATCATAGTGGTGTATTTTTGGATACGAATGAAATCAATATTGGTAAACATGCTTTAATTGGGCCAAAATCTGGGCTTCTTTTCTAGCTTCTACATCCTTTTGATGTAGAAGCTAGAAATGAAGGTATTGAAAAAGCAAAGACAATCAACATCGGTGATAGTGCTTGGCTTGGTGGTAAAGTAACAGTAGTACCAGGTGTAAGTATTGGTAAACATTCAGTGATTGGTGCAGGTTCAGTAGTAACAAAAGATATACCAGATGATGTAGTAGCAGTAGGTAATCCTTGTCGAGTGATTAGAAAAATTACAGAAGATGACAAAATAAATCCAATCCGTAAAAAATAAATAGATAATAAAAAAGCCTTAAGAATTTTTCTTAAGGCTTTTATTGTTTCACGTGAAACATTTTTATTAATCAATGACTGGTACCCAATTTTTATCTTTATAAGCAGCAAAACAAAGTTCAATTTGTTCTTTTGTATTTTTGCCTAGAGATAGATTAGGAAGATTATCTAGTGAAAAATACTCACTATCACTTGTTTCTATATTTTGATTGAATTTGCCAGAGATGACTTCACAGAGCATGAAGATTTTAGTTATGCCATAAGCGTATAATGGCACATTGTGGCGATTTCTATCATGTATTGCGATTAATCTAGTAGGAACGACATCAAGACCAGCTTCTTCTTTAGCTTCTTTGATGAGATTATCACAGATGGATTGGTTGACATCTACCCAGCCACCAGGAAGTGACCAACGACCATCACGTTCTTTGACGAGCAGTATTTTATCATCTTTGAAGATAACAGAACGTGTATCTAATTTTGGTGTTTGATATCCAGTCTCATTGCAAAATAGAGTTTTTACTTTTTCTACAGGTAAATCTACATATTCGCTCATTATTTCAGCAGCCATTTCGCTAAGTCTAGTGAAGCGTTCATAATCAAAATCATCTTTAGTATAAGCAAGACCAGCTTGAGCGATAAATTGCATTTCCATAGCAGTTGTAAGCCATTTATGATTGATATATGGTTTTTCAATCATAGTTAATGTATTTAAAATATCATAGGGTTGACGGAAATAATATTTTGCTTGAATATGTTTAAAATCATGGCAAGACCATGTAGCAAGGGCAAAATCTATATTTAATTCTTGGGCTAAATCGCTATCTTGGGCATTGATACCAATGAATAAAGCATTATCTTTATCTGTAAAATCTGTTTTAGTTTCTACAAATGATATGGAAATATTTTTCTGTTCTAAAAGGGAAATTATTTGCTTGAATTCATTGTTTTGTAAGCTTTTATTGATAAATAGTTTCTTATACATAAAATCACATCCGTAGTTTTATTTGTTCTTGCCTTATTAGCTTATTATATTTAAAGCGAGGAACTGTCCTATGATGAGGTGTTTCAAACCCAACAGTATTTATTATATCTATTTTTATTTGAAAAAGTAGTTATTTTGATTAAAATTATTATTGAAAACTATTATCAATTATTATATAATACATTTACGATAACGATTATCAATTTAAAGAGGTGAAAAAATGAGAGTATGTGATAATGTAGAAACTATGTTGGCTTTTCATGGCGCTCCAACATTAGAAGGTATAAAGCCAGGTAGTTTGATTTCATTTAATAAACAACGTATAAAAAATTGTCATTTGATATTAAAGCGATATAAGAAATGCATGGAATGTAAAGGCATAAGATTTTTTATAATATCAGAAACAGATAATTGGTTGTTACTCTTCATTTATCGCCAAAATGCTTTAAATCAGGTAATTCACGAAGATAAAGTTCAAGAGTTTTTAAGTTTTTATGGCTATGTGAATTTTAAAAATCTAAATCAATGCTTAAATTATTTAAAGACTCGCATGAGCTTGCAAAAAGGCTTTCCTCATGAGATTGGCATATTTTTAGGCTATCCGCTAGAAGATGTAAAAGGTTTTATTGAAAATAGCGGACGTCATTTCAAAATCTGTGGTCAATGGAAAGTATATTCAGATACAAAACGAGCTGAAAAATTATTTGCAAAATACGCAGAATGCTCAGACCGTTTTTGTGCTTGTTTATCACAAGGGCAATCAATAGAAGATTTAGTAAAAGCTGTTTAAGTTGAACTTTAGGAGGTTTTTTGATGAATAAAATAGCGATTATTTATTGGAGTGGTTCTGGAAATACAGAAGCAATGGCAAATGCAATTAAAACAGGTGTAGATGGTGCAGGAGTATCTTGCGATTTATATTTTGTAAGTGATTTTGATGTAGCTTCAATAAATGATTATGATGGGCTTATTTTAGGCTGTCCTGCTATGGGTGCAGAAGTTTTGGAAGAATGTGAATTTCAGCCAGTTTTTGATGAAATGATAAATTCTTTAAATGGTAAATCCGTAGCTTTATTTGGCTCTTATGGTTGGGGCAGTGGCGAATGGATGACGACTTGGGAAGAGCAAGTTAAAGAAGCTGGTGCTGATTTATTTGAAAATGGCTTAATCATCAATGAAACACCAGATGAAGATGGCTTAAATACTTGTGAAGATTTTAGCAAACGTTTTGCTGTAAGTAAATAAATATGTTTTAATTAATCCTTAGCGAAAGCTAGGGATTTTTTATTGACTTGAAGTGTACTTTAAGTTGTAAAATGACTATGTATGTAGAAAACTATATTTATATTATGGTATTATATGGTATAAATAATATACATAGGAGAGGTAGTCATGGAAAAAGCTAAAGTTTATTTTACTGATATGCGCGCATATCCAGGTAAAGAAAATCTATTACAAAAACTTGAACGTTTAATGGTT
>ERZ791737.1208-NODE-1208-length-13331-cov-14.286155_pt1 | contig 13331 bp, 10 predicted proteins | sample MGYA00510042_ERZ791737 | MGnify/ENA primary metagenome ERZ791737 (study PRJEB30046, sample SAMN00791965) | human gut metagenome | study: EMG produced TPA metagenomics assembly of the A metagenome-wide association study of gut microbiota in type 2... | reverse complement strand
TCCATATTATTAATTTGACTTAAATCTTCTTTCTTATCCGTAAATTTAATTATATCCATATAGGGCGGATGAAAAATTACGAATTGAGCGGTTTTTGATTTCAAAGACTTTAACCCTTCGTTTATATATTTTAAGCTTTTACTATTTGTATTATCGCAAACGGTTATATAAAAACGCTTATTATTAAAATTATTTCCCATATTATCAAGAGTAAATTCCAACACTTTCTCATTAATATCTAGTCCTATTAATTTTCTTTTTAAGTTATCGCATTCGTAAAGCGTAGTTCCGCTGCCCAAAAAAGGTCTATAATAACTTCATTTTCTTTTGTATAACGGCGAATAAGTTGATTAGGAATTTGCGGAATAAAATTTCCATGATAAATATTTTTATGTTTTCCGCTTTTATCTCTTCTATCAATTAACCATAGAGTATCTATATTAATATCGCAATTTTTCCAATCTTGCATATCAATATCGTTAAATTTACCTGACATATTTTACCGCATTTATAAAAATTTATTCTAAAGTTAGATATTATATTAAAATTTAATAAAATGATAGTTTATTATTTTAGTTTTAATGGTTTTAGTTTAACAAGTCTAATTAATTTTATTCATTTATTATAGTTTTTCAATTTCGTCTATTGTTAAGCCTGTGATTTTTTTAATTAATTCTATATCTATATTTTCTTTTTTTCATTGATTTTGCCATTGAAATTACTTTATTTTTTTCACCTTCTTTTATTCCTTCAAGTTTTCCTTTTTCTACACCTCTTTTAATGCCTTCTTCTATTCCTTCGTCAAAACCGTCTTCTCTTTCTCTTCTTAACATCATTTTTTGACCAACTAAAAACGCTTCTCTAGCTGCATACGCTCGCATCATTTTATCATCCGAAGTAAATTTTCTGTATTCCTCAATAACTTTACTCATAATTTTATTTTCCTCCTTTAATTCGTCTTCGATTAATTCTAAATTATCGCTTGTAAAAAATTTCATCCAACTTAATAATCTATTATTTTTTAATTCCTCTTTAGTTGAATTTTTAATTATTTCAATAAATCTTTTTACTTCTAAAATATGAATTTGAATTAAATCTAAACTTATATTTAAATCTTTAGTATCAATCAATTTAAAGCATCTGTGAGCCTTGCCTTCGTCTCCGAATTTTAAATTAAAATCAAGTAAATTAATGCTAATAATTTTTTGAACATTGTTATAATTTTCGCCTTCCTTCACTTCATTGACAACATTTTTTGAAATATAATAAAAAATTCTTTTAAGAAAATCCATATTTCCGCAAAGTTGAAATTCAATAATCACAGTTTCATTATTTTTTGTTTTTGCTTTAATATCTATAATTGATTCTTTAAGTTCAATATTATCAGATAAGTTAAGGCTAAAGCCCGCCTTTGGCGATGGGTCAATTATTTCCAAATCTTTAACCTCTTCAAAATTGAATTCTCTTAAAGTGGAATTTACCAAATCGGTTAATAAATCTTCGTTTCCATTTTTGCCGAGTAAATATCGTGCAAATAAATCGCTTAATTTGTATACTTCTTCATGTTTCATAAATATATTATAACAGAATAATTTTATTTGTAAAGAATATAAAAATTATTGATACCTATCGCCCGTGCTATAATAATAAACCCACTTCGCTATGTTTTCCGCATGGTCGCCCATCTTTTCAAAATATTTCGCTATCATCATTAAATATATAGCTTGGTCGGAATCTTCAGCGCCGCTCTTTATCAAATCAACCATAGAATCTCTAACTTTATAAAATAATTTATCGACTTTATCGTCAGCTTCGATAACTTTTTTCGATAATTCAAAATCTTTTTTTCCGAAAGCTAATAAAGAATTTTCAACCATTTCTTCTATTAAATTTGACATTTCAATTATTGTATCCATTTTGTCTTTATAAATATTTCCTTCAAGCAAAAATTTTAATAAATCGCAAATATCTTTAGCTTGGTCGCCTATTCTCTCCAAATCTGTGGCTATTTTTAAAGTCGCAGAAACTATTCTTAAATCTGTGGCTACAGGATGCTCAAGCAAAAGAATTTTTAAACATACGCTTTCTATTTTATAAGAAATTCTGTTTACATTTCTATCGTTATCTATGACTTGATTTGCAATCTCCATATCGCCGTTTATTAAAGAGACTCTCGCATTTCGCAAAGCTTCTAAAATCATATCGCCCGCTTCAATAACATATTCTCTTAAATTATTTAATTCTTTATCAAATTTTATCATTTATTTACTCCATAAAATATTATTCTAATTTTAATATATAAAAAATTTTAACCAAATCTTCCCGTAATATATCTTTCGGTTCTTGCATCTTTAGGTTTATAAAATATCTCTTCAGTATCTTCGTATTCCACAATTTCTCCAAATAAGAAAAATGCAGTTTTATCCGAAACTCTCATTGCCTGTTGCATATTATGAGTGACTATGACAATCGTATAATCGTTTTTAAGTTCGTTTATAAGTTCTTCTATTTTTCCCGTGCTTATCGGGTCAAGAGCGCTCGTAGGCTCGTCCATAAGAAGTATTTTCGGATTAACCGATAAAGCTCTTGCAATGCATAATCTCTGTTGTTGTCCGCCCGACAAACCTAAAGCGTTTTTATTTAATCTATCTTTTATCTCGTCCCATAAAGCCGATTTAATCAAACTATATTCTACAATATCGTTAAGCTCGGATTTCTTTTTTATTCCAAAAGTTCTAGGTCCGTATGCAATATTATCGTAAACGCTCATTGCAAATAAATTTGATTTTTGAAAAACCATACCTACATTTTTTCTTAAATACGAAACATTAATATTATTGTCGTATATATTGCATCCGCCAATTTCTATATCTCCCTCTATTTTGCAATTTGGAATTAAATCGTTCATTCTATTGAAGGTTTTTAAGAGTGTTGATTTTCCGCAGCCCGAAGGTCCTATAAAAGCCGTTACGCTATTTTTATTTATATCTATATTTATATTTTTTAAAGCCTGAAAACTTTCGTAATATAAATTTAGATTTTGCGTCTTAATAGCTATATCAAGATTAAAATCGAAAATTAATTTTTTATTAGTTAATTCTTTAGTCATATTAAATCCTCTTAATAATCCTTTTTTAATTTATTATTTAAAACAAACAGCAAAGCGTTAAGAAATATTACAATCATTAATAAAATGCTCGCTGTTGCAAATGTCTGATTTATATAAAGTCCTTCGCTTGAAAACATCCACATCATAACCGCAAAAGAACTTCCCGCATTAAGATAACCAGCGGGCATATATCTAACCGCTCCAGAAGTATAAATTAAAGCGGCGCTCTCTCCGACTATTCTTCCGATACTCAAAATAATTGCCGTGATTATTCCAGAAAAACCGCATGGCAAAACTATTTTAAATATCGTCCTAACTTTAGAAGCGCCTAATGCCAAACTTCCCTCTCTTAAACTTGCAGGTATAGATATTAAAGTCTCTTCCGTTTGCCTTATTATCGAAGGAAGAATTATTAAAACCAAAGTTAAAGAACCAGCCAAAACGCTTCTTCCTAAACCGAATAAATCTAAAAATATTAGCATACCAAAAAGCCCAAAAACTATAGAAGGAATTCCCGATAAACTATCCGTAAATATTCTTATTGCATAAATTAATTTTCCATTAGCTTTAGAATATTCCGTTAAATATATCGCGGAAAAAACTCCTATAGGAACGGCTATTATAAGCGACATAAAAAGCATCATAGCCGTTGAAACTATTGCGGGAAATAATGTCATTTGAGAATTATTGCTCTCTCCAAAAAGCAGATTAAAATTAATATAAGGAAGTCCTCTTATTAAGATAAATAAAACTATAAATAATAGAAATAGAGTCGATATAATCGTAGCAAAAATTGAAATATATTTTAATATGTCTGATTTTATAGAAACATTTTTCATTTTTATATTTTTAAAAGAGAATTCGTTTATATTTTTCTTTATGTTTTTTATAAAAAATAAATCTTTAATAGAAGTTATAAAATCAAAATTAATATGATTTCCTTTTATTAAATACAAAATTATATTTAGTAATAAAATAAATAAAAGCAAAACAAAAGCCGTAGCGATTAAAGAACTTCTATGAATTCCCGTAGCGTATCCCATCTCCAAAGCTATATTTATAGTCATAGTTCTGAAATAAGAAAATAAATCTTTCGGAATAAAAGGCGCATTTCCAGCAATCATCATAACTGCCATTGTCTCTCCTATAGCTCTGCCCATTCCTAAAACCATAGCGGAAAATATTCCCGACTTTGCCGCTTTAACTATAACGCCAAAAATTGCCTGAGAATGAGTGCTTCCAAGCGCAACCGCTCCGTCATAATAATATTTATAAACGGCTTCTAAATTATATCGGCTTATAGATGTTATAGTCGGAAGTATCATTATTCCTAAAATAATAGAACTTGCCAAAACGCCCTCGCCTACTCCGTTTGGAGAGATATTTTTTAAGAAAGGAACTAAAACTATCATTCCAAAAAATCCGTAAACTATTGACGGAATTCCCGCAAGCAAATCTATTATTTGAGATAAAACTATTTTTAATTTTTTAGGACAAAACATTGAAATATAAATTGCCGTAAATAATCCAAAACCTCCGCCAATTAAAGTCGAAAGAATCGTGACATAAAGCGAGCCTACAATCATTGGAAAAATTCCAAATTTATTAAACGAAGGCTGCCAATCCGTTCCAAATATAAATTTGAAAAATCCCGATTCTTTAAATAACGGAAGACTATAAATAAAAATAAATATACAAATTGAAAATACGACAATAACCGCGAATATAGAACATATAAAAAATATATATTTCATAACATTGTCGACTATAGCGTTAAATAAATGTTTATTAGAATTTTCTTTCATAATTTCTTTTAATTTTATTATTTTTTTACTCTTAAATAATTACTAAACAAATTGATTAAAAAAGTCGGCATACAAAATTAATTGTAATACCGACTTAATTATTTTCTAATTTGCCACATACCCGCTTTCATTGATAACCTGTTTTCCGACATCGCTGTCAATGAAATCTAAAAAAGCCTTTGTCTCTTCGCTCATTTCTTTTCCCTTTTTAGTGAAAATATAAAACGGACGATAGAGTTTATAATTATCGCTCTTTATATTATCAACCGAAGGCTCTACATATTGATTTTGAGATTTCGCTTTATAAGAAAGCGGTTTAATCGTATCGTCTATAGAACCTAAAGAGATATAACCTAATTTTGAAGAATCGCTATTAACTGCAGTTTTAACTTTTCCCGTGCTGTCTAATATTTCAACCGTATTAGGAAGAGGCTCTTTCTTGCCTATTAAAGTTAAATCGGTAAATGCGCTTCTCGTTCCCGAACCGTCCTCTCTCGATATGGCTTTTGAAATAGAACCTATAGCCGTATTTTTAATATAGAGATTATATAATTCTTCTTCGCTTATTTGTTTTATTGAAGAATCATTATTCGCTATAATCACTATTCCGTCCTGACATAAAAGATAAGAATCTAATTCGGGCGACTCATTCTCTTTTAAGTTTCTTGAAGCCATTCCTATATCGTTTTTTCCGCTTATGGTATCTTGAACTCCGATAGTAGAATCCGAAGTCTCAACCGTTACGCTATAGTTAGTATTCGCTTCTTCAAATTTTTCAGCCAACTTAAACATTAAAGGCGTCACTGAAGAAGAACCCGAAACCAACACATTTTTTTTAGAGACGCTTGAATTACCTCCGCAACTTATAAACAAGAAACTGTTTATAACAAGCAATGAAATTATTATTTTTTTCATTTTTTATTCTCCTATGAATTAATTTTACGCAGACTTTATATAATAAATAAAAATTAATGTCAATACAAATTTCAAAAAAAATTTAAAAAATTCGACAAAAAATAAATTAAAATCGTTATTTATAATACATTTCATACATATTTTTAAATTGAATTAAAGTAAAATAAATACAACTATTGAAATTTATCTTAAATTAAACTATAATTAAAAATCAAAAAATAAAAACGGAAATTATAAATGTCTAATAAAAAATTTAATTTAAAAATTCTTATGCTTGCATCTTGGGTATTATTATTTTTCGCATGGATATTTTTCTATGCGGTTACTCAAAGACCTACGATTACATTTTTGATTGTTCTTTCAATATCTGCAATAATCACAATTATAACGGTAATACTTGAGAGAAAAAGCATAATAACTCTTTTTAGAATGCGTTTCGTTCATAAAGCGTTTTTCGGAATATTATCTTTAATTATAATATTGGCTATACTTGTAGGTTTGTATATAATAAGCGTTAATTTTCCTTTAAGATTTGATTTAACTCAAAATAAATCTTATACCGTTTCGCAACAGACTATGGATATATTATCAAGAATAGATAATCCGCTTTCTATAGTAGTTTTACGTTCGCCAAGTTCCGACCCGACTTCTTCCGATTGGAGAGCCGATTTATTATTAGAACAATATAAAAGAATAAATAAACATATAATAGTCGAATATATAAATCCTATAGAAAAACCTTCGGCAAAAAGCAAATATCAAATGACTCAAATCGGAGAAATAGTTTTTACTTACGGACAAAATAAGCAGGTTAGAATATACAGAAAAGATTTAACTTCGCAATCAAAAGTTACTTCAGAGCCTTTATTTGTCGGAGAGGAAAAATTTACTCAAGCAATATACACTTTATTAGAGCAGGAATCTTCCGTTATATATTTTACTGTTGGGCATGGAGAAAGGCAATTGCAAGATAGAGGCGGTGAAGGACTTTCTTTCGTTAAAACTTATTTGGAAAATGAAAATTATAAAGTTAGAGAATTAAATATTATTCTTGAAAATATTCCAACTGACGCTTCGCTTTTAATTATAGCATCGCCTATAGAAAAATTTAGTAATTTTGAAATAGAAAAATTAAATAATTATATAAAAACAGGCGGAAAATTACTCGTTTTATATGACAGCTTTATGGATAGAAGCGCTTTTAATAGCAATTTGGATATATTTTTAAGAGAATGGGGATTTTATACAAGAAACGATTATATAATAGACGCATCTTCAAGCGTTGTAATTCCCGTTAATATAGTCCCTCAATATACTTCGCATCCTATAACTCAAACATTAAAAGAAGGAAATGTTTTTGCATGTTTAGTTGTCGCAAGAAGCGTTCTTTCGGGCGATAATAAACATAAAGGAGTTTTTGAAAATATTATAACTACTACGCCACAAGGATACGCAAAGAGAGAGGCTACTTTTGATTTATCGAGAGCGCGATTCAATCCTCAAACCGATATCGCGGGACCAGTGCCGTTGGGAATAAGCGGAAGTTATGAGATTGAAGGCAGAGAAAATCCTGCAAGAATAATAGTTTTTGGAGATTCCACTTTTTCATTAAACGCATATATAAATCCCGAGCAAGGACAATCTGTCGATATAGCTTTTGCAGGAAATAAAGATTTATTTATGAATACAGTTGCATATCTTTTGGAGGCGAGACAAAAAATAACGATTCGTCCTAAAGAAGCGAGCGTTAAAAATCTAACTCTAACTACTACTCAAACTAATTTTATAAGATATGTCGCCCAAATCGGTTTGCCTTGTTTATTTGGAATTTTGGGGATTCTTATATGGTTTTTTAGAAGAAGATAATTTTTTTATTAAAATATTATGAATAAAATAAAAGAATTATATAAAAATTACGGATATTATATTAATTATGTTTTATTGGTTGCATTAAACGGTTTTACAAGTATCTTAAATTATATCTCTTCAATTTATATAAATAGAAGTTTATCGATATCCGATTTTGCATATTATAACGGAATAATAAATATATATTCTATAATAATTTTAACCGTTTCAAGTTTCAGTTATTATATAATGCATAATTACGAAAACGAAGAAGATGCAAAAAGATATTGGGCAAACGGATATTTTATAGCGATTATAATTTTTGTAGTTTTTGTTTTTTCAATTCCTTTAATCGATATTTTATTTAACATAAAAAATTATAAGGCTATGTTTTTGATTTCTATAGCAATTTTTATAAGCGTTTTTACTATAGTTTCGCAGTCGATTTTAAAGATTAATAATTATATCGGCTACGATTACATGGCAAGTTTTATAGCCACATTGTTTGGAAAAATAATTTTGCTTGCGATTTTTATAATAACGGGATTAAGTTTAGAAAAATCTATTATATGCGTTTTACTTTCTTGCTTAATTTATTTTATAATTCATATTTTTGAATTAAAGAAAAAAAATCTTCCGTATTATGCAGAAATAAAAAATTTAAAAAAATATTTTTCGGTTAAAGATTTGTCGGATTTTAAAAATTATATAATAAATGTCGTTATAATTAATTTTATATTTAATTGGATTTCTTTAAACGATGTTCTTATGGCAAATAGATATTTAGATAAATTAAGCGCGGGATATTATTCGACAATAGCTTTAATAATAAAAATGTTTTTCTATATCGGAGCGCCTATAGCCTCCGTTATGTTTTCTTATATTTTAATTTCAATGAAAAATAAAAATAAAGATAGAGAGAAAAAAGTTTTATATTATTCGATTATATTATATTCTTTGGCGTCTTTATTTTTGTCGGCTTTTTTAATAATATTTGCAAAACAGATAATATTAATTCAATTTACAGAAAGATACGAAGCGATTATTCCGTTAATTCCAAAAGCGGCGCTATTCGGTTTTTCATTAGGTTTTGCAGTTTTGACTTTTAATTATGGACTTGCTTATAAATTATTCTATCCTTTTTACGGTTATTTAATAATTTTCGCTTATGTTTATTTTAGCTTACGAAACGGCGAGAGAACATTTGAGAGATTTATATTTATAATGACTGTGTTTTATTTGATTTTATTTATTTACAATCTTTTAATTATAATATTTCATAGGATATTTTTATTAAAAAGAATGTAGTTTTTGGGTTTATTTTTATAAAAAACTAAAATATCTACCAATTTATAAAATTAAATATATCCATTTTTAAATAAATTCAGGTTTTATTATAATATTTTATCTCTTATATTTTAAATTAATTAAAAATATTAATGCTTATGAGAATGCTTTATATTTTCCCTATAAACAGGTTGAAAAATCTCTCTCAAAAGTTTTCTATTTAAATTTTTTCCGATAAAAACAATTTCAAGTTCGTCTGTTTCGTTAGCTCCCGTAATTGCGTATCTTTCTCCCGCTACATCAAATCTTAAAAATGATTTTCCGCATTTAATAAATCCTTTAGCTCTTGCAATATCTCCGAATCTCCCTCTTATAATATTTTCTAAAAGAATTATAAATTGATTTTCGTTTTCAAGTTCGCAACCTTTCATACTTATAGAATCGGGCATTTCTTCGCTTTCTTCGGATTTTACTTTTATAGAATATTTTTCGTCTAAAAAAGATTTTAATATATTTTCCCACCAATCTTTATTTTTCTTGCTATAATGTTCTTTTAATATTTCCACGCTATCAAGCGAAACATTATTTTTTATTAAAAGATTTTCTATTTTTTTTATTAATTCCTCATTTTCTTCTTTATCTTTCGACTCCATTTTAGAAATTATTATTTTTGAAGCATTAACTAATTGGTCAATATAAATATTATCATAGGAAGAAATAAAAGAATCAAAACTATTTCCGTCTATTACGGTTATCGGTTTAAGAAGAATAATTCTTTCGTATTCTATTTGCATTATATTGTTTATTATATTTCCTAATTTTGCCACTCCCGTAGGTTCGACTATTAAAAATTCTGGGTCTAATGAATTGGCTATAGTTAAAATAGAAGTTGCAAAATCTTGTTTCATAGAACAGCAAACGCAACCTTCGGTAAGTTCCCAAATATTCATTCCTTCCTCTTTGAGCATATTTGAATCTATATCTACATCGCCGTATTCGTTTTCCATTATAACAAAATCTCTTTTTGTTTTATTTGCCATTTCTTTAATTAAAGTGGTTTTTCCCGCTCCCAAAAATCCCGAAACTATAAGTATTTTCATTAATTCATCCTGTATTTATTATAAATAAAATATTTATGCTTTATTTTATTTAATTTTTATTCTAAAATATATATTATTATTAATAAGTTAAAAAAACAATGCCAAATAAAAATTTAAAAAATAATTTTGAAAATAGTTTTAATGAAATTATAAAAGAAAATATTATATTTTTTCCAATTCGTCATCATTCTCCCGCATGCTCTTTTCATTTAAAAAAAATAATTGAAAACTATAAACCAGAAACGATTCTTATTGAAGGACCGAGCGATTGCAATTTTTTAATGGAATATATGATTGAAGAAGACACAATTCCTCCATTTTGTATTTATTCAAGTTATATTGATAAAAATAAAGAAAAATGCAGATGCTATTATCCTTTTTTAGATTATTCTCCCGAATTTGTAGCGATAAAAAAAGCCTATGAATTAAAAATAAATTGTTCTTTTATAGATATGCCTTTTGGTTATATTATTGAAAATTCTGAAAATAATATAAATAAAAAATTAATTTCAATATACGATAAAGACAATAATAAATTTAATGTAAACGATTATACTTTAGAATTAACTAAAAAATCGGGAGTTAGAAGTTTTGCCGAACTTTGGGAGAGAGATTTTGAAATTAAAGGAATATTAAAAGAAAGCGGAGATTTTATTAAAAGCGTTTATGCTTTGGGATATTATATGCGTTTAATAGAAAACGAAGATATTGAAACTAAAAACCGCGAATATTTCATGGCAAAAAATATAAAAGACTCTATTAATAAATTTAAAAAAATTTTAATTATAACGGGAAGTTTTCATGTAGACGGAATAATAGACAAATTAAAAAATTTTGAAAATATAGAAAAAGAATTTAACAAATTAAAAAAATATAATATTCAAAATTCTTCAAATTATTTAATTCCTTATTCTTTTGAAGAAGCGGACCAAAGAAAAGGATATATTGCAGGAATAGAATATCCCGCGTTTTATAATAATATTTGGAGAAAATTAAACGAAGATTCTATTGATAACGCGTATATTGAAACCGTCCAAAGTTTTATAATTAAAGCGGCGGGAATAAATAGAGATTATTATAATATAACAATTACAGATTGTATAAACGCTTATTATATGGCGATTAATCTTGCAAAGTTGCGAGGAAAAAATAACGCTGGAGTTTACGAACTTATTGATGCCGTTAAAAGCGCTTTCGTTAAAGGCAATATAAGTTTAGAAAATACGGAAAATATAGAGCTTATGATAAAACTTCTTTCGGGAATTGCAAACGGAAAAGTTTCTTCAAAAAGCGTTTTGCCTCCCGTTATAATTGATTTTAGAAATCTTTGCAAAACTCATAGAATAAGAATCGATAAAACCGAAACAACAGAATCGATTTTAGATATTATTAAAGATAAAAATCATTTTGAAAAAAGTAAATTCTTTCATAAAATGCGATTTTTAGATATTGGTTTTTGCAAGCTAATAAAAGGTCCCGACTATATTAATAAAATTGATAAAAATCTTGCAAGAGAAATTTGGCAATATAAATATAAAAGTCAAGTCGAAGCTTTGTTAATCGATAAATCGGTTTACGGAGTTAGCATAAAAGAGATTTGTTTTAATTTTATAAAAGATAAATTAAAAACGAGATTAAACGGGGAAGAAATTTCAAAACTCATTATAGAATCAACGATTATGGGACTTTATAATTTTTTAATCGACAATTATAACGAAATTGAAAATATAATTTTAAGCGACAGCGATTTTATAAGTTTATGCGAATGTTTAAATAATTTAAGCTATTTAATAAATATGGAAATTGTAAACGAAAATATAAATAAAGAGAGAGAAAATATTTTTAAAAATTATGATATTATTTCAAAAATAGAATCTCTTTCAAAACTTGCATTTATTTTAGCCTCTCAAAATATGGAAACTTTAAAGAATTTGGACGAAGAGAGCGCTTTAAAATATTCCGTTTATATTAAAAATCTTTATATATTTATATTGGAAAATCCTAATTATTTTGAATGCAAAGAAATTTTTATTGAAAAAATAAATTCTATGACAAAAAATACTTTTGGAAGTTCGCATATATACGCAGTTTGTCTTTCTATAAAATATAAATCTAATATAATAGACTTAAAAGAATTCGCTTCTTGCATATCGAATTTTTTAGAAGCTTCCGATACGAATTCAATCGCGTATTTCTTAAACGGAATATTTTTAATTGCAAGAGATATTCTTTTTATAAATAATGATTTGATAAAAGAGATTGACAAAGTTATTAAAAATATTGAAGAAAATAAATTTATAGAAATACTTCCGAATTTGAGATTTGCCTTTACGAATCTTACTCCAAGCGAAACTGAAACTTTATCTTCTATAATAGAAAAATTATATAAAACAAAAAAATTAAACGCTAAAAATATATCGGAAGAAGAAATAAAAAAAGCGTTTATTATTGATAAAAAGATTGCAGAAGAAATGAATAAATACGAAATATTTAAATAAAAAATTTGAATTATTGTTAAAAATGTATATACTTATTAATATAAATAAAAATTTTTTATGGAAGAAAAATGAAAGCTATAATAATAGTGCCGACTTATAACGAAAAAGACAATATAGAAAAAATGATAAATGCGGTTTTAGAATTGCCAAGCTATGTAGAAATTTTAGTCGTTGACGATAATAGCCCCGACAAAACAGCCGATTTGGTAGAAAAATATCTTGATAATAAAAGAGTTCATTTATTAAGAAGAGAAAAAAAAGAAGGATTAGGTCCCGCGTATATAGCGGGCTTTAAATATTCTTTTTCTTATAATCCCGATTATGTTATAGAAATGGATGCCGATTTTTCTCATGACCCGAATTTTGTAATAAAATTTATCGAAAGGATGGAAAATGAAAAATTAGATTTGGTTATAGGCTCAAGATATTGCAACGGAATAAGCGTAGTTAACTGGCCATTAAGAAGATTATTTTTATCATATTATGGAAATAGATACGCTTCATTTGTTTTAGGCTCAAAAATAATGGATATAACGGGAGGATTTAAATGCTTTAGAGTATCCGTCCTTAAAAATATGAATTTCGATAATATACTTTCAACAGGTTATTCTTTTCAAATTGAAATGAATTATTCTTTTGAAAGCAACGGTTATAAAGTGAAAGAAGAACCGATTATATTTTATGAAAGAAGAAGCGGACAATCGAAAATGTCAAAAAATATAATAGCCGAAGCATTATTTAGAGTTTTAAGATTAAAATTTAGAAATAA
>ERZ791737.1205-NODE-1205-length-13390-cov-2.525159_pt1 | contig 13390 bp, 8 predicted proteins | sample MGYA00510042_ERZ791737 | MGnify/ENA primary metagenome ERZ791737 (study PRJEB30046, sample SAMN00791965) | human gut metagenome | study: EMG produced TPA metagenomics assembly of the A metagenome-wide association study of gut microbiota in type 2... | reverse complement strand
TGGGCTCACGCTTTTTTAGTTGTACTAATGCTAATTAGAGTTGATTATCTTCAATTTCTGATTCGTATTTGGATATTAAAATTAGTAAGGACATATTTTGTTTTATAATTGATTTTGTAATGTTTAAAATTAAAAGAGATGGATAATAAATTTACCAATGATAAGGACTTAATGTTCCTTTACAATTGTTCGGATGAAAATATTAAACTTCTTGTTGATATTCTTGCTTATGACAAAGATGGAAAAACTAGATGGACAGAGAATTTAACGACGAATCAGGAATTTAAAAGAGCGTATCCCAATAACCTAAAGGTCGTTTTACCTTTAGTTATTAATGAATTACAGCGTTTTGGAGGTAATACCATTTTAAATCTTTTTAGAGGTCATGGTGTAAAATATAAAGAGGTTCTTGTTAAAGTGTGTAAACAATATAAAGTAAACTTCAATGAAAACGCACCTGCGGAATTGTTGGAAAAATACCTTCTTCAAAAGATATTATTAATGGCTGTAGAAAAGATGTCCGATGAGGATGTAAAGCATCTTGGTGATATCAATACAAAAACAAAGGACATGCTTTTGAAAAATATAAGTAATTTTCATATGGGTGATCCTATTATAATTAAGATGGTAACAACTCTTGTTATTGAGGTTGCCAAAAGAAACGGGTTGAAGGCATTAGCTGGTTTTGCAGGTAAGTTTGCTGGAGGAAGAATTTTTGCGATATTAACAGGACCCATTGGATGGGCAGTTACTGCTGCTTGGACGATTTTTGATTTTGCTGGACCTGCATTTAGGGTTATGATTCCAGCAACAATAACAGTTGCATATCTTAGAATTATTTCTCAGAAGACAGAAAGTGAACTTGATAAACTATTTAATTGATGAAACATTATTGTCCTAATTGTGGAAGGGAACTAGGAACCTTTCAGTTTGTTTGTCCAAATTGTTCTTATTGTGAATTTATAGATAAGTTTGAAGAAGGGGCTGTAAAAGCTACAACTTTGCTTACAGCTCAGCAATTAGAGTGTAATACTCAATGGGTTAAATATAAATGTGGCCCTAATGGGTTATGTGGTCATGGATATGCTGCAGAGGATCTTAATGCTTTTCATGATATTTTAGCGGGTCGTGATGTAGAGTTCACAGGAAGAAATAATACTTTATATGGTGCAGATCGTACTGTAGATGGTATTCAGATACAAACCAAGTATTGTGCTTCTGCCAAGGCTAGTATAGAAGCTGCTTTCCCTAATTCTAACTTAGGTAATTATGCATATTGGGATGTGGAAACAGGTAGGCCACAATTGCTGGAAGTTCCTAGTGACCAATATGAAAAGTGTTTAGCCTTAATGAAAGAAAAAATTAAAGAAGGTAAACTAGTCGATATTAATGGTAACAAAATAACTGATCCTGATGAAGCGACAAATATTGTTAAGAAAGGTAATTATACTTACCAGCAGGCAAAGAATGTTACTAAAGCTGGAAATATAGATTCATTGAAATTTGATTTTGAAACTGGTGTCATTACAGCTTGTTCTTCGTTTGGAATATCTTTTGCAATAAATCTATGTATGACACTTCTTTCAAAAAATAGGAATGGATTAAATTTAGAAGAGGCCATAAAATTGTCTTATCTTGAAGGATTGAAATCTGGTACCATAAGTATGACATCTCATGTTGCAACTTCTCAGATTTTAAAGACATCTGTAGGTAGATATGTTGCTGCTTATGCGACTAAAGGGTCAAAGGATGTTGTAAATTTTGTATGGCAAACAGATGCAGGAAAGAAACTTATTCAGCAAGTTGCTAAAAATATTCTTCAAAAGAATGTTAGTGGTGGAGCTGCCAAACAGGTGGTTGTGAAATTTTTACGTACAAATGCTGTGACTCAACTTACTCTTTTCATTGTAACATCTGTTCCTGATACTTGGAATTTACTGCGAGGAAGGATTTCAGGTAAGCAGTTTTTTAAGAATTTAGTGATTAATGGAACCTCACTCGTTGGAGCAACAGTTGGAGCAGTGCTTGCTGCAAGATGGGGAGGTTGGGCGGCTGTAAGTGGTGCTGTTGTTGGTGGTGGTGCTACTGGATGGGCTACAAAGAAAGTTGCAGACTTTATATATAAGGATGATTCAGAGCGCATGCAAAAAATAGTAAAGGCAGCTATTGTGGAATTAAGTAATGACTATCTTATTCAGACCGAAGAGGAGTTCGATTTCTGTATGAATATGATAAGGGTTGAAGGAGCTATCAATCCAGATCTCTTTAAATGCATGTATTCTGCTGGTATGACAGATTATGGAGAGGATGATTTTCTTCGTGCGAATATTGCATACCGTGCATTGGAATATTATTTTGGGGCAACAGTAAGAAATCGCAAAACTCTTCGCCTTTGTGATAATCAGGGCACGATAAATAAATATGTTGCTAATTTAGCATTAGATATAGAGGAGGCAACCAAACAAATTGTCGAAGGTGATTTATAAATATTAAAAATATGCCTTTTGAAAAGGGAATATTCAGTAAATGGTATAAAATTAGTTAACTAATTCATACACAAATCTTGTGAATCAGTTGAGGATGGTAACCATTCTATTTTCCGCCTTGACACACGTCTCAACCTAACATATCTTTGTGCCGTAACCTTTAAGAGCAATGATTATGGCAAAAGTTACTGTGTTTGCCAACAATGACAGCGGTTAATCCGCAGAGGAATAAGATTGGTAAGCATTCGACGAGCTACAGGTATTGAACCGTAAGCATTCGGCCAGCTACAGGCATTGAACCTTTATATATAGCAATAGCGACTGTCACTATAAACCTAATAGTTGCAGTCGCTATTATTTTGTTGAACCTATATGTTGCAGTCAGCGCTGGTCCCCGGATTCCTCCCCTTGTTTTGTCAATACACTTTGCATATTCCGGCGGATACCCGTTCAATTTCACCAGTAAATGGTATCATCCTAGTGGATAAATCGGTATCACGACAGGAAGTTTGTAAATCCTATAGTTCCGACAGCACATCCTCCCACAACTTATAATCGTCAAGTTCGCCAGTGGACTTGAATGTTACATAGGACCATCCCGTGTTCATGATCAGAAAGTTTTCACCTTCTTCTTCGAAAAACAGATTTAAGTCATTCACAAGTACTTTTTTCCCGGATATTTCGTAATCACATAACTTGACATCCTCAAATTCATTAATTTTGGCATTGAAGACCACGTAATACAGTTTTCGTTCATTGATGAATGCAAGGTAGATGGCACCATCTCCTTCGGACAAGTTGGCGATATAGGCTTTGCCACCATATTTGCCGACCGGTTTGATATCCTTGAAACGTTTGTCCGGCCAGTACACATCGGCTTTATACCGTAGACCTCCGTCTTCCTGTAAGATAATCTTGTCTGTAATTTCATTGTGTTGCATGATGTTTATCACATCGTCCAATTGTTGGTATGAAGCCCCTAGTATAGCCTTGCCATAACATAGATACAGCTCTTCCTGATGCTGTTCTATCTCCCATGCGGAAAACTTGGTTATCAGCACTTTCCCCTTTTTCTCGTACAGCCTGATGACGGTTACGTCACCGTTCTGGGGATTTGTATACGAATAAGCCATGTCCTTTACTCCGTTACTGCATCCGAAAGCCATGACCATGCATAACATGGCGATTGCGTAATTCAATATCTTCTTCATCGTTTTAATTTAATTTGTTGGTTTCCTGCAAAAGTAGGAGTAGTCTGCACCTGAATCCGATGCAAGCATTCTGTTTTTGGGAATGGATAAGGGAATTCTTCCCGTATAACTATCGGTTGTGGAGTACGGTTTTGTTTGGTTCGGGAAGATGATAGGAATTTTATCAAGAAACGATAAATCCTTTTACCTTGCATTTATCTTATGTGCAAGTCCTCGATAGCTTTGCACACGAAATGAAGGCATAATTTGGTTAAACTAAGAAATAACATACAATCATGAGCGTAAGAACACGGGTGAATTTGTTGGAAGCTATCGAACGGATAGCCGAGCGTGCGGAGGAATCCCAGCTAAGCAATGATTTTTTCGACAGTGTACATAAGGAGATGACGTATGTCTCTAATGTAATGGATTTGCATAACTATCAGGTTGCTTTGTTGTCTGTATTCATCAATCAGTGTTATGACGATAGAATCGAGCTGAAGGAAATAGCCGAATACCTGGGTTGCAGGTTCGTGAAACTGCTCAAGTACCTGCATTACATTGATGATTTGGTGAAAAGAAGAATGCTGATATGCAGTAACCATCGGAAGAACGGAACGGCCACCTATCGTGTGCCAGAGGAGGTGGTAGATGTGTTGAGGCGGAACGTCGTATATCAATATACTGTTCCTTCTGACTTGTCTGTCCATGAATTCTTTGAAGAATTGAGTAAAGTCTTCGGACGGAAGCGGAGTAACGAAAGTTCCTATGAGATGATGGAAGACGATGTGATGGAACTGTTAAAGCACAACCCGAAACTGGAATTTGTAAAGAAGTTCAAAGGGTTGAAACTGAAGAGTTTCGACCGGATACTACTCCTGTACATCTGTGTGCTGTATGTGGAGAACGATGACGATTCGGTGGATTTGTGCCAGTTGGGGCGTATCACGGAAAGCAACTATCAGTTCAAGATGCTATCGAACCGGTTACAGCAGGGACAGCATCTGCTCATGCAGCGGGGGCTTCTGGAATATGCTAATGAGAACGGAATGGCCAACCGTGAGTCGTTTAAGCTGACAGGGCAGGCGAAGAGGGAACTGCTCTTCGAAGTACAGGGAGATTCTTCACTGAATACGGTCTATTCCGGCGTGATGGATCATCGTACGTTACCCGAAAAGCAACTCTTCTACAATCCGCAGGAAGCGGAACAGGTTCGGACGCTGGCCGAACTGCTGGAGCAGGATCATTTTGCAGGTATCTGTGCACGCCTCAAGGAAAGAGGGTTGCGCAGCGGTATCGCTTGTTTGTTATACGGTGCTCCCGGAACGGGGAAGACGGAAACAGTGTATCAGCTGGCCAGACTTACCCAACGGGATATTATCCGGGTGAACATTTCCGAGATAAAGAGCTGTTGGGTGGGAGAGAGCGAGAAAAACATTCAGAAGTTATTCAGCCGCTATTGTGCCTTGGTGGAGGAGTCTGAAAGAACTCCCATCCTGCTTTTCAATGAGGCGGATGCGTTGATCAACAAGCGAATGGAAGGGGCAGAACATGCGGTAGACAAGATGGAGAACTCTGTCCAGAACATCATCCTTCAGGAGATGGAGAGCCTGGAAGGAATCCTCATTGCTACTACCAACATTGTGGGGAACATGGACAAGGCTTTCGAACGACGGTTTCTTTACAAGATAGCTTTCGAGAAGCCGGGGCTGGAGGCGAAGCGTGCCATCTGGCATTCCATGATACCGGAACTGACGGAAGAGGAAGTAGATAGTTTGGCTTCTGCTTACGATTTCAGTGGAGGACAGATAGAAAACATCTGCCGTAAGCGTTCCATCGACCACATTCTTTGGGGAGATAAGGCATTGGGCTTTGATGCCTTGAAGGCGCATTGTGATTCGGAATTGCTGAACCGGAAGGACGAAGTTCGGAGAATCGGTTTCCGTGGTAGAAAGACTCTTGTGAGAATCGTGTTTTAGCAGGTCGAAAATAAGGGATAGGCCTACTTGGAGTTGTAGTATTTAAAGGCGGTTTAAACAGTCTTTAAGGGGCGAATGTCACTTGGTAGGATAAGGGGATAATCCTTTATTTGGACGGCGTCGTTAATTATTTCATATACAATTCATAACAATACTTATCATCATTTCTTTCTCTTCTGTACGAGATTCTGCAATCATGATTGTAAGTGCTACCAGGGTATAGTCAGCTATTCGTTTGTTGCCATGCTCGTCGTAGAGAAATCCGTTCCTGTCCAGGAAATAGAGGAATAGAGTTGCTGCGATGCGTTTGTTGCCGTCACTGAAACTGTGGTTCTTAGTGACGAAATAAAGGAGGTTGGCAGCCTTCTCTTCCAAAGACGGATAGACATCTTCACCGCTAAAACTTTGATAAATGTTACCGATACTTCCTTTGAAAGAATCGTCTTTTTCATGGCCAAACAGGTCTGAATCTGCATTGAAACGCATCTGGTCAATCAGCTTGCGGCATTCTTCATAGTTCAATACATAAATAGCTTTGTTGCCTTGCGGGCATTTCATGCACTGATGGTCATAATCGTCAAGTAAGGTAAGTGCGGTGTTGTAGTCTTCGATTACGCTGAGGACCTGTCGGGTATCAGCTTCGTTCTGTGTATGTTTCATGATTTGTATAGCTTTTATATTCTTGTTGAACGGTACCGATATTTACTGCCGGTTATGTTGTACTTTTTCCTGCAAAAGTAGCAGTAGTCTGCATCTGAATCCGGTGCAAGCATTCAGTTTCCGGTGATGGATAAGGAGATTTTTTCTTGATGATTGCCCGTTTTGGAATACAGTTTTGTTCGGTTCGGGAAAGGACGGAAATTTCATGAAGAAGCAATATGAGAATATGTCTTTTAGATACAATAATGAGCTTTTTAAACTTAATACTTGTTGAATTTATCAGTTTCTTTTGTACATTTGCACAAATCGGTCGAATATTGTGAGCTTTAAATTGAATGGAAAAACTGATTATAGAAAAACTTAAACAAGGCAATCAGAAGGCATTTAAATATGTTTTTGATCGTTATTATGTGCTTCTATGTCGTTTTGCCAATCAGATGCTGAATGATACGTCTCTGGCAGAAGAAATAGTAGATGATGCGATATTTTATCTTTGGGAACACCGTAAGGAAATAGAGATTACCTATTCGATAAGAGCTTACCTGATGCGTGCTGTCCGTAACCGTTGCCTCAATGAACTTAATTCATTATCCCATCGTGCGGAGTTGAATTTTTCTACGTATATTTCTCCCGAGAATATGGAATTTCTGGAAACCCTGTTTAAAGATGATGACCATCCTCTGGGAACATTGTTGGAGCACGAGCTGGAGGATGAACTGATCTGTTGCATAGAATCATTGCCCGAAGAATGCAGGCGGGTATTCAAGAAAAGTCGTTTTGAGCAAAAGAAATATGAGGAGATAGCCGAAGAGCTGCATATCTCAGTAAATACGGTCAAGTATCACATTAAAAATGCTTTAGCTTATATAAACAGTCACCTCGCAGATTATTTGAAGATAATTCTGGCATATATTTTCATGGGAAATTGAAAAAAAGTAAATTTTCCACTACCCACTCTTGCACTTATTTTGTCTTACCTTTAGAAACCACATCAATCAAAATGCAGACTGAAGATAGACATATAGAAATAGATAATCTGATTTTATCATACCTGACTGGTAAGATAGACAATAAATCACTCGGAAAACTTGACGAATGGTGTAAGGAGTCTCCTGAGAATGTTCGTTATGTACGCAATCGAATGGAGATATGGTTTTCGTCAGGCACTCTTGGTTCCCAATGTGCTTTCAATAAGGAGGAGGCCTTTCTGAGGTTCCAAAAGCGGGTTGACGAAACAGGACGGGTATCGGCAAGGAGTATGGAGATCAACAGACGTAACTCTCCTTGGAAGATTGTTTATCGCATGGCTGCAGTGATATTGATTCTTATTCTTCCGCTGGCAGGATACTGGGGAGGAATAAAAAACATAAAACGGGGATTCTCAGATATTGTGGTGGAGGCTCCTTCAGGTGCGTGTACCAGACTATATCTTCCCGATGGGACGATGGTTTGGCTGAATGCCGGATCAAAAATAACGTATTCTCAAGGATTCGGTGTCGATGACCGTCATCTTGACCTGGATGGAGAAGGATACTTTGAAGTGACAAGGAATGAAGACGTACCCTTTGAGATCAGTACAAGGGAACTTCACTTGAAAGTGCTTGGCACCAAGTTCAACTTTCGGAATTATGCCGATGATAAGGAAGTCGTCGTCAATCTGATGGAGGGAAAAGTAAGACTGCATAATGAGATAAAGGATTCGGAAGATATATACCTGCTGCCCGATGAGAAAGCCGTATTAAGCAAGTCTACAGGGGATATGAAGAAGCTGAAGATGAAAGCGGAAAAATCCAATCTATGGACCCAAAATGAACTTTACTTTGATGAGATCCTGCTGGAAGATATTGCCAAGCAGTTGCAGAGGACTTTCGGGGTAAGAATAGAAGTCGCTGACTCATTGAAGGAAAGGCGTTTCTATGGCAGTTTTGCCATAACGGGAAATACGATTGATCAGATACTCAAAATAATTTCTTCCACCAATAGGATGAATTATAAGTATGAAGACAATAGGTATAAAATATATTGACCAAGTGATTTAGTTAACATGATGTAAAACCTTTAATTAACCCTGTTATTAAGCCTATGACTACACTATTATCCGGTTGAACAGTCAGGGTATCAAAAAAACACCAGAGGATGCGGCCACATCCTCCAGTGTTGAGAATCAGATACCTAATGAAAGACACCTACATCCTTATTAGATTCTGCAAAAGTAGCGAATCTATAATCTCAAACCAATTTATTCGAGTTATTTAATTTAAAATCAGACTTATTATGAGATGTTTCAATAAGGCTATGTTAATAGCCTCGGCAGCGCTTTGCTTTTACATACCGATTTTTTCTCAGAATATTTCGTTGGAAATCAACGATCTAACTGTAAAAGAGGCAATGGAGCAGTTTAAAAAGGCTTCTGGTTATTCTTTCGTCTTTTCATCGAATGATGTCAATACGAAGCAACGTATTTCTGTGTCAGTAAAAGACGCGACAATAGAGGATGCTGTAGAGCAGATATTAAAGGGACAAAAAGATATTACTTTTGAGGTTCAAGGTAATAATGTCATTATTAAACATAAGGTTTCTCAGGTCCCTTCAAAGCAAAAAGCAGATAAGGTTACTGGTCGGATATTGGATGCCAACGGTTCACCAATTATTGGTGCCACAATCAAGGAAAAGGGAACGACGAATGGAACAATTACGGATTTCGACGGTAATTTTGCTTTGAATGTGGAGGATAAGGCGATTCTTGAAATTTCGTATATTGGTTATAAGCCTCAAGAAATAAGTGCCGTTTTGGGAAAACCTATTTCTGTTACTTTAGGAGAAGATACGGAAGTGTTGGATGAAGTAATAGTGGTTGGTTATGGCGTGCAGAAAAAATCGAGTATGACGGCTTCTGTGGCTTCTGTTTCCGTAGATGAAATTCAAAAACAGGTGGCTTCTAATGTGGCTTCTACGTTGCAGGGAAGAATTCCTGGCGTTGAAGTCCTGCAGAAGGGAGGAGAAGCAGGTGCAGATGTCAAAATTCTGGTACGTGGAGCAGGTACTTTCGGAGAGACAGAGCCTTTGTATGTCATAGATGGTGCTTTTAGTAACAGTGGATTGAATACGTTAAATGCCACGGATATTGAATCTATTGAAGTGTTGAAAGATGGTGCGGCGGCGGCCATTTATGGTTCCCGGGCAGCTAATGGTGTTGTTTTGATAACCACCAAGCAAGGTAAAAAAGGAGAAACCAAGGTGGATTTGTCTGCAACCTATTCTGTACAGACTCCTTCTAAGAAACTGGATTTTATGAATGCAGCTGAATATCGGGAATATGCCGCGATGTTAGTTGCCAATAGTCCCGGTGCAATCAATGCTTCTGAGAATATAAATCCGACAAATCCTGGCTTGAATACAGACTGGCAGGATGTGTATTTGCGTACTGCTCCTATGTATAATTTGAATGCTGCAATATCTGGTGGTGGTGAAAATACGACATTTAATGCCAGCATTGGCTATATGAATCAGGAAGGCATCACCATTTACTCGGGGTATGAGAAATATAACGCACGTTTGAATGGAACTTTCAAGAAAGGAAGATTGACTGTACAGGAGAATTTCGCGGTAGCTTATACGAACCAGGAGCCTAAAACGCGTATGGTCATGTCCTTGCCTACTTTACCGCTGACAGACGAATTGGGACGTTATGTTTCAGGAGGTGGTGAATATTATATCAATGGTTCTGAAGGTAATGTAAATCCTCTGGCCTCCTTATCAAATCAGGAAAGAAGGAATCGCAATGTGAATGTTACTGGAAGTTTGAATCTGACCTTGAATTTATTTAAAGGACTGGATTACAAACTGACTATGGGAGGCGATTATTTGGCTGGTCATAATTATACCCGTACGGCGGCGTATGATTCAAAGTGGAATGAGGACGGTACGGCTATCCAGCAATATAGTAATTTGCTGAATTCTTTATCCGAGAGCCGTTCACAACAGTTTAATTATACGATAGATAATATCTTGAGTTATTCGAATACATTTAATCGCCATACAGTAAATGCCATGATTGGTACCAGTTGGATGCGAGAATATTATCGTTTGACATCCATCAATTCTGGCAATACGGATTTGGGTGCTCCAACTATTACGGTGTTTAACGGGACAGGTAATATAGGTGGTGAAGAATTTAATTCAGCTTTGTTGTCTTTTTATGCCCGTGTGAACTATGATTATGATAACAGGTATTTGTTGTCGGGAAGTATTCGTAGTGACAAGTCTTCAAAATTCGCATCGGGACATCGGGTTGGTTATTTCCCGTCTATATCTGCTGGCTGGAATATCCATAATGAGAAGTTCTTTAATATTCCCTGGATATCAAAGTTTAAGGTTCGGGCAAGTTATGGACAGTTAGGAGCTAATTTTATTGATCCTTATTCATTCTTATCTACGGCTCATGGTCCTATTCCTGCTGTTATAGGGAATGATAACAGAGTGCTTGGCTATGTTGCCAGATATGCCCAGCAGAATTTGTCGTGGGAGAAATCAATCAGTCAGAATTACGGTGTCGAATTAGGTTTCCTTAATAACTCATTGCTGTTTACCATTGAGTATTTTATGCGGGATAACAATGATTTGCTGGCTTCGCTGGTACCATTGCCTTCATCCGGACAGATGATTTATGTAAATGAAGGAGTAAATACGGTCTTTAATTCAGCTTCTGTAAGAAATAAAGGTTTGGAATTGTCTGGTTCTTTTAGAAAGAATTTTGGTGATTGGGGGATTAATGTTGATGCGAATATATCCTTCTTGCGCAATAAGGTGAAGAGCTTGGGTGAGGGAGTTCAGCCAATTAATGCCGAAGTCTTTATGAGTGGTAGTTTTAATGATCGTCCGACAATTACCAAGCCGGGTTTACCTATTGGAACATTCTGGGGGTATAATGTTTTAGGGATTGACGAGAATGGTGATTTTATATTTGAGGATAATAATGGGCTTGATGCGGCAGGTAATTTGACAGGAAAACCTGACGGCGTGGTGGATGAAAACGATAAGACCAATATAGGTAATCCTCATCCGGATTTTACTTATGGACTTAATCTGGGGCTTACTTATAAGAATTGGGACTTTACGGCTTTCTTCCAGGGATCTCAAGGTAATGATATTTTTGCGCTGATGAAATATGACTGGTATTTCAATTATAATGGCGGCCTGTTAAAAGATGCCTTAAATGCGTGGACACCGACAAATACCAATACGGATGTACCTATTGCAAAGGTAGCGAATTCAAGTGGAAGCAATGCTTTGCCCAGTACATTTTATGTAGAGGATGGCTCGTACCTGCGTTTGAAAAATCTACAGATAGGTTATACTTTCAGTTCGGATCTATTGTCTAAAGTGCATATTAAGAATGCTAGAGTATATGTCAGTGCACAAAACTTGTTTACCATAACTAAGTATCCGTTATATGATCCTGAAGTGAACTCCAATACCTTGTTTGATAGAGGAGTGGATGGCTTCTATATTTCTCAGAATTCGGCCCATGCTCCTACGTATAATGCCAGAGTGTTTAATATTGGTTTTAATGTGACTTTCTAAAATATTGTAATTATGAAAACTTATATAGGTAAATTATTGTTTGTTACCGGGTGTTTGTTGGTTACGTCTTGTAATGATGTGTTTGATAAGTTGTCTATAAATCCGAATCAGATAGATTTGAATTCATTTTATACGACGCCTGAAAATGTTAATAAAGGAATCTTGGGAATTTATGGTTATATATCAACTCCACGTAATTTAGGCGCTTGTGGATTTGGTCTACAATTGAGTAGAAGTGACGAGGCTTCTTCGGGAGCGGATTATAGTATACCGGGAACTTATAGTGATGACTATACTTCTTCCTATTATACGATTGTACAGCCTTTCCAGTTGATGTATACAGCGGCAGGTCAGGCTTGTCAGATGATACAGACAATTCCCAATGTTGACTTTGTGGATGAGGATTTGAAGAATGCTTATTTGGGAGAAGCATATTTCCTGCGTGCATTTACACATTTCTTTTTGTTTGTAAATTACAGGAATATACCATTGATAAAGGAAATGACTGGTAATGCAAACGAATACAGGCCGCAGGCTACTCCAGAAGAGAGTTGGGAGTTTATCATAAATGATTTGAAAGAAGCCGAACGTTTATTGCCTGTAAAGGGATATTGGGATGCCTCCAATTTAGGCAGAGCTACTAAGGCAAGTGCTGCGGCTCTTCTAGGAAAAGCTTATCTGTATAGAAGTGGTATTGAGAAATATTATGGTAATAGCACAACTACCTATTACGATGAGGCTGCACAGGCTTTTGGTCGTATTATTGACGGAAGCTATGGCTCTTATAAGCTGGTTGATGATTATAATTGGAATTTTGATGTAGCTCATGAAAATAATGATGAATCTATTTGGGAAATCCAGTTTTTAGGAGATGTCGTTAATACTAACTTTAATCCGGGTTTTGTTGAGAGTGGTCTGTTCAGTGATATTCGTTCTAAGTTACCTGTCATGGGACAGAATACAGGATATAATGCAAGTAATGCTCAAGTAATACATGATTGGGTTTATGATATTTTTGTAAACTCCAAAAACGCAAAAGGCGAGACCGATCCTCGTATGTTTGGTACTTTGGTCTTCAATGATAATGCACCGGAAATTAAAGCGCCTTCTGGATGTAAGGTCACTTTCTTGGAAGGAGATACATGGGCCGATGAATTTGGAGGTATTGATGCTGGTTTTGGAAACAAATGGGAGGCTGCAAAGAATTATAAATGCGCCAGCCGAAAATGGTTGGACTGGACTTTACCTATGGAGGATCCTGGAGATAACATGTATTTCTTTTATGGTCGTGCTCAAGGTGTTAACTGGAGATGGATCCGTTATTCGGATGTATTGTTAATGTATGCGGAAGCGTTGGTAATGGGGGGTAAGCAGACTTCCATCACGGCTCTGGATGCCATAAACGAGGTTAGAGACAGGGTTGATATGCCTCATGTGACGGTGGCCGATATGGAAACCATTGAACACGAAAGAATTTTAGAGCTTACGTATG
>ERZ791737.1199-NODE-1199-length-13442-cov-2.879659_pt1 | contig 13442 bp, 14 predicted proteins | sample MGYA00510042_ERZ791737 | MGnify/ENA primary metagenome ERZ791737 (study PRJEB30046, sample SAMN00791965) | human gut metagenome | study: EMG produced TPA metagenomics assembly of the A metagenome-wide association study of gut microbiota in type 2... | reverse complement strand
TCCCTGACAGAAAAGCTGACTGAGATCGCGCCAAATCTGGATATCTACATCATTCCGGATGCCGCCTCCGTTCATAGCAGCTACCACCTCAACAAGCATCTCCGGTCCACAGGCTGGCATATTCAGGCCACAGATCTGCTGCGTACCATTTTCATTCTGATCTCCGTGACACTGACCGGTCTCTTCTTCTACCAGGCCGGACTGTCTGAGGCAAACATCATCACGCTTTATATCCTCGGAGTCCTGCTGGCCTCCATCACCACGACCGGATGGAGCTGCAGTCTGCTGGCTTCTGCCTGCAGCGTTATTGTTTTTAACTATTTTTTTACCACTCCGCGCTTCACCTTTCATGTGTACGGAAAGGATTATCCGGTCACCTTTATTGTGATGTTTGTTGTGGCCCTGTTAAGCAGTGCCCTGACCACCCGCCTAAAGGATCACGCCCGCCAGTCCGCCAAGCTGGCCTATCGCACCAAGGTCCTGTTTGACACCAACCAGCTTCTGCAAAAAGCAGAAACCGACGAAGCAATCCTGAATACCCTGATTTCCCAGATTCAAAAATTACTCGGAAAACACATCATCATTTACCCGGTTCAGCATGGGACATTAGGAACCCCCATCCTCTCCCCGGATTCTGCTTCTGCGGAAAAATCCGAATTTCTGACCCGCCCCCGGGAACAGGAGGCCGCCCTGTGGGTTCTGGCACACAACAAACGGGCCGGTGCCTATACCGACACCTTTCCGGATGCTCTGTGCCATTATCTGGCCATCCGGGTACAGGATGCTGTCTATGGAGTTGCCGGCATGGAAGCCGGAGAGCATCCCATGGATTCCTTTGAATACAGCGTTCTGGTTTCCATGCTGGGAGAGGGCGCCCTGGCCATGGAAAACCGCCAGAATATCCGGGAAAAAGAGCAGGCAGCGCTTCTGATGGAAAAGGAACGGCTCCGGGCCAATCTGCTGCGTACCATCTCCCATGATCTGCGCACCCCGCTGACTGCCATATCCGGCAATGCCAGCAACCTGCTCTCCAACCATTCCGCCATCGACGAAGCCACCCGGCTGCAGATCTACGCGGACATCTACGACGACTCCATGTGGCTGATCAATCTGGTGGAAAATCTGCTGGCTGTCACCCGCATTGAAGACGGACGCATGAACCTGCGCATGGAAACCGAACTGGTCAGCGAGGTCATTTCCGAAGCGCTCCGTCATGTCAGCCGTCAAAGCGTTGAACATAGCATTACAGCAGAAAGCACGGATGATTTTCTGCTTGCCCGCATGGATGCCCGGCTCATTGTGCAGGTCATCATCAACCTTGTGGACAATGCCATCAAATACACACAAAAAGGCAGCCGGATCCAGATTCTGACGGATAAGCTGGAATCCAACGTGCGGATCCGTGTCACGGATGACGGTCCGGGCATTCCGGATGAGGCAAAGCCGTTTGTCTTTGATATGTGCTATACCGGCGCAAACCGCATTGCGGACAGCCGCCGAAGCCTTGGTCTCGGGCTCTGCTTATGCCGCTCCATCATCCGGGCCCATGGCGGAGAAATTTCCGTATCTGACAACACGCCATCCGGCTGTATCTTTACCTTTACATTACCCTGCGAGGAGGTAGCAATCCATGAATAAACCGCTGATTCTGGTTGTGGAAGACGATGCGCCCGTCCGCAACCTGATCACCACCACCTTAAAGCTGCACGATTACCGCTTTCTGACCGCTGCAAACGGAGATACCGCGCTGATCGAGGCATCTTCCCACAATCCGGATATCATTCTGCTGGATCTTGGACTTCCGGATATTGACGGCATCAACATCATCCGGCAGATCCGCACCTGGAGCATGACCCCCATTATCGTCATCAGCGCCCGCAGCGAAGATACCGACAAGATTGAAGCTCTGGACAATGGCGCCGATGATTACCTGACCAAGCCCTTTTCCGTTGATGAGCTTCTGGCTCGCCTGCGCGTGACCCAGCGCCGCTTAAGCTTCATGCAGGAAACCATGTCCGCCCAGGATTCCGTGTTTGTCAACGGCCCTCTGAAGATTGATTTTTCTGCCGGATGCGCCTGCTTAAACGAGGAGCCGCTGGCCCTGACCCCTACCGAGTACAAGCTTCTGTGCCTGATGGCCCGCAACGTGGGAAAGGTTCTGACCCACACCTATATCACCGAGCATGTATGGGGGAGCAGTTTTAAAAGCGATGTAGCCTCTCTCCGGGTCTTTATGGCAACGCTCCGCAAAAAACTGGAATCCGCTCCGGGCGCGCCCCAGCAGATCCAGACCCATATCGGAGTCGGATACCGGATGCTGCGGCTGTAATATTCCATAATTTTATATTTCATTTTGTTTCAATTTGGGATATACTTTTGATAACACGTGACCTGGAAAATATTGAACAGTCACGGTATTACAGACTAAGGAGGCTGAAATTATGGTTCGCAAAGAAAACACAGTTGCGGTGGAACACTTAGGCGGCGGCAAGGGCACGGCTTACGTTCATCACATCATTTCCAAAGAAGAGTTTTTAGGTCACGGCAGAATGTACGCGAGGGTGGTACTTCCTCCGGGCGCAAGCGTAGGCTGGCACCAGCACGTACATGACACCGAGCCGTACTACATTTTAAAGGGACAGGCTGACTTCATCGACAACGACAAGTCCGTCACCAAGGTTGGCCCTGGCGACTGCTGCATCATCGAAGTCGGACAGTTCCACAGCATTGAAAATAATTCCAATGAGGATGTAGAGTTCATGGCTCTGATCTACAATAAGCCGGGATTTTTATACGAGTAAGAAAACCGTGTAGAATCCGGCAAAGAAAAGTCCCACAGAAACAGCACATGCATACTGCTTTCTGTGGGACTTTTATCTTTAGTGTTTCAATTTCAAACGCACCATTGCGCGCTTCAGCGCTGCTTCCGCACGCGCTGCATCCAGATCAGCTTCATGACTTGCAAGGCGGCGCTCCGCGCGGGAACGTGCCTCTTCTGCACGGCTAAAGTCGATCTCATCCGGCCACTCAACCACCTCTGCCATAACAGTAACCTGCTCCGGCAGAATGGTGATGAATCCGGACAGCAGTGCTGCTTCCTTCTCGCCGCCGTCCTCATGGATTTTGAGAACGCCAGGCGCTACTACAGCAGTCAGCGGAATGTGGTTCGGGTATACACCGATCTCACCCTCGGTGGTAGTCAGCTCTACCATGGAGACTTCTCCGTCGTAGAAACCGCCGGTCGGGGTGACAACCTTTAATTTCATTCCATCAGCCATAGACGTACCCCCTATTTCACACGGGCAAGAACGTCATCGATATTACCTGCATTCAGGAAATACTGCTCCGGAATGTCATCATGCTTGCCTTCCAGGATCTCCTTGAAGCCCTGAATGGTCTCGCTCAGCGGTACGTAACGGCCTTCCAGACCGGTAAACTGTCCTGCCACGAAGAACGGCTGGGATAAGAATCTCTGGATCTTACGTGCGCGGGATACAGTCAGCTTATCTTCCTCGGAAAGCTCATCCATACCTAACATGGCAATGATATCCTGCAGCTCTTTGTACTTCTGCAGAACCTCCTGCACGCCGCGGGCTACCTTGTAGTGCTCCTCACCTACAACACGCGGGTCGAGGATACGGGAGGTGGACTCCAGCGGGTCTACTGCCGGGTAAATACCCTGCTCTACGATGGCACGGCTTAATACCGTGGTTGCATCCAGATGTGCGAAGGTGTTTGCCGGAGCCGGGTCGGTTAAGTCATCGGCCGGCACATAAACTGCCTGTACGGAAGTGATGGAACCGTTCTTGGTAGAGGTGATACGCTCCTGAAGAGCACCCATCTCTGTCTGCAGAGTCGGCTGGTAACCTACTGCGGACGGCATACGTCCAAGCAGAGCGGATACCTCGGAACCTGCCTGGGTGAAACGGAAGATGTTGTCGATGAATAACAGGACATCCTTACCACCTTTATCACGGAAGTACTCAGCCATAGTAAGGCCTGTCAGGCCGACTCTCATACGTGCTCCCGGCGGCTCGTTCATCTGACCGAATACCATGGTAGTCTTATTGATAACGCCAGACTCGGTCATCTCGTAGTAAAGGTCATTACCCTCACGGGTACGCTCACCTACACCGGTGAATACGGAATATCCGCCGTGCTCGGTAGCGATGTTACGAATCAGCTCCTGGATCAGGACGGTCTTACCTACACCGGCACCGCCGAACAGACCGATTTTACCACCCTTCTGATAAGGGCAGAGCAGGTCTACGACTTTGATACCGGTCTCAAGGATCTCAGTCTGGGTAGACTGTTCCTCGAAGGTAGGAGCTTTTCTGTGGATTGGAAGGTATTCTTCCACCTGTGGCTTTTCTTTATTGTCAATCGGCTCGCCCAGTACATTGAAAATACGGCCCAGCGTATTCTCACCAACCGGTACGGAAATCGGCGCGCCGGTTGCAATGGCGTCCATACCACGTCTCAGACCATCGGTGGTTCCCATTGCGATACATCTTACGTTATCGTCACCAAGATCCTGCGCAACCTCAACGGTCAGGCTGCCGCCGTCTTCCAGCGGAACTCGGATTGCCTCGTTGATTTCCGGAATCTTGCCCTGGGAGAACTTGATATCCATGACCGCACCGATGATCTGTGTGATCTTACCAGTATTTTGTTCTGCCATCTTGCTTCTCCTTCATAATTCTTTCTCGAATGCACTCCTTGGAGCGCGATCGCTTCAGCAGAGCACCAGGCCCTGCCAAAACGGATTAATTGATCGCATTTGCGCCTGCAATGATCTCCGTAAGCTCCTGGGTAATGGAACCCTGACGCGCACGGTTGTACTGCAGCTCTAACTTGCCCAGCATCTCTTCTGCATTGTTGGTTGCCGAATCCATGGCGGTCATACGCGCGCCATTTTCACTGGCAACTGCCTCCTGCAGCGCACCAAAGATCAGACTGCTCATATATTTCGGGATGATCATATCGAGCACTTCTTCTTCGCTCGGCTCGTAGTTCATGAGTGCTTCCGCTTTCGGAGCCTCTGCTTCGCCGCTTTCTTCCATGGTAAACGGAAGGAGCTTGATGAGCTTCGGAATATGAACTACGGTGTTCTTGAACGAAGTATATGCAAGATAGATCTCTCCGACCTCTCCGCGTCCGAATGCTGCCAGCAGTTCTTTTGTGAGATCTGCCGCATCCTGGTAAGCCGGCTCGTCGATCACCTCGGAGTAGTCCGCAGTGATCTCGTAGCCTTTCTTTGCCAGTCCGTCACGGCCCTTACGGCCAATGGCGTAGACCCGGGTCTTCTCCGGAGTCAGCGCCTCATTTCCTGCGATGAGCTTGACAATGTTGTTGTTGTAGCCGCCGGCAAGGCCGCGGTTGGAAGTGATCGCAATGACCGCCTTTCCATCCGTATTGCCTGCCCGCAGGTATTTGTGGTCGATGGTTCCTGACTTTTTCAGCATGGAAGAGATCGTCTCATACATCAAGTCGAAATAAGGCTTGGAGCCTTCTGCTTTCTGTCTGGATTTCTGCAGCTTGACTGTAGAAACCAGCTTCATGGCTTTGGTAATCTGGCCGGTGCTCTGGATACTTGCTTTTCTGCGTTTAATATCTCTCATCGATGCCATGATCGTTCACCTGCCTTATCTAGCGCTGCTCTTTGCACTCTTTGATCGCTTTTACAAGCAGAGCCTCGGTCTCCTCAGACAACACCTTGGTGTCGCGGATTGCTGCCGGGATCTCCGGGTACTTGCTGTCAATATACTTAAATAAATCTTTCTCGAATGCCAGCACATCTGCAACCGGAATATCAAGAAGATGCTTTCTGGTTGCTGCGTAAATGATGATTACCTGGTACTCAACCGGCATTGGCTGGTACTGAGGCTGTTTTAAGACTTCACGGATGCGCTCGCCCTGTGCCAGCTGCTCGGTGGTTGCGGCATCCAGCTCGGAACCGAACTGCGCGAAGCTTGCCAGCTCACGGTACTGTGCCAGTTCCACACGGATCGGCGCTGCAATCTTCTTGATTGCCTTGATCTGTGCCGCGCCGCCTACACGGGATACGGACAGACCAGCGTTGATAGCCGGACGGAAACCGGAGTTGAACATCTCAGTCTCAAGGTAAATCTGACCATCGGTAATGGAAATTACGTTGGTCGGAATGTATGCGGATACATCGCCCGCCTGGGTCTCGATGATGGGCAGTGCGGTTAAGGAACCGCCGCCTAAATCGTCAGAAAGACGGGATGCGCGCTCCAGCAGTCTGGAGTGCAGATAGAATACGTCGCCCGGATAAGCCTCACGTCCCGGCGGTCTCTTCAGAAGAAGGGACAGGGTACGGTAAGCGGCAGCGTGCTTGGTCAAGTCATCGTAGACAACCAGTACATCCTCTCCGTTTTCCATCCACTCCTCACCGATCGCACATCCGGAATATGGTGCGATGTACTGTAATGGAGCTAAGTCGGATGCTGTGGAAACTACGATGGTGGTGTAGTCCATAGCGCCGAACTCCTCTAAGGTTCTTACAATGTTGGCAACGGTAGATGCCTTCTGGCCGATTGCCACGTAGATACAGTGAACGCCCTGACCCTTCTGGTTGATGATGGTATCGATCGCGATCGCGGTCTTACCGGTCTGACGGTCACCGATGATCAGCTCACGCTGTCCACGGCCGATCGGAATCATGGCGTCAATTGCCTTGATACCGGTCTGTAACGGGGTGTCTACAGATTTTCTTTCGATTACGCCGTGAGCAACACGCTCAACACGGCGGAATTTGTCAGTCTCGATCGGGCCCTTGCCGTCAATCGGCATACCTAACGCGTTGACAACTCGTCCGGTCATGGCATCGCCTACCGGGACCTCAACCACGCGGCCGGTTGTCTTAACGATATCTCCCTCACTGATGTTCCTGGTATCACCTAAGAGAACGACACCTACGTTGTCTTCCTCCAGGTTCTGGACCATGCCGTATACTTCTCCCGGGAATTCCAGAAGCTCACCCTGCATGGCTTTCTCCAGTCCATGAACTCGAGCGATACCGTCCGCAACCGTGATAACGGTGCCGACATCAGAGACTTCCAGTTTGGTAGAATACTTTACAATCTGTTCTTTGATTACCGAACTGATTTCTTCTGGTCTCAAATTCATTGTCTGTTCCTTTCCGACTTATTATGCCAGCTGAAGCGCGGATAACTCCTTCTTCAGCTCGTAAAGCCTTGTCTTGATGCTGCTGTCCACTACGCGGTCTCCGATGCGGATGACCATGCCCCCAAGAAGAGACGTATCCACATCGTAGTGCATTTCAAACTGCACGTAACCGGTGGTCTCAAGCAGTCTTTTTTCCAAAGCGGCCTTCTGCTCCGCGCCCAGCTCCACTGCGCTGGTCACATAAGCAGCTCCGATCTTTTTGAATTCCTTCACCCTCTGGATGAAATATTCCAGAATCGAGATCATCTCGTTCTGTCTGTCTTTCTCAACAATGATGCTCAAGAAGCCCATCAGCTCCTCCGCAATCTTTCCGGAAAAGACCTGATGTAATAAGGCAACCTTCTCTTCTTTTACGATCTGCGGATTTCCGAGAACGGAAAAGAGCTCCGGGTTGGCCTGTAAAATGGGGAGCAGAGCAGAGGTTTCCTCGTAGAGGGTATCCATAAGCTCTTTTTCCATGGCTGTCTCAAACAATGCATCGCCGTACACCTTTGAAACTAGCTTTGCCATGTATGTTCACCCATTTCCTTCAAAGTCTCATCAATCAAAGCATCCTGAATCTTAACATCGATGGAGTTTCCAACAACCTTCTCTGCCATGAATGCGGCGATGTCTACGATCTCCTGTTTCATGTCATCGAGAGCTTTCTTCTTCTCCAGCTCAACCTCGCGGTTAGCCCGCTCAATGATTCTGGCTGCTTCGGCCTTGGCTTCATCGAGCATTTCCTCCTCACGAGCTTTGGCTTTACGCCGTGCAGTCTCCAGAATGCTCTCAGCTTCTTTGTTCACGTCTCTTAATTTTGCCTCGTACTCAGCCTTCATAGCCTCTGCTGAAGATTTGTCTTCCGCAGCAGATGCCAGCTCGCCGGCAATCTTCTGTTTTCTCTTTTCCAGCACATCACGCACCGGATTGAAAAGCAGATAGGACAATGCAAAGAATAAAATGAAGATGTTGATACCGGTCAGCACTGCGTCATGCAGAAGCTGCGGATCAAATCCTATCAGTCTGTCCAAGTCTTACGCCTCCTTTCGTTATAATTCATTGCGCGCTCCGCCGCAAAACACTGCTGTCCGCCGCGTGCCTGCGCAATGTCCGTTCTTCTTATGCGCCGAACGGCTTAACGAACATCAGGATGATCGCTACAACCAGACCGTACAGACCGGTGGTCTCTGCTACTGCCTGACCAAGAAGCATGGTGGAAGTGATGTCGGATTTTGCGCCCGGGTTACGGCCTACTGCTGCAGCACCGTGACCAGCTGCGATACCCTGTCCTACACCAGGTCCGATACCGGCGATCATTGCCAGACCAGCGCCGATTGCGGAACAACCAAAGATAAAGTCCTGTCCTGAGATACCATTCATAGTTAAGTCCTCCTAAAAAATAAATTTTATTCCATTTTGTCGTTGATGTATACCATGGTCAGCATACAGAATACGTATGTCTGGATCGCACCGGAGAATACATCACAGTAAACATGAAGTGCCGCCGGAATACCGATATTGGTAAAGATCGGCATCATGCCGTACCATAATCCCATAATGATAACGCCTGACAGCAGGTTTGCGAACAGACGCAGGGAAATGGAAATCGGGTTGGCGATCTCACCGATCAGGTTGATCGGGAACAAGATCGGGGTCGGCTCGAACAGGCTGGTAAAATGTCTTACGCCCCTGTTCTTGATGCCCTGGTAGTTTACGATGAAGAAGGTAAACATACCAAGCAGGAAAGTAACGCCATAGTCGGCTGTCGGAGCACGAAGTCCTAACAGGCCGCTCAGGTTACAGAAGAGGATGAATACGAAGATCGTTCCGATGTAGTTGATGAAACGTCTTGCATTGCCTCCCAGAATACCTGCAGTCATGCCCTGCAGTGCCTCATAGGCCATCTCCAGCACATTCTGAAACGTTCCCGGCTGGTCCGTTGCCTTTTTGAGGGTCCGGTTCGCCAGTACCGCAAGAATCAGGATCAGTGCTGTGATGATCCACATGCCTATGGTCGTCGTTGTGATCCAGAAGTCCTGACCAAATAACTGATACTTCAGTACCCCATGTATCATAAAGTCAGGCTCATTGGAAATCAGCATTCCCATTCACGGTTCCTCCTTTCTCTCATGATATCCCCGGCCGGTCATTGTCGGAAGTATCTGCCTGCGCAGAAGCTTCCAGTTCTTTTCCACCGGAAATTCTGTGAACCAGTGGCTGCAGGTATGCGCCTGCTTTCATGCCCATGGCTCCGATCACTGCTGCCAGAAGATCGATCTTAAGCACTTTCCAGCAGATCAGAAGCACCGCCACAAATACCAGCTTGCGCAGCATACTCTGCGCTACGGTAAATTTGTTGGCGTAGCTCTCACTTCCGCTGTCCAGCACCCGCTCGGTCATAACCGCCATATGAATCAGCATACAAATGGCTCCTGCGGCTCCCACCACCAGTCCCATAATGACCGGAACCACCGGATAGGAAACCTTCGGAAGAAGCAGGACTGCAAGGATGACCAGGATCACATTGTAAAAAATGATTCCGGCTGACATTTCCGCAAGCAGCCTTTTCGTTGACTTGCTCAGCCACTCCATTGTTACCTGCCTCCTTTGCTGTCTTCATGAAAAATGCGGCTTGGCTGTTTTGGTTTGCTGATTCCGCTTCGTCCCTGCCCCGCACTCTGCTGCTGCCGTAAGCGCTCGTCCTCTTTCTGCTCCTGCAAAAGAGTATTTCTCGCCATGACCCAGCCGCAGCGTCCGCCTGCCAGAACACCCAGAATCAGCATCGGCACCATGAGCTTCGTCCCAAAATGGGAATCCACCAGATAACCTGTGTAAACACAGAGGAGGATCGGAGTCAGCACACTGAAACCAAGCTGCGTCACCATGGCAAGACTTCGGAATACGCTTCTCTTATAATGCACTGTTTCCACCTCTTTCTGCATTTTTGCATGTATCATCTATTATACCCAAACTTTTCAACCTTGTCCATTATGAATAGATGTTTCGTTGAAAAATAGTGAATCTTGCACATTGTAAATATTTATGTCATTTTTTTATCGAACATTTTCACAAAAATAACCGATAAATTTTGTCATTCCTGCCAGTTTAGTGCACATTTACACAAAAAAAACCGCCACACAAAAAAAATGTGACGGTTTTAACGATTTTAGCCTAACTAAATGTCTTCTTATCTTAATATAAGTTTTAGGTCAGCTAATTTATTTTATTTCTGTGTACGGAACCCAGTTGATTCCTTCCTCCACGGCAGCCTTTGCTACGGCATTGGCCACTGCCAGGGCAACCCGCTTGTCAAAAGAGGACGGGATGACATATTCCGGATTCAGCTCCTCCTCCGGAATCACTGCTGCAATAGCATGTGCGGCTGCAATCTTCATGTTCTCGGTAATGTCTTTTGCCCGCACAGCAAGGACACCCTTGAAGAGCCCCGGGAATACCAGCACATTGTTGATCTGGTTCGGATAGTCAGAGCGGCCTGTGCCAACGACTGCCGCACCACCTGCCTTGGCCTCATCCGGCATGATCTCCGGAACCGGGTTTGCCTTGGCAAATACAATACCGTTATTCATGGTTGCTACCATCTCTTTTGTAACCAGATGCGGTCTGGAAACGCCGACGAAAATGTCTGCTCCCTTCAACGCATCAGCCAGAGTTCCATGCTCTTTATTTTTATTACTGATGTGGGAGATTTCTTCCTGTCCGGAATTTAAGTTTGCGTCACCTTCGCAGATGATACCATTAATATCACACATGATAATATTTCCGAAGCCCATGGCAATGAGCTGCTTGCCGATAGCCACGCCTGCTGCTCCTGCGCCGTTGATGACAACTCTCAGTTCGCCCATCTTCTTGCCAGTTACCTTCACTGCATTCAGGAGTGCCGCGCCAACTACAATGGCGGTACCATGCTGGTCATCATGGAATACCGGGATATCACAGCGCTCTTTCAGCTTTTTCTCGATCTCGAAACATCTCGGAGCCGCAATGTCCTCCAGGTTGATGCCGCCAAAGCTCTTGGAGATCAGGGCAATGGTGTTGACGATGGTATCTACATCTTTGGAATCCACACACAGCGGGAACGCGTCCACACCGGCAAACTCTTTGAACAGGGCACATTTGCCCTCATAACCGGCATGTCGGCAGACGGGCCGATATCGCCAAGTCCCAGAACCGCAGTTCCATCCGTAATAACGGCTACCAGATTGCCCTTGCGGGTGTAATCATACGCAAGCTGTTTTTTATCCGCCAGTTTGTCCTCCTGAAATATGTTGTTAAATTTTATTCTATTTTAGTACAAAGGAAAAATCACGTCAACCTTACAAAAATATTGCAATCTGGCATTTTTGTTGCCTGGACAACGGATTTTCTTTTCATTTGCGTTTATAATAACATTAGTTTTTGATCACAAAGGAGGGTCCACCATGAGTTTTATTAAAAATATCAGCAAATCCGAAGTTCTGACCTTAAAAGAGCAGGTTTCCTACCAGAAAGGCCAGGTAGTCAGCAAGACCCTTGCCCAGAATGACGCGTTAAGCGTTACCCTCTTCGCCTTCGACAAGGACGAGGAAATCAGCACCCACGAGTCTGGCGGTGATGCGTTTGTCACCTGCTTAGACGGCGTCGGCCGCATCACCATCGACGGCAAAGCTTACGAGCTGCATGAAGGCGAGTCCATCGTTATGCCGGCCAAGCATCCGCATGCTGTGTATGGTCAGGAGCAGTTTAAGATGCTGCTGGTTGTCGTATTTTAAGAAATGATTGTTTTTTGAGAAAAACATTCACTTTCAGAAGCATGGCTTGCATAAAACCATGCTTCTATTGTATACTTGAACCCAGACAAAGGGGGTTGCATAGAGAGAGGTTTCTTTCTGAGTGCAGCCTCCTTTGTTTTATTTCTAACAAAGTTTTAGAAAATCTAAATTTTTGTTAGATTTCTCTTGCCTTTTTCCTCGTCATTCTGTATACTGGGGATTAATCGCTAATGAGAAACATAATCAAAATGAACAAAATTGTAACTATCCCATCCATAGTTGCCAAACAAAAAGAGAGGTAAATCAGATATGAGTCGTTTGGAGATTACCAGTCCCAACCAGGCGCAGCTTATGATCGAAGAGCTGTACAAAGACCTGGAGCGGAGAATCGAGTCCAGCCCGCCAGGACTTTGCCCGGTTGACATGACCCGTGCCTTTGTAGAAATGTGTCATACCCACACCTGCGGCAAGTGCGTACCATGCCGCGTCGGTCTGTGGCAGTTAAAAAACCTGCTGACCGATGTCATGAACGGCGAAGCTACCATGGACACCTTAAAGCTCATGGAGGAGCTTTCCCAGAGTATCATGAATGGCGCGGACTGTGCCATCGGTTATGAGGCTGCCTTTGCGGTATACCGCAGCTTAAAGGAATGCCGCGAGGACTATGAGGAGCACGTTCATCAGGGCCGCTGCACCTGCAACTACAGCCAGCCGGTTCCGTGTGTCTCCCTGTGTCCGGCTCATGTGGACATTCCGGGTTACGTTGCCCTGGTTCGGGAAGGCCGCTATGCCGACGCTATCCGCTTAATCCGCAAGGACAACCCGACCACTTGCGGCTTCATCTGTGAACACCCATGCGAGGCCCGCTGCCGAAGAAACATCATTGATGACGCAGTCAATATCCGCGGTTTAAAACGCTTTGCTGCCGACTATGCCGGCAAGGTTCCACCGCCAGCCTGCGCCGCTTCCACCGGCAAGAAGATTGCCATCATCGGCGGAGGCCCGGGAGGCTTAAGCGCCGCTTACTATTTACAGCTCATGGGCCATCAAACCACGGTTTTCGAGATGCTTCCGAAGCTGGGCGGCATGCTCCGCTACGGTATTCCGAATTACCGTCTTCCGAAAGACCGTCTCGATGACGATATTGACGCCATTCTGGAAACCGGCGTGAAGGTGGAATACGGCAAACGCATCGGCACTGACATTACCATTCAGGAGCTCCGCAAGGAATACGATGCCGTGCTCATTACCATCGGCGCGAGCACCGATAAAAAGCTCGGCATTGAGGGAGAATCCGCTGAAGGCGTCATCTCCGCTGTCCGCTTCCTGCGTGATGTAGGGAAGAACTTAAATCCGGATCTGACCGGTCAGGAGGTTGCTGTCATTGGCGGCGGAAACGTTTCCATGGATGCGGTCCGCACCGCAAGACGTCTCGGCGCAAAGAAGGTGTCCATCCTCTACCGCCGCCGTGTAGCCGAT
>ERZ791737.1196-NODE-1196-length-13494-cov-18.800729_pt1 | contig 13494 bp, 9 predicted proteins | sample MGYA00510042_ERZ791737 | MGnify/ENA primary metagenome ERZ791737 (study PRJEB30046, sample SAMN00791965) | human gut metagenome | study: EMG produced TPA metagenomics assembly of the A metagenome-wide association study of gut microbiota in type 2... | reverse complement strand
TAGTAATAATGATAGCGGTATTATCATTATTCGCTGTAAGTTGTAGAAAAGCTTCAACTTCGCCAGAACCAACTCCAACTCCAACACCGTCTGGTAATCCGACAGTTTTCACTGTAGAGGTGCGAACATCAAGCCCGATAAGAATTATCAAAGATACCGACTATAAGGCTTATGCGGACGGAAATATCGGAGCTAAAGTTGGGGGAACAAGCGATTATTCTGTAACGATTACGAAAGTCGAACAAAAAGACACAGCGGTAGATGTAGCTTTAGACGCTTCCGATTTTACGGTTGACAAAAATACCATAAAATTAAGCGAAGAAGCCAACAAGGGAATAAATAAGTTTAGTGGTAAAAATCTTACTGAAAAAAAAGCTAAAGAATATACCTTAACTTTGACTTACAGCACGACTGCAAATGTAGAACCTAAATCTCGAGAAATCACTACGGATATTGGCATTGTTCAAAATCATCTTTTAACTAAAACTGAATTTACGGATTATGTTAAAAAATGGAAATGGCAAGCTAACAGCACAGCGCAGGCAAACGCAGGAAATATTTATGTTAATTCTAGCGATAATACGAAGTCGGTTCAATTTCAAGTTAATGGGGTTAACTTTTCGGCAACGGACAAAAATAAAAATTATTCAATTTCTGGAAATGGAAGCGGAGTAGCTTACTCAAAAGCTAATGCTTTAAATATTTTTGCATCTGCCGCAAAGAAGGACGACAGCCAAAATCCTACATCTACAGGTTATGAAAGTTATTTTTCGGATATTAAAGGCTTAAAAACTGTCGATAGCGATAGTTTGAATAAAATGACTTTGTATCTTCAGTTTATATTAAATGACGATACCGCTTTAATAGATACGGAGTTAACGCACATAACTAACGCTAATGAAGGTTTAAGTTTTGAATTGAGTTTAGGGACTCAAAATGATACTTGGGGAGATTAACTATAAAGTAAATAATAAATTCCTCACTATATTAAATAAATTTTGTTAAACTCCTCATTGTAAGTAGTTTTTGCTTGCAGTGAGGGTTTGATAAAGTAGTTTATAAAAGTTGAGGTTTAAGTTGCGATTTTTAGGTTGCGGTTAGAAAATTCTTTTTTTATATTATTGAAGAGGCTTGTCTGAAATGGGCGAGCTTCTTTTTTTGTTTTGTTTGTTTAGGTTTTAGAGATTTTTTATTTCTTCTATTCTCAAGCCTGTAATTTCGCTTATAAGGTTAATGTCAATTTTTTTAGATTTTATTAATTTTTCCATTGAGATTTGCTCGGCTATTCTACCTTCTTTTATTCCTTACAAGTTTACCTTTTTCTATTCATATTCTTATTTATTTTTATCGTTCTATTACTAATTCGTTTTTATGTAAGTATTAATTCCATTTCTTTTTTTATATTTCTTCAAAAACATTATTTCCTTATAATATTTAATTTGGCATATTCTTACACTTTAAAAATTTTATCAAACTAATGAAAATATTACAATAGAATATTTTATTTTGTAAAAATTATTGTAATACTTGAAATAATATTTTTTAATTTGGTATTAATAGAATAGACAACATATTTTTGATTAATTATTCATTAAATATATTAATTTTATCTATAAAAATACCGTAAATGAATATAGTGTATTTAATATAATTTACTAACAATAATATATTTTAAACTTGCTATTTAACATAATTCAGTATAAAATATAAATAACTAAAAAGGGGTTTTTATGTCATTTGTTCATTTACATGTTCATACGCAATATTCAATACTTGACGGAGCGTCTCGTATAAAATCGTTATACTCAAAAAGAGATAAAAAGAAAATGCTTATTCCAGGTTTAATAGACAGGGCTAAAGAATTGAATATGCCAGCAATAGCAATAACCGACCATGGAAATATGTTTGGCGTTATGGAATTCTTTTCGGAAGCTAAAGATAAAGGCATAATTCCAATTATAGGCTGCGAATTATATGTAGCTCCAAAAACTAGATTCGATAAAAAAGTTGAAGGTTCTGAAGAAAAGAGCGCTATGCATTTAATTGCTCTTGCTAAAGATAAAGAAGGATACGATAATTTATGCAAATTGGTAACACATGGATATACCGAAGGATTTTATTATAGACCTAGAGTAGACCATCAATTAATTGAAAAATATCATAAAGGTTTAATATGTTTAAGCGCCTGTATGGGAGGCGAAATTCCTATAGCAATAAGAAAAGGAGATAATAAACAAGCTTCTCAATTAGCCGAATATTATAAATCTATATTTGGAGAAGATTTTTATTTAGAACTTCAAGACCATGGAATTCCCGAAGAAAAACATCTTAACAGCGAATTATATAAATTAGCAAAAAATCACAATATAGAAATGGTTATTACAAACGATGTCCATTATGTATTAAAAGAAGATGCAAAGGCTCATGAAATACTTCTTGCTATACAGACAAACGGAAAATTAAGCGATGCAAGAAGATATAAATTCCCAAGCAATGATTTTCATTTAAAAAGCGAAGAAGAGATGATGAAATCTTTCGCTAAACTTCCTAAAGCTTTTGAGAATACGGTTAAAATTGCAGCGCAGTGCAAAGATTTAAATATAATGACTAAAAATTATTATATGCCGTCTTATGATATTCCAAAAGGCGAGACGGAAACTACGGTTTTAAAAAAGTTATGCCTTAAAGGACTTAATAAATATTATAATAATGAAATTCCAAAAGAAGCTTTAGAAAGACTCGAGATGGAATTAGCCGTAATATCAAAAATGGGTTTTGAAGGCTATTTTCTTATAGTTCAAGACTTTATAAATTATGCAAGAAATAACGATATTGCAGTAGGACCTGGAAGAGGAAGCGCCGCTGGTTCTATAGTGGCTTTTTCTATCGGAATTACGAAAGTTAATCCTTTAGATTATGATTTGCTTTTTGAAAGATTTCTAAATCCTGAAAGAAAGAGTATGCCCGATATAGATGTAGACTTTCAAGACGATAAAAGAGATTTAGTAATAGAATATGTTAAAGAAAAATACGGAAATGATAATGTCGCTCAAATAGCCACTTTCGGAACTTTAGGCGGGCGTTCGGTTATAAGAGATGTTTGCAGAGTAATGGGATTTGAATTAAGTTTATCCGACAAACTTGCAAAAAATATACCGAATAATATTAGGCTTGCCGATGTATATGACGACCCCGAATGCGCGGATTTTAGAAGGGAGATAGATTCTAATAGAGAATTAAAAAATATGTATGATATAGCCGTTAGATTGGACGGTTTAATTAGAAATGTCGGACTTCATGCGGCAGGAGTTATTATTTCGAGTAAAGCGATTATGGATTGCGTTCCGATTTATCAGGATTCTAAAACTAAAACGAGAGCTTGTCAATATGAAATGAATTATGTTGAAAATGCGGGACTCATTAAAATGGACTTTTTGGGAATTAAAAATTTAAGACTCATAAAAGACGCCGTAGCGGATATAAAAAATAGATACGGAATAGAAATAGATATTGATAAAATTCCTTTTGACGACCAGGAGGTTTATAAAATATTTAGAAAAGCCGACACAGCGGGAATATTTCAATTTGAAAGTTCGGGTATGAGGCACATGCTTTTAAATATTAAACCTACGGAATTTGCAGATTTGGTTTCAAGCGTGGCTTTATTTCGTCCTGGTCCTTTAAATTCGGGAATGGATAAAGATTATGCCGACAGAAAAAATAAAAGAAAAAATATAGTTTATAAACATCCCGATTTGAAACCTATACTTCAAGAAAGTCAGGGAGTTCTTATATATCAAGAGCAGATTATGGCTATAAGCAGAGTTATAGGCGGATTCACGGCTGCGGAAGCGGATGATTTAAGAAAAGCTATGGGTAAAAAAATAGTCGAAAAAATGAATTCTATGGAAACAAAATTTATAGAAGGCGGACTTAAAAAAGGATACGATAAAGAATTATTAAAATATTTATTCGATACTATGAAAGGTTTTGCAGAATACGGTTTTAATAAATCGCACTCTGTATGTTACGCTTTAGTCGCGTATCAAGAAGCTTATATTAAAGCTCATTATCCTATGGAATATTATGTAGCGTTACTTAACACTACAATAGAAGATGTTGAAAAAATCTCTTCGTATTTAAATGAAATTAAACAAAAAAATATAGGAATAATCACAGCTTCAATATCCGAAAGCAAAGCTTTATTTTCTCAAAAAGACGGAAAGATAGTTTACGGTTTGCATGCGGTTAAAGGAGTCGGTTATCAAGCGGCTTTAGCTATAGAAGAAGAGAGAGAGAAAAACGGAGAATATAAATCATTAGAGGATTTTGCTAAAAGAGTAGATGTTCGTTTGGTTAATAGAAGAGTATATGAAACATTAATTAAATGCGGAGCTTTTTCAGAGTTCGGACATACGGAAAATTCTTTATTATCGTCTTTAGATTCTATAATGGGATACGCTTCAAATTATCAAAGAGATACTTTAGCGGGACAAACTATGCTTTTTGATTCTGTTTCTTCAGAAGATACGGGAATCGCTTCTCTTACGATTGAAAATATGCTTGAATATTCAAATAGCATACTTATGGAAAATGAAAAAGAAGTTTTAGGATTTTCTTTAAGATATCATCCTTTTACAAGATATATAAATAGAATAGATTATAAATATTTTAATAATCTTTTGGAATTAGATAAATTAAAAGATAGATACGAATTTTCAATTCCCGCCGTTATAATAAAAGTTGGAGAATATATGACTAAAAAAAATACGCCTATGCTTACTTTAAATGTAATAGATTTATTTACAGAATCTGTTTTCTATATTACAGATAAAAATCAAATAGACAAATATAGAGATATTTTAAATGAAGAAATGGCAGTATTAATTAAAGGCAGAAGAGAAAAAAGCAGATTCAACGATAGAATATATAATAATATAATAGAAATAAAAGAACTTGATTCTTATTTAGAAAATAAAAATCTAAAAGAAGTTAAAAGAACCGTAAAAACAAACAATTTTGAAAATATAGCTAAAACAAAATCAATTAAAGTTGAAAATAAAGATTCTGAAAATCATTTTAATAATAAAGAGATAAAAACAAAAGAATCAAATAATAATTTTATTAAAAATTCCAATTCGGATAAAAAACAATTATCTCTTTATATGAATAAAAATATTTTTGACGATATGGATTTATTATGTCTTCAAAATGCAATTTCAAGCAATCCTGGAGATTATACGATTTTTTTAAAATTAAAATCCGAAAGCGGAATGGAAATATTTAAAATAGGCGAAAATTATAAAGTCGAGCCAAATGCAAGGTTTTTTAACGAAGCTAAAAGTTCTTTAAGGTCTTTAATAGAAATAGAATACGCTTAATTTTTAAATATTGAATAAGCGTATCCGATTATAGCGGAAGCTGCGGACACATTTAAAGAATCAAAATCGCTTAAAGAATTTATAACAATACTTCCGTCAGAATTATTCTTTATTGTTTCTCTAACGCCTTTATGTTCGTTTCCTAATATAATAGCGGTTGGCAAGTCGAATTTAAAATTTTCTAAATGTATATCTCCTTTTTCGCTTGCATAATATATCCAAAAACCTTTATCTTTCATTTTATCCAAAATTCTATTTAAATTTGTTTCTATGCAAATAGGCAAATGATAAGCCGCTCCTTGAGATACTTCATAAACTTTTTCATTTATTTTAGCCGAATTATCTTTAGGAATTATTATTCCAGCTAAATCGAAAAAATAAGCGTTTCTTATTATAGCGCCTAAATTATGAACATCGGTTATAGAATCTAATATAAATATTAACGGATTATTTTTTTTATTCAAAGCGTTGTCTAAAAAATAATCTATTCCAATTTCTGCATTTTCTTCAATATCTGCAGCGATAGAATAAACTTTTCCAATTATAGATTCCATTTCTTTTTTATCTACAATTTTTATTTTAATTTTTTTTCTTTCCGCTAGTTTTATTATTTCTTTTTCTCTTTTAGATAAAGGAAATTTAACATATAAAATTTTTACCAAATCTTTTGTAATCGCTTCGGTTATTGCATTTTTTGAAGTTATAAACATATTTTCTCTTTTTATTAAAAATAAGATTATGATAAATTATAACAATAATTAATTTTTTTGATATAGTTTTTCTATTTCTTCTTCATATTTTTGCATAATATTAAATCTTTTCATTTTTAATGATTGAGTTAAAAGTCCGTTTTCAATACTAAACTCTTTATCGGTTATAATTATTTTTGAAATTATTTCATAAGGTCTAAATCCGTTTTTAGAATTAATCAATCTTTTTAAATCCGATTTTATTAATTTATTTACTTCAGTAGAATTGCATAAATCATTAGAATTATCATAATTAATTTTATGTTTTTCAAAATATTCTTTTATGTTTTCCGAATTAATTACTATTATAGCTCCCGTTGAAGATTTATCTTGTCCTATAAGCATAATTTGAGATATATATTTTGATTCCATAGCTTTATTTTCTATAGGTTGCGGCTCTACATTCTCTCCCGTTAAAAGAACAATCGTCTCTTTCGCTCTTCCCGTTAAAACAATTTCGTCTTCTTTAGTATAAGTTCCTAAATCTCCCGAATCAAAAAAATCGTCTTTCTTTACCGTTTCGGTTAATTCTTTATCTTTATAATATTCTTTAAATACATTAGGACCTTTTATATAACAAACTCCCATAACTCCATCATTACAAACTTCGCCTTTTTTATCTCTTATCTCTATTGTTACTTCAGGTATCGGAGTTCCACAAGTTCCTCTATAATTTTTATAAGGCGACCTTAAAGTGACAACGGGCGCAGTTTCGGTTATTCCCCAACCTACGACTAAATTAATTCCCGCAGCTTCTACAAAATCTTCAATATACATTGGCAAAGCGCCGCCTCCAGATATAGTTAACCTTAATCTTCCTCCCGTTAATTCTATAATTTTTTTATAAATTATTTTTTGAGCCAATTTATGAAAAATATAATCGAATATTCCTATTTGATAATATTTTATTTTCTCTTCTTTTGTTTCATCTCCTATTATATAAATTAAATTATTTTGATATCTTAAATTTCTCGTATATCGAATAGAACCTTTTATTAAAGTTTTAGCGAATACTCTTGAGATAAAACCTTTTCTGTCAATATTTTTCATTACGGTATTATATATATTAATCCAAATCGCAGGAACGGAAATAAATATATCGGGCTTTTCCTCCGTAAAATCTATTTTTAAATCTCTTTTATTTGTTATCACAGTAAAACATCCTGTTATTGCCGTTACATAAGATATTGTTCTTTCGTATATATGCCAAATCGGAAGTATGCTTAAAAGTTTATCTCCGCTTTTTAATCTTATTATATCGGGCAAAACTCTAACATTATGCAATATATTTCCATGCGTTAAAACAACTCCTTTTGGCTTTCCCGTAGTTCCCGAAGTATATATAATCGTTGCAATATTTTCGTTATTTAATTTTTTAGACTTATTTATTGCAAAATCTTCTTTTCCATTTAAACCTTCTTTTCCTAATTCTAAAAATTTATCGAAAGAATATATATTTTTATCGGGATTATGCATTGAGTTATCTAAAAAAACTATTAAAGATAAATCATTATGATGTTTTTTTATTTTCTCAAAAACATATTTATTTTCAACCAATACCGCTTTTGATTCGCTATGCTCTATAATATAATTTAATTCTTCCGAAGTGGAATCGTCTCCTCTCGGAACATCGACAGAACCTAAAGATAAAAGCGCCATATCGCATATAAACCATTCTATTCTATTTTCAGAAAATATTGCCACATTTTTTGAAGCAAATCCTTTAATTTCAAAAGCTTTAGCAATAGCGTTTATTTTATCATACAATTCTTTATATGTAATTGTAATTTTATCTCCGTTATTATCTCTATATCTATAAGCTGGACTTTGAGGCATTTTTATTGCCGTTTCAAAATAAGCGCTTGGTATTGAAGTATATTCTAACATAAATACATATCCTTAAATAATAAATAGTCATAATTAATATAGTTAATTATAACTATAAATTGTAAATATTACAAGCGGTTTTTTATGTATTCTAATAAGTTTTCCGTATATTTATATTGCGTAAAGTTATTAAGTATTTTTTTTGAGGATTCTATTAATTCTTTTTTTATATTATTATTTTTATAAACTTTAAGTATTGCATTTGTAAGAGAATCAATATCTTTCATATTGCAAGAAATTGCATAATCTTTTGCAACTTCATAGACGCCCGAAAGATTAGATATTATTGAAATGCAAGAAGAATAAAGCGCTTCTATTACGGTTAAGCCAAAAGGTTCGTTTATAGCTGGCATAATTAGAGCATAACTTTTATTTAATAAATCTTTTTTTTCTTCTTCGGAAACATAACCTTTGAATATTATATTTTTTTCGACTCCGATTTTTTTTGCAAGATTTTTTAATTTTTTTTCATGTCTGCCTTTGCCTGCGATTATAAATTTTAAATTTTTATCATCTATTTTTTCAATTAATTTTTTGAAAGATATTATTGCATTTTCCAAATTTTTAGGTTTTTCTATTCTTCCAATATAAATAAAATGTTCAGACAAATTTATAGGCATTATATTATTTTGAGTAATACAAGGATAAATAACTTTTGCCTCTCTATTATAAACTCTTTTAATTGCATTTTTTGTTCTTTCGCTATTTGCCATTATATAATCTATTTTTTCAACTCCGAGTTTATCCAACCGCATTGTCCATCTTGCGATAATGTCCCAAGTTTTTTGAAGTTTCTTATAACTTTTATCATCGTTTCCGTAAAGTCTAACGCTCGGCTCATGGCAATACCAAAAACTTTTAGGCAATTTTTTATTATTTTTTTTAGCTTCATTATAGAGAAGTCCGTAAAAAATAGTCGCGGGAAAATTATGGATTAGAATCGCATCGTAATTGATTAAATTGTTTGCCAAATATTTTGCAGTTTTATCAAAAATAAGCGGATTCAAAACAATATCGGTTTGAAACTGTTTTATATAATTTGGAATATTTTCTCTTAATTTGTAAGTATAAATATCGGTTTCAATATTAATATTATGTAAACTTTGAGCGGTTGCAAGAATGACATTTTCAGCTCCTCCGTTATAACCGAAAGTTGGATGCAATATGGCAATTTTTTTTATATTCATAAATTTTATGATAATATATTTTATAAAACTTACAAGTATTATTATTTATATTTTAAAATTTTTATAAAAGATATTAATCTTTTAAGATTTGTAAACCTTGTGGTATTTAATATTATATAAATTATTTTTGAGTTTCTTTTATATAATTTTTTATTATACATACGATTTAATTTTTAATGGATGAAGTTTTTTAAATATTTTATTATATTTTCAAATGGGATTAATTTAATTCTTAAAAGCTACAGCCACTAAATGCCACTTATCCACAGTTTTTATATCTATATCAACAAACCTATTCCTACTTAAATAAAAATAGATAATCTCTTTATTATAACCAGATTTATGAACATCCCAATATCTCGTTTTTATATCTTTATTATCAATATCGCATTCTCTTTGCCAACCATATAATCCAGCAACTCCATGCGAAAAATTCGACCATTTATTATTAAAATTTTCTTCGTCAAATATTGCATTTTTAAACTGCTCTATATGAAAATCTAAATCTGGACAAATTATATGCAATTTTCCGCCTATTTTTAATGCTTTATACCAATCTTTTAAGGTTTCATTAAATTCCGTATAAGTCAAATGTTCAACCATATGCCTTGAATATATTTCATTAACATTTTTGCAATATTTAGATAATTCCCAAGCCTTGCAAATAATTTTAGCGGTTTTTGTCTTTCTGACATCGCAACCAACATAACCATCTTTATAATCATCTCCGCAACCCATATAAATTTTATCAATAACTTTTTTATTCTTAAAAAACATAATCATTCCTTAACAACCCTCAAAATATAAACCATAAACTGCCCTTTGTAATCTTTTATCAATTTCATTTTATCCTCGCTTAAAGTTCCCGTAATCAATCCATTTTTGTCTATAGAATATGTATCTTCTCCGTATTGCTCAATCACTTTTAAATTATATTTTTTGAAAATATCATTAACTATTTTATTAGTATAATGTCTAAAATGAAATTTATTATTATTCTTTAAATATAAACTAATGTCTTAAATACCATCAGGCTTACAAATCTTACAAGCTTCATACCCATTTTTTATAGCCTCATTCAAATCTACAGCTTCCTTATCTCCCCGCAAAGTTCGGCAATTTTCAAGATGATATTTTTTACCCGTTTTTGCTATATAAACAATTTTTTCAGTTTCGTTAATTTTATTTTCGTTTACAGTTTCATTAGAATTTTTAATTTCTAAATTTTCATTTACTTTATTTTCTTTGCTTTCGTTAGTCACTTTAATTTCGTTTATTTTTATTTCACTTATTTTATTTTCTCTAGATGTAGTTTTAGTTTCATTAGTTTTTATAATGTTTATTTCTGCTTCCTCATAAACAAAATTATCCGTATCCTCTTCAATAGATTCTGTTTCAATTTGAGATTTTTCACTTTCATCTAAAGTTTCATTTGAACATTGAATAGGTAAAACCGATAGAATAATTAATAATAGAATAAATTTTTTCATAAAAAACCCCTATATTTAAGATTGACAATACAATTATATTATATCTTGATATTTACATCAAGTATTAAATTAAAGAATTCATACTTTATTTAAAATATTTTGAGTATAAAAATATTGATTATTTTACGACTATAGATTTTAGCTAAAAAATATAATTTATACATACTTATAAAAAGTTAGAATTTTAATTCTATAATTTGATATCAAGCTAGAGAAAATATTAATCTATTTCTTAATCTTCCACTTCAAATAAGCCGATATAAACTCGTCAATATTCCCGTCCATTACCGAATTCATATTTCCGCTTTCATAACCCGTTCTCAAATCTTTAACTAATTGATAAGGTTGAAAAACATAACTTCTTATTTGATTTCCCCAAGCTATATCCGTTTTCTCGCCCGCTATTTTTTGCTTTTCTTTATCTAATTTTTCTTTTTCAAGCTGATAAAGTTTTGCCTTAAGCATTTTCATAGCCATATCTTTATTATTATGCTGACTTCTTTCAGCCTGACATTGAACGACAATATTCGTAGGAATATGAGTTATTCTTATAGCGGAAGAGGTTTTATTAACATGCTGTCCTCCCGCTCCCGAAGCTCTATAAGTGTCTATTCTTAAATCCGCTTGATTTATATCGACTTCAATATCTTCGTCTATATCGGGCATAACGCTAACGGCTACAAATGAAGTATGTCTTTTAGCGTTGGCGTCAAAAGGCGATATTCTAACAAGTCTATGAACTCCTATTTCAGAACGCAAATATCCGTAAGCGTATAAACCTTGAATATAAAAACTTATCTGTTTTATTCCAGCCTCGTCTCCTGGAAGTTCGTCTGTTGTTTCGACAGTCCATCCATGCCTTTCGCAAAATCTCACATACATTCTTGAAAGCATTGAAGCCCAATCGCAGCTTTCAGTTCCGCCAGCTCCAGCGTTTAAAGTTAAATATGCGTTTTTGCTATCAAATTCGCCCGAAAATAAATTTTTAGTTTCAAGTTCTTCAAAAACTTTTTGCAATTCTAAACATTCGCTTTCTAATTCCGTTTCCATTTCATTATCGTTTGAGCTTATTGCAAGTTCGGTAAGTTCGTATATATTATTTGAATTTTTTATCAGATTATCAACGGGTTCTATTTTATCAATCAAAAGCATTCTCTCTTTCATCAATTTTTGAGCGGAAATATTATCACTCCAAAAATCGTCTTTTGCCGAAATTTCGTCAATCTCTTTTACTCTTTTATAAATCGATTCTGGGTCAAAGATACCCCCTTAAAATTTTTGCCTGCTCTTTAATATTTGATACTATATTTTTTATCTCTGATAATGTCATGTTAATTCCCCAATACTAATAAAATTATTCTTCAATAGGAAGGATTCTCGCTCCATTTGAAGGCTTTACTATATAAACATCGGCATCTCTTCTCGTTTTTTCCTTATATTTTGAATAAAGATTTTCTATAACATTTTCAACTTCGGTTTTCTTAAGGAACATTAAAGCTCCTCCGCCAAATCCCGTGCCAATCATACAAACTCCCATAACTCCGTCCATATTTATAGCCTCTTCGACTAAAATATCCAATTCTGCAGTTGAGACTTCATATAATTTGCTTAAACCGTCATGCGTTTTTAGTATTAAATTTCCCAAATCTTTAACTGAGCCTTTTTTAATAGCTTTGACAGCTTGATTGACTCTATCTTGTTCAGCAGAAACATATAAAGCCCTTCGCATCTCTTTATTTTGAAGATTGGATTTTATAAACTCCGCGTCTTTAGGTTTCAAATCGCATAACGATTTTAAGTTTGTTTTTTTCTCTTTAAGTTTTTTAAAAGCGTTATCGCATTCTCTTCTTCTCGCGTTATATTCGCTATCGCTTGAATTTCTTTTTTTATTGCTATTTATAACAGCCATACAATATTCGCCCAAATTAAAATCTAAATATTCGTATTCTAAAGAATTCATATTAAAGAAAAATACTTGATTCTCTTTTCCCATAAAAATTGTAGCATGGTCGGTTAAAGAAGTTTTTTGAGATGCAAACTTTTTTTCGCCTTCGTAAGATAATTTAGCTTTTTCTATAGGTTCTATATTAGATAATCCGTTTAAATCTAAAATCGCATAAGTTAAGCACGCACATAAAGAACTTGAAGAAGCCAAAGAAGTATTAAAAGGCAAATCGGTATAAACATAAATATCAATTCCCGCTACTTTATAATCTTTTTCAACTAAGCTTAAATATACTCCCTTAAAATATACAAGCCATTCATCTTCTTTAGTTTTTTCCAAATCGTCTAAAGAAAATGATTTTCTCGCCTTAAACGAATGAGCGTAAATATTTACTTTAGAATCAGGACGCTTCCTTGCGACAATATAAGTTCCTCTGTCTATAGCCGCAGTTATAGTATTTCCTCCTGAGTAATCTATAAGCTCTCCGATTACGGTAACTTTTCCAGGCGCAAAATATAATTTAGCTTCGCCTTTGTGTCCGAAGATTTCTCTAAATCTCTCTACTATTTTTAAATGTAATTTAGGTATCATAATTTATCCCATAAAAAATTAATTGAAATATATATTATATAGATAAAAAAATCAATATTAAGTTTTTTATAACAAAACTGTAAAAATATTGTAATTTATAGCGTAAGAAAACCAAATAATTATTAATAAGATTATAAAAATGAACTTAATTTAAATTTAGATTAATTCTAAATAGTGAATAAAAAATATTTATAGTAGTAAAGCAATAACAATTTTTTTAATTTTTTTAGAATAAACGCTTGAAATATTTTTAAAAATATTTTA
>ERZ791737.1195-NODE-1195-length-13530-cov-19.448905_pt1 | contig 13530 bp, 12 predicted proteins | sample MGYA00510042_ERZ791737 | MGnify/ENA primary metagenome ERZ791737 (study PRJEB30046, sample SAMN00791965) | human gut metagenome | study: EMG produced TPA metagenomics assembly of the A metagenome-wide association study of gut microbiota in type 2... | reverse complement strand
AACACCAATATTAGACATGATAAATAGTAAAAAATATAATGCGTCAGCCCTGTTCTTTAGTAAATAATCTCTGTTCAAAGCGCGCGAATACATATCCGCAAGGCTTGAATATGTATTCGCGCGGCTTGAATATGTGTTCACAGTGCGAAGGTAAAGAATATTTTTCAGAGCATGGAAGCCTATTCTAAATAAAATACCGTATTTTTGCGATACGACTAAAAATAATACAAGATATGAAAACTTTGTCAAACTCTCAATTAAGGATTCAAGTCTCTCCACATGGAGCCGAATTGTGCAGCATCTGCTGTGGTGGTAAAGAATATCTCTGGCAGGCAGACCCGGCTTATTGGAAACGCCACTCTCCCGTACTTTTTCCTATTGTGGGAAGCGTGTGGGAAAATGAATACCGCCATGAGGGCATTGCCTATTCCCTTACGCAGCATGGTTTTGCCCGCGATATGGACTTTGAGCTGCTTTCTGAAAGCGAGCATGAAATACGCTACCGACTGATTGATAATGAAGAAACCCGTAAGAAGTACCCTTTCCCTTTCTGCCTTGAAATAGGTTATCGGATAGAGGGGAAGAAGGTGGAAGTGCTTTGGGAAGTCCGTAATACGGGGAGTGAGGAGATGCATTTCCAAATTGGGGCCCATCCGGCTTTCTATTATCCGGATTATGAGGCGGGAACGGAAGAAAGAGGTTACTTCGGCTTCGATAGAACGGAAGATTTGCACTATATTCTTATCTCAGAAAAAGGTTGTGCCGACCCGGATAAGGAATATCCGTTGGAACTGACGGACGGCTTGCTGCCTTTGGATATACATACTTTCGATAAAGATGCCTTGATTTTGGAGAATAGCCAGATAAAGGAAGTTACCTTATATAATAAGGAGAAGAAACCGACTCTGAGCTTGTATTTTGATGCACCGGTGGTAGGGCTATGGTCGCCTCCTGCAAAGAATGCGCCGTTTATCTGCATCGAGCCGTGGTATGGACGTTGCGACCGTGCACACTATGCAGGCGAATATAAGGATAAGGACTGGATGCAGCATTTGGCACCGGAAGGTGTATTCAAAGGCGGATATGTGATTGAAGTCAGAGAATAGAACCGGTTCGTATTCCTTGTCTTCTTTAAGATTTTTCAGTCAAAATATGAAGTGTTTCAATATTTTTGCGTATGTTTGTCCGCAAGTATTAACTAAACTCGATAAATTATGAAGACTTTGAATTATGTGAAGATACTACTGCTATGCGTATTTACGGTTGGTTTGGCATCGTGTGGTGATGATGTATATTATACCATGCAGAATAGTGACGACAAATTGTGTGAAAGAACATGGGTAGAAGATTACGAAACTGATGGAGCAGTAACCGGAGCATATCAGTTGAGGTTCTATAAGAAAGACAAAAAAGGGCAAGAGGTGTCTACTACCTACACTACGGATGGTAAAGTTACTTATGACAGAGAGTTCAGCTGGCGTTGGACTGATGATAGCAAAGAAACCTTGAAGTTGACATTTGCAGATGGTAAGGTGAAATACTTGGAAAATGTATGGGTGCGTGATCATTATCTTTCCGGTAAGATGGAGGGGAAGATTATAATGTTGACGGACGCAAATTATGTAAATAAATAAATGCTTTATGAATACATTGAAATATACAAAGATCTTATTGTTGTTTGTCCTGGTATTGGGATTGACTTCATGTGATACTGAGGAAGATACAGAATATAATCTTCCGGGAGAATGGTATACTTCTGAAGAGATAGACTTTGGTGCATATACTTGGGGGAGAGGTACAGTGATGACATTTAATGCACGTTATCAAGGAACTATTGGCTCAGTGGGCGATCCGAATTATCTTATGTTCAGGTGGAATTGGGTAGATGACGGTTCCTATAATCTTATGGAGTTGGAATTCTATGATGATGGAAGTATGGCATATATTTGGGGAGCTGAAGCTGATGCTAATTCTTTTAGCGGTACCTGGTATAATAGTTGGAGAGAATATCAGGATAGGATTAATGGACAACCTTTCCGAATGCGACGCCAATGAGATGAATAAGTCACAAAAAAGCGGAACAAATTATTCGTTCCGCTTTTTTTGTGACTTATTTCTTTAAGAACAGTTTCTTAAAATCTCCCGGATAAGGCGTTTCAAACTGCATCAACTCTCCCGTAACCGGATGATAAAAACAAAGCTTAAAGGCATGCAATGCCATGCGTCCGATGGGGTTTATATCTTCCAGTCCATAACGTCCGTCACCGATAATGGGATGTCCCAAATCTTGCATGTGTACACGTATCTGGTTTTTGCGTCCCGTTTCAAGGTTCAGTTCTACAAGAGAATATCCGTTGGCGCGTTTGATTGTGCGATAGTGCGTGATGGCTTCTTGTCCTCCGTCGTCCGTCGGACTGGAATATACATACAGCGTACGATCCGTCAACCAGGAAACCACCCTGCCTGCATCCTTTTCCATTTCACCCGTTACTACAGCTACATACCGGCGGTCGGTCACAATATCATGCCAATTATCGCGCAAAGTGCGTTGCGTCTTTTCGTCTTTTGCAAACATCATCAGTCCCGAAGTGTCGCGGTCCAGACGATGGACTATGTATACGCGGTGCTGTCTGCCCGAACGCTGGACGTATTCATTTAATATGGTATAAGCCGTACGTTCTTTCTGCCTTTCCGTATTGACGGACAGCAATCCCTGCATCTTCTCGATAACAATGATATAAGCATCCTCATACACAATCTTCAGCAGTTTGTGATTGAACTCTTTTCTTCCCTTCTCGCGGCTGATCTGTACCTTCATACCCGGTTTCAAAGGGAAATTGTATTGCGTAGTAATGACACTGTCTACATATACGATCCGCTTACTTAACAATGATTTCAGCTTGGTACGGCTTGCATCCGGCATTTTGGCTGCCAGGAACTCCATAAGTTCCATCGGCTCCTTTACCATATAGTCCGTATATTGGGTGCGGGCTCTTGCTGTGATTCTTTCTTTTGCCACGTTATTCAGTGATTAATGGTTGGTGATTCTCTTTCAATTCAAGCAGTACCACATTCTCTACGTGGTGGGTGTGGGGGAACATGTCTACCGGCTGAACAGCCTTTACTCTGTATTTCACGTCGAGCAGTTGCAAGTCGCGTGCTTGAGTAGCCGGGTTGCAACTGACGTATACGATGCGTTTCGGTTCGGCAAACAGAATGACGTCTATTACATCCTGATGCATGCCCGCACGGGGAGGGTCGGTGATGATAACATCGGGATGCCCGTACTGGTTGATGAAATCCTGCGTCAGCATGTCCTTCATGTCGCCTGCAAAGAACAGAGTATTCTTGATGCCGTTGATTTCTGCATTGACTTTTGCATCCTCAATCGCTTCGGGCACATACTCTATGCCGATTACCTGCCGCGCCTGTTTGGAAACGAAGTTGGCGATGGTTCCCGTACCTGTATAAAGGTCGTATACCAGTTCGTTGCCCGTCAGTCCGGCAAAATTGCGCGCTATTTTATAAAGGTTGTAAGCCTGCTCGGAGTTGGTCTGGTAGAAAGACTTCGGCCCTATCTTGAAACGCAGGCCCTCCATCTCTTCGAAGATATGGTCTTTTCCCTTGAAAGTGTATACATCGAGGTCGGTGATGGTGTCGTTGCACTTATTATTAATAATGTATAAGAGGGAAGTGATTTCCGGGAATGTATCTGCAATGTACTGCAACATCTGCTTGAACAACTCCATTTCCTCTTCTTTCTCTATCTTGCAGATAAGTATTACCATCAGTTCACCTGTGGTGGAGGTGCGTACAATCATGTTGCGCAGCATTCCTTCCTGCGAACGCAGATTGATGAACGAGTAGTTGTGTTCGTAGGCATAGTCGCGTACCGCATTACGGATGCGATTGGATATGTCGTCCTGCAACCAGCATTTTTCTATAGCCAGTACCTTGTCGAAAGCATTGGGAATATGGAAACCTACCGCATTCATCTGCTCATATACTACGTTCTGCTTCACTTCTTCTGTCGTCAGCCAACGTTTGTTTGAAAATGTGAACTCGAGTTTATTTCGGTAGAATTGAATTTTCTCAGAACCTAATATAGGAGATATTTCCGGAAGTTCTATTTTACCGATGCGGGTAAGGTTGTCGGTAACTTGCTTCTGCTTGTACTTTATTTGTTCGGAATAGGGGAGGATTTGCCATTTGCAACCGCCGCATACACCATAATGCTGGCAAAACGGAACTGCTCTTACCGATGAATACTCATGAAACTTCACCGCTTCGGCTTCGGCATAATGATTCTTTTTTCTCTTAATCTGCAGGTCAACGACGTCACCAGGAACGACATATGGTACGAAAACCACCAAATCATTGACTTTTGCAATAGCTTTTCCTTCGGCAGCTACATCCGTAATTGTCACCTTCTCCAGTAGGGGAAGTTCTTTTCTCTTTCTTGCCACTTTTACACCATTCTAATAAATTCGGAGGCAAAAATAGGTATTTTTTTCGGATTTCTCTCTATGAAATGAAATAATAAAGATTGCAATGTCGAAATTGCATTTTAGCATAAAGTTTTTTCTAAAATAGTTTTCTAGTCTGCGAAATATACTTAGATTTGCGAACAGAAAAGAAAGAAATCACAATCAAAAACTTTAAATTTAATTATGGACAAAAAAAGAGTTTATACCTTTGGTAACGGTAAAGCAGAAGGAAAGGCTGACATGAGAAACCTCTTGGGAGGTAAGGGTGCCAACCTTGCAGAAATGAATCTGATAGGAGTTCCGGTTCCTCCGGGATTCACAATTACAACAGAAGTTTGTACAGAATATTATGAGATGGGGCAGGATAAAGTCGTTGCTCTGTTGAAGAATGAAGTTGAGCAAGCCATTGCGCATGTAGAGACGCTGATGCGTTCCAAGTTTGGTGACGTAGAGAATCCGTTGCTGGTTTCCGTACGTTCCGGTGCACGCGCATCAATGCCCGGTATGATGGATACGATTCTGAATCTGGGATTGAATGATGAAGTGGTAGAGGGCTTGACGCGTAAGACGGGGAATGCCCGTTTTGCATGGGACTCTTACCGTCGTTTCGTACAGATGTATGGCGACGTGGTGCTGGGTATGAAGCCGGTAAACAAGGAAGATACAGACCCGTTCGAGGCTATTATAGAAGAGGTGAAGCATGCTAAAGGCGTGAAACTGGATAATGAGCTCGAAGTGGAAGATCTCAAAGAACTGGTGAAGAAGTTCAAGGCGGCTGTAAAGGCTCAGACCGGAAAGGACTTCCCGACGTGTGCTTACGAACAGTTGTGGGGTGCCGTTTGTGCGGTATTCAATTCCTGGATGAACGAACGCGCCATTCTTTATCGTAAGATGGAGGGTATTCCTGATGAATGGGGTACAGCTGTCAGTGTGCAGGCTATGGTATTCGGTAATATGGGCGAAAGTTCTGCTACGGGTGTTTGTTTCAGCCGTGATGCCGCTACCGGTGAGGACCTTTTCAACGGTGAATATCTGATTAATGCTCAGGGTGAGGATGTTGTTGCCGGTATCCGTACTCCGCAACAGATTACCAAGATCGGTTCTCAGCGCTGGGCTGTGCTGGCTGGCGTAAGCGAAGAAGAGCGTGCCGCCAAATATCCTTCAATGGAAGAGGCCATGCCGGAAATCTATAAGGAGTTGGATGCTTTGCAGACCAAACTGGAAAATCATTACAGAGATATGCAGGATATGGAGTTTACCGTACAGGAAGGTAAGCTTTGGTTCCTCCAGACCCGTAACGGCAAGCGTACCGGTGCTGCTATGGTGAAGATTGCCATGGATTTGCTCCGTCAGGGTATGATTGACGAGAAGACGGCTCTGATGCGTTGCGAACCGAATAAGCTGGATGAATTGCTTCACCCGGTATTTGATAAATCTGCTTTGAAGCAGGCCAAAGTGTTGACGCGTGGTCTTCCGGCTTCTCCGGGTGCTGCTACGGGACAGATCGTATTCTTTGCCGACGATGCAGCCGAATGGCATGCTGCAGGCAAGCGTGTGGTGATGGTACGTATCGAGACTTCTCCCGAAGACTTGGCTGGTATGGCAGTTGCCGAAGGTATTCTGACGGCTCGTGGCGGTATGACTTCGCATGCTGCTGTAGTTGCCCGCGGTATGGGTAAATGCTGTGTATCGGGTGCAGGTGCTTTGAACATCGACTATAAAGCCCGCACGGTAGAGGTTGACGGCGTATTATTAAAAGAAGGCGATTATATCTCTTTGAACGGCAGTACCGGCGAGGTATATAAAGATAAGGTTGAAACAAGAGCTGCCGAATTGTCCGGTGACTTTGCCGAACTGATGAGCCTGGCTGACAAATATACGAAACTGCAAGTGCGTACCAATGCCGATACTCCTCATGATGCTCAGGTTGCCCGTGATTTCGGTGCAGTAGGTATCGGACTTTGCCGTACGGAGCACATGTTCTTCGAAGGCGAGAAGATTAAGGCAATGCGTGAAATGATTCTGGCGGAAAATGCAGAAGGCCGTCGCAAGGCTTTAGGTAAGATTCTGCCGTATCAGCAAGCTGACTTCAAAGGTATCTTTGAAGCTATGAAAGGCTGTCCGGTAACTGTTCGTCTGCTCGATCCTCCTTTGCATGAATTTGTTCCCCACGATCTGAAGGGACAGCAGGAGATGGCTGATACGATGGGCGTAAGCCTGCAATACATTCAGCAACGTGTTGAGGCACTTTGCGAGCATAATCCGATGTTGGGTCATCGTGGTTGCCGTTTGGGTAATACCTATCCTGAAATCACGCAGATGCAAACCCGCGCGATTCTTGGCGCTGCCTTGGAATTGAAGAAAGAAGGAGTGGAAACTCATCCCGAAATAATGGTTCCGTTGACCGGTATCTTGTACGAATTCCAGCAACAGGAAGAAGTAATCCGTAAGGAAGCTGCAGAATTGTTCGCCGAGGTAGGCGACAGCATTGACTTCAAAGTAGGAACCATGATTGAAATTCCGCGTGCTGCATTGACTGCCGACCGTATTGCTTCCTCTGCCGAGTTCTTCTCATTCGGTACGAACGACTTGACGCAGATGACCTTCGGCTATTCACGCGACGATATTGCTTCCTTCCTGCCGATTTATCTGGAGAAGAAGATTCTGAAAGTAGACCCGTTCCAGGTTCTCGACCAGAATGGTGTAGGACAGTTGATTCGTATGGCTACGGAAAAAGGTCGTGCCGTTCGTCCGGACTTGAAGTGCGGTATCTGTGGCGAGCACGGAGGCGAACCTTCCTCTGTGAAATTCTGTCATAAAGTTGGTTTGAATTATGTCAGTTGTTCACCGTTCCGTGTGCCTATAGCACGTTTGGCGGCGGCACAGGCAGCGATAGAAGGCTAAAATGTAAGAATTAAATAGCATGTAAATAGGTTGTATGTTTTGCTGAGGCAAATGCATACAACCTATTTTGTTTGAAAAAAACTGCATATTCTATTTAATTATTTGCTTTTTCTTTATTATATTTGCTCCTTATTAATCATGAAGAACAAAAAAACAAGCAAACTCAAAAAACGATGATGCAAACTTTTTCAGTAATATTTGAAGCCGGAACGAACAATTTCATTGGAAGAAATGAGGCGCTATTATATAGTTTCGCAGTAATAGTCCTCTTGCTTTTGGTTATTATGATCATAGTTTCTATCACTAAAAGTAAGAGAGTGAAAACTTTGCAGCGTATAAACGAGATGGCTGAAGAAACCAATCAACTGAAGAATGCCTTTATAGCCAATATGACCCACGAAATACGTACTCCGCTGAATGCTATTGTGGGCTTTACAACCATGCTTGCCGAAATGGATAATTTGGATAAAGAGACACGCATGGCTTTCCTGAAAGAAATCAATGAAAATAAGGACTCGCTTTTGCAATTGGTCAATGACCTGCTGGATTATTCAAAAATAGAGGCTCATACTTTAGATTATAATGATGGAGAGGTAGACGTGAATGCACTTATCAGCGAAGTTTGTGCAACAGAAAATGCGCGTTCTCATCCTACGGGTATCCAAGTGGAATTTGTAGAAAAATTGCCTCAATGCCGTTTAGTAGTAGATCGTGTACGTTTTGCCCAGGTTATAGGCAACTTAGTGAGAAACGCTTTGAAGTTTACTGAAGAAGGCAGTGTGAAGATAGGATGTAGAAGGCTGAGCAATAATAACTTTTATTTTTATGTAGCCGATACGGGTTGTGGTATCGATGAAGAAGGTCGCCGGGCTATCTTTGAGCGTTTCGTAAAGATGAACTATAACATCAAAGGTACGGGGCTGGGGTTATCCATTACAAAATCTATCGTTGAACACTATGGCGGGGGCATAGGTGTTGAGTCTAAAAAGGGAGAAGGCTCCACTTTCTACTTTACGTTGCCTGCCAGTGCAGAATATAAAGAGTACGGTAAGTTCTGATCCGGTGCTAATCAGCCATTTCTTTTAGTTTCTTGAAATGCCGGATTACTTCCAGATAATCGCGGTCGGTACGTGCATTGAACTTATTCCATAAGTCGCCCATCACTACGGCGCCTCCAAATCCGTAATCTTTGATTTCGAGAATATTGTCGAGGGTGATGCCGCCCAGAGCCAAAACCTTATTGTCTACAATCTTGTTTTTTCCAGCTTGGCGCAGTTCTTCGGCTGTAAAGCCGGAAGTAACTCCATGCTTGGTTATGCAATCATATACGGGGCTTAAGAAAAGATAATCATAGAAATGCTTCTTATTCTGTACTTCTTCCAGTGAATGGCAGGTGCAACTGATGTGTCCGGAATAATCATGCGGTTCTTTGGGATTACGTGTATTCAGATGGATGCCCATCAAGTTGAATTCTTCTTGCAGGTAGAAGTGTTCGTGAGTGACAATACGTTTGTGATATTTTTCGGGTATCAGTGTCAGAAGTCGTTCCGAATACATAGCAGGTGTCTCTGGCTTTCTCAGATGCAGAATATCCAGTCCTTCTTCAAAAAGTACTGTGATAATCTTGTCTTCTTCCACAAAGAATGTGGGGGCTGTGACTACGATAAGCTTCATTTTTTTTGTTAAATGTTTATGTTTAGCAAAGTTAATGAATACTTATCGTAGTAGCCAAATTTTTTCTTTAAAAGATGTTACTTCATTCTTTTACCTACTGCATCCCAGTCCACGATTTTCCACAATTCATTGATGTGGTCGGCGCGGCGGTTCTGATAGTCAAGGTAGTAGGCATGTTCCCACACGTCGAAGCCCAGTAGCGGGATCAGTCCGGCACGCACCGGATTGCTGCCGTTGGCTTCTTTGGTGATGTGTAGTTTACCGTTCTTGTCTACCGACAGCCATGCCCAGCCGGAGCCAAACAAGCCGACAGATGCCGCATTAAACTCTTTCTTGAAATTCTCGAAACTGCCGAAGTCACGTTTGATGGCTTCTGCCAGCTTACCGGTAGGTTCGCTTTGGGCAGGTTTCGGAGAGAATTGCAGGAAGTATAGAGTGTGGTTCAGTACTTGTCCGGCATTATTGAAGATGGCACCATCCGGTGCAGTGGCAACAATGGTTACCAGGTCTTTGCCTTCGTACTCCGTTCCCGGAACGAGGTTGTTGAGGTTGTTTACGTAGGTTTGCAGATGTTTACCATAATGGTAATCTATGGTTTGCTGACTGATTACAGGTTCCAGCGCATTGTTTGCGTAAGGAAGTTTAGGCATTTCGTAAGTCATAATTGTTATCATTAAAGTCATTAATAATGTATTCATAAGTTCTATATATTTAGTTTGTGAACTTTAGTATATAAACGCGATAACCTGCTGAAAAGTTCGCCCTTCTCCAAAGCTTTTTCTATCTTTGCGCAGCTTTACCCAATTTAAGATGATACGGATATGCCCGATTATATAGAAGAACTGAATGAAGGACAGCGTGCAGCGGTGCTCTATAACGACGGTCCGTCGCTGGTGATAGCCGGTGCCGGTTCGGGAAAGACGCGTGTGCTGACTTATAAGATAGCCTACTTGTTGGAAAACGGTTATCAACCGTGGAATATTCTTGCCCTGACATTTACCAACAAGGCGGCACGTGAGATGAAAGAGCGTATTGCCCGCCAGGTGGGAGGGGAGCGTGCCCGCCATCTGTGGATGGGAACTTTCCATTCCATGTTTCTGCGCATGCTGCATGTCGAGGCGCAGCACCTGGGCTTTACTTCACAGTTCACCATTTACGATACGGCGGACAGTAAAAGCCTTCTGCGCTCTATCATTAAGGAGATGGGGCTCGATGAGAAGGTGTACAAACCCGGAGTAGTGCAGGCGCGCATTTCCAATGCCAAGAATCATCTCGTCACCCCTGACGGTTATGCCAATAACAAAGAAGCCTACGAAGGAGACCGTGCGGTAAAGATGCCGGCAATCCGCGATATCTACCGCAGGTATTGGGAACGATGCCGGCAGGCGGATGCAATGGATTTTGATGATCTGTTGTTCTATACTTTCCTGTTGTTTCGCGACCACCCCGAGGTGCTGGCCCGCTATCAGGATCAGTTCCGCTATATTCTGGTCGATGAGTATCAGGATACCAACTTTGCACAGCACAGCATTGTGTTGCAGTTGGCTAAGAATCACCAGCACGTATGTGTGGTGGGGGATGATGCACAGAGCATCTATTCCTTCCGCGGGGCCGATATTGATAACATCCTCTACTTCACCAAGGTTTATCCCGACACCAAGGTTTTCAAGTTGGAACAAAACTACCGTTCTACCCAGACCATTGTCTGCGCTGCCAATAGTTTGATAGAGAAGAACCAGTGGCAGATACGCAAAGAAGTCTTTTCGGAGAAAGAGAAAGGAGAGGCTATCGGTGTCTATCAGGCATATAGTGATGTAGAAGAAGGGGATATTGTGGTCAACAAGATTGCCGAACTGCGGCGTGAGAAAAACTATCCCTATTCAGACTTCGCCATACTCTACCGTACCAATGCACAGAGCCGTATCTTCGAAGAAGCCATGCGTAAGCGGGGCATGCCTTATCGCATTTATGGCGGGTTGTCCTTTTATCAGCGCAAGGAGATTAAAGATGTAATCGCTTACTTCCGTCTGGTGGTCAATCCTAATGATGAAGAGGCTTTCAAACGAATTATAAACTATCCTGCGCGCGGTATTGGAGATACGACGGTAGGCAAAATCATAGCTGCCGCAACGGAGCACAACGTCAGCTTGTGGACAGCGCTTTGCGAACCGCTGACGTACGGACTGAATTTCAATAAGGGTACTGTCGGCAAGTTGCAAGGCTTCCGCGATCTGATATCCGGTTTCATACAAATGGTGGCGGAGAAGAACGCTTATGAAGTAGGTGCGGATATCATCCGCCAGTCCGGCATCATCAATGATGTTTGCCAGGATAATTCTCCCGAAAACCTCAGTCGTAAAGAGAATATCGAGGAATTGGTGAACGGTATGAGTGACTTTTGCGCGCAACGGCAGGAGGAAGGAAATATGAATATTCTGCTGGGCGACTTCTTGTCGGAAGTTTCCCTGCTTACTGACCAGGATTCGGATAAGGATGGAGATGACGAGAAAATCACGCTGATGACTGTACATTCTGCCAAAGGATTGGAATTCAGAAATGTGTTTGTAGTGGGGATGGAAGAAAATCTTTTTCCCAGCGGCATGGTGGGCGACTCGCCCCGTGCGTTGGAAGAAGAACGCAGATTGTTCTACGTAGCCATTACTCGCGCGGAAGAGCATTGCTTCCTTTCGTATGCCAAGACGCGTTTCCGTTACGGCAAGATGGAGTTCGGCAGTCCCAGCCGCTTCCTGAAAGATATCGACGTGCGCTTCCTGCGTCTGCCTCAGGATGCCGGAATGGCCCGCAAGATTGACGAAGAAGCAACGACTTTCCGCAGGGAGAACAATAGGGGCTTTTCACGTCCCATCTATAATAAGGAAGAGGGCTTGTCTCGCAACCTGAAACGGGTGACGCCTTCTGCAAGTGCAGTGGGCGTATCTTCTTCCGTTAGCGGCAGTGCACCTAACCATGTGCAGCAAGGACAACTCATCGAACACGAACGTTTCGGCTTGGGTGAGGTGCTGAGAGTAGAAGGCGAAGGTGATAATGCCAAAGCAACCATTCGCTTTAAGAATGCGGGAGACAAGCAACTTTTACTGCGTTTTGCGCGTTTCAAGGTAATCGGCTGAGAGTCCCGGTAAAACAATAAACAGATAATAATATGATAGACTTTTCCCTTTTCCCTTCCCCCTGCTACATCATGGAGGAAGACTTGTTGAGGAAGAACCTCACCCTGATAAAGAGTGTCGCCGACCGTGCTGACGTAGAAATAATCCTTGCCTTCAAGTCCTTTGCCATGTGGCGATCGTTCCCTATTTTCAGGGAATACGTAGACCACTCTACGGCAAGTTCCGTCTACGAAGCCCGTTTGGCACTGGAAGAATTCGGAAGCAAGGCGCATACTTATTCTCCCGCATATACTGAAGCCGACTTCCCCGAGATAATGCGTTGCAGCAGCCATATTACGTTCAATTCCCTGGCACAGTTCCGGCGCTTCTATCCGATGGTCGTAGCTGAGGCGAGCGGCATTTCTTGTGGCATCCGCATCAACCCCGAATATTCGGAAGTAGAAACAGAACTTTATAATCCATGTGCCCCCGGCACCCGCTTCGGTGTGATGGCCGACCAACTCCCCGAGGAACTACCCAGCGGCATTGAAGGCTTCCACTGCCATTGCCATTGCGAATCTTCCTCTTACGAACTGGAACGTACCCTGGAACATCTGGAGGCCAAATTCTCCCGTTGGTTCCCGCAAATCAAGTGGCTGAACCTGGGAGGCGGACATCTGATGACCCGGAAAGATTACGATGTAGAGCACCTCATTCGCCTGCTGAGGGGGCTGAAAGAACGTTATCCCCATCTGCGCATCATCCTTGAACCGGGCTCCGCCTTTACCTGGCAGACCGGTGTACTGACCTCCGAAGTCGTGGATATCGTGGAAAACCGTGGCATCCGCACCGCCATTCTTAACGTCAGCTTCACCTGCCACATGCCCGACTGCCTGGAAATGCCTTACCAGCCTGCCGTGCGTGGTGCCGAAATGGGAAATGACGGACCTTATATCTACCGCCTTGGCGGCAATTCCTGCCTGAGTGGCGACTATATGGGCCTTTGGAGCTTCGACCACGAACTGCAAATAGGGGAGAGAATCGTATTCGAAGATATGATACACTACACCATGGTAAAGACGAATATGTTCAATGGAATCCACCATCCTGCCATCGCTATGTGGACAAAAGAGGAAAAAGCAGAAGTCTTCAAGCAATTTTCTTATGAAGATTATCGTGACCGAATGAGTTGATAATCAAAAGCCTGCTTACATTTTTGATACTAATGTCTACTTTTATGTGTGAAAAAAGTATGCGGAATGTTTGCAGATTTAAGGAAAATATCTACCTTTGCATCCGCAATCGCGGAAATAGCTCAGTTGGTAGAGCATAACCTTGCCAAGGTTAGGGTCGCGAGT
>ERZ791737.1189-NODE-1189-length-13581-cov-14.780053_pt1 | contig 13581 bp, 8 predicted proteins | sample MGYA00510042_ERZ791737 | MGnify/ENA primary metagenome ERZ791737 (study PRJEB30046, sample SAMN00791965) | human gut metagenome | study: EMG produced TPA metagenomics assembly of the A metagenome-wide association study of gut microbiota in type 2... | reverse complement strand
ATTTTAATAATTTTTATGTTATAGTTTCTTGCGGACAGAGGGCACTTCGTATAAGAATGTCAAAGATACCATAAGTTTAGTATACGGTGTTTGCGTAGAGATTTATGTAAATTCAATCAAAAACTTACAATGGTATTTCTAGGCTGAATTAGATAATATTGTTGTATCTCCAAATCCATAAATAGATAAAGATTTGGGCTTCAATGCTTCTACGGGTATAACTTGGTATTGCCAGCACTTTAATTAGAAAGTAAAGAAATTTAGAATAAGAGACTTGTCGGTTAGCGAGTTCCTAATTTATAAGTTTTTCTTTTTGGAAAGAAAGAAAATTTATGTTCTTTTTTCTATCAAGAAAGAATAACCATGCCGAAGGCATACAGTATCAAAAAGCTACTTCTTTTGTCAAGAAGAAGCGAGACTAAAACCCGCTTTCAGTGAAAACATTAACATTTTAAATTTTAGGTCTAATATTTATGGGTTTATATCATTTTTTTAACATTTCAAAAAGTAAATACCTAGCAATTTATCTAAAATAAAAAATTATAAATTAAAAATAATTAAATTCTATATATCATATTTTTTCTTAATTTTTTTGTTATAATGCTTAACATATTTTTTAAAGATTTCATAATTTATAAAGATTAAACGCTATAAGCTAACAACCGAATAAAATTCGAGCTTTAGGTAATTAACGGATATGAATTCTTAAAGAATGGAAGTATTTAGAATACAACAAAGATTATATTGAAAAAGAGAATTGATAAAGATTTTGACAAATAATTTTAAACCTCATGTTTGTTAGTAGAACATAGAACTTTTTATTTTATAAAAATAAGAATTATTGAATTTTATAATAAATTGATATATTATTAAAAAATGACGATTTCAAAAATGTTGGTTTCTAATATAAAGCCATTTGTAAAATGGGCGGGCGGAAAAAACGGATTAATAAATTCTTTAATTTCGTTTATTCCAAAAAATTTTAATTCTTATTTCGAGCCTTTTGTCGGAGGCGGAGCTTTATTTTTTTATCTTAAAAATCTTAATATATTAAATTCTAAAAAAATATATCTTAACGATAAAAATGCCGAATTAATTAACGCTTATAAACAAATAAAAATTAATCCTAATAAACTTTTGGAAGAATTAGAAATTTTGAAAAATAATCATAGTAAAGAATATTTTTATAAAATTCGTAATCTTGATAGAGATTTTGATTTTTATTCTTTAAGCGAAGTTTTTCGAGCCGCAAGATTTATTTATCTTAATAAAACCTGCTTTAACGGACTTTGCCGATATAATGCAAAAGGAAATTTTAATACTCCAATGGGAAGTTATAAAAATCCTAAAATTTATGATAAAGATTTAATTTTTTCAGTTCATGAGGTTTTAAAAAATGTATTGATAACAAATAAAGATTTTGAAGTCGTATCGCTTAAAGCTAAAAAAGGAGATTTTGTATATTTTGACCCGCCATATTATCCGCTTAATAAAACTTCAAGTTTTGTAAGCTATACTGATAATTTTTCTGCAAACGAACAAATAAGACTTTATAAATTATTTAAAATGCTTGATTGCGAAGGAATAAAAGTTTTGCAAAGTAATTCAAATACTGATTTCATAAAAGAGCTTTACAAAGATTTTGAAATAATAGAAGTAATCTCAAAAAGAGCGATAAATTGCAAAGGCGATAAAAGAGGAAAAATAACGGAACTTATTATAAGAGGAAATTATGAGTAAAAATAATGTAAGTTGGGAGAAGATCTATAACGGTTTACAAATAAAAAATCATGATTTTAATAAATATACGTTTATTATTACGGCGGAGCAAATTAAAGTTTGCGTAAAAGATTTTAATAAAACTTCAGAAAAAGAAGTTCGAGTATTATGCAAGCAAGATAGTCGAGAAGAGCGTCCTCAAATTTTTATTGATAATAATCTTTTTATTTTGCCTATAAAAAATGGCGAGTATATTATTTGCAAAGGAGACGGTTATATAGATATTCCAGAAATTAAAACGCAATCTTTAGAATATGAAAGTAAATTAGATTTTGAATTAAAAAGTTCTAAAATTGGGAATTCTGAAATGCAACATTTAGATTTTGCTTACGCTTCTTCGCTTATTCGTAGTTTTTTGAAAGACGATAGTTTAGTTTTAAGTATTAGAGGAAGAAAATATACGCCGCAATTTAATTTTAATACCGATTTATATAAAAATATTAATGTAGTATCCGTTCAAACCGAAGTCGATGCAGGTTTTGAAGGACGAAATAAAATAGTTTTAATTGAAGCTAAAAATTCTAATACAAAAAATATTATTATTCGTCAACTTTACTATCCTATGCGACAATGGAGCATTCATACTCAAAAAGAAGTTATTACATTATTTTTTGAAAAGAGAGAAAATGAATTTTTAATATGGGAATTTGGATTTAACGATATTTTAAATTATAATAGCATAATTCTTAAAAATAACACAAAATTTAAAATAATAAGCGAATAATCAAAGTTTTTTAATGAAAATGTTTTTTCTTATTTTCTTTAATAAATATTATATAAATAATAAAGTAAAAAATTTTGCGCGCTTATATATAAAAATAAATTAAAATAAAAAAATATAAAATAATTATAAATCGAATATATTATATTAATGCCTATATTCTGATAAATTTAAAATTATATTATTTATAATAAATTATGCTTGAAACAATATAATAAATAAAATATACTATCAATATAAAATTCTAAAGGTTTTAATTTCAATGAAAAAAATAAATTTAAATAATATAAACAGAATAGTTTTCAAATTCGGAACTAATGTTTTGAGAGGCGAAGACGGATATATTTCAATGGCAAGAATATATTCTTTTATTGAAGCTATCACCAAATTTCATAGAATGGGAAAAGAAATTCTTATTGTCACTTCTGGCGCCGTTGGACTTGGAGCTAAAAAAATTAACGCCGTTGATTTAAGCGAAAATTCTCTAAAGCAAGCTTGCGCCGCAATCGGACAGTCTCAACTTATGTCGACTTACGAAGACGGATTTTCAAAATACGATATAATTACCGCTCAAATATTATTAACAGAAGAAGATTTTTCAAACCGAAGAAGATATTTAAACTTGCGCTCAACTTTAGATGCTCTTTTGAAATATAAAGTAATTCCAATAATAAACGAAAACGATACAGTATCGAGCGATGAAGTTCAATTTTTAGGAAATATAACTCAAATAAGTTTTTCAGAAAACGATAAACTTTCCGCATTGGTGGCAAGCGAACTTGACGCCGATTTGCTTATAATACTTTCGGATATTAACGGACTTTATGACGATAATCCAAAAACAAACAAAAATGCAAAATTTATTCATGAAGTATTTGAAATTACAAAAGAAATAGAAAATTTAGGGCTTGACGCTTCAAAAGGAGGAAGAGGTGGAATGAAAACGAAACTTCAAGCGGCTAAAATAGTTACAAGATGCGGATGCGCTTTATTTATAGCAAACGGAAAAAAGCCCGATGTTCTTAAAGATATATTTGAAACTAAAGACAAAACGATTTTTTATCCCGTTGAAGAAGTTGATGAACTTAATACAAAGAAGAGATGGATTGCCTACGCTACGACTATAATAGGAAAAGTAATCGTAAACTCTGGCGCTAAAAAAGCGATATTGGAAAAAGAATCGAGCCTTCTTCCTGTAGGAGTTATAGAAATTATTAACGAATTCAAAAGAGGTGATATAGTGAGTATTGCAGATGAAAACGGAGAAGAGTTTGCAAGAGGAATAATAAATTATAATTCTGAAGACGCTAAAAAAATAATCGGGCATCATTCTGACGATATATTAAAAATATTGGGTTATAAAAATTATGACGCTTTAATAACGAGAGATTATATAGTTATTTTATAATTTTATATTTTTCATTGTAATTTTATCAATATAAATATATAATATTTTATATATTCATAAAAAAATATATTTAGGAGAAATTTTATGCTTAATAATCAAGAAAAATTTATAGGAATACTAAATAGAATAAACGAAATTTCTATCAGTTGCGATATTGATAATAAAGATATAAAACAATTATTAAATTTAGTAAAAAATATGCCTTTAAAAGTCCCAATAGTTGGAGATTTTAGTTCGGGTAAAAGCAGCCTTTTAAATAAGTTTATGGGCAAAGATATTTTAGAAGTTAATATTAAACCCGAAACTGCTGTTCCAGCGGAATTATACTATTCGGAAGAAGAATACGATATTGGCGTAGATAAAGATAATAATCAAATAAAATTGGATAATGTAAAATCGGAAAATATAAAAGATTATTTGTATATAAAGAGATATATAAATAGCGATAATTTAAAGAAAATAGAACCTATTATATTAGTAGATATGCCAGGCTTTGACTCTCCGTTGGAAAATCATAATAGAGCTATAATGTCATATTTAGATAAAGGAATTTATTATGTAGCTTTAGTTCCTGTCGATTCTGGGACTATAACAAAATCTATGCTTACACAAATTAAAAATATAGTTAATTTTAAAAAGGATTTTTCTATATTTATTACAAAAGCGGATTTGAGAAGCGAAATAAATATAAAAGAAGTAAGCGAAGAGATAAAAAATAGATTGGAGGATATAGGTATAAATAAGGATATAGCTTACATAAATCAAAACGATATTCATTTGTTTGATTCTATGATTAAAGAATTAGACCCCGAACGATTATTTGATTCAGTATTTCTTGATGCTATAAAAGATATGTGTTATAATAAATATAACTCTATAAACATAAAAATATCCGCATTAAAAAAAGATAAAAATGAAAACGATAGAACTATAGAAGCTCTTAAAGATAGTTTAAAAGAAATAGAAAAAAGAAAGTCGGACATGATAAAAGAAATTGAAACAAATTCTTATGAAAAAGAAGCCAACGAAGTAATAAATCAAGTGGGAAAAGAATTAAATAATAATATCGATTCGTTAGTAAATATAGCTTTATCTAGCGGTTCAGAATCATTAAAAGAGGAAATATTAAATATAATTCAATCCGTCACTATAGAAAAATTAGGTAAAATAGTAGAAAAATTAAATAATGATATAAATATACGATTTTCTAACGATATAAAAAGTTTAGATGAAATTTTATCAGGTTATAATATAAATGAATTTTCAAATAAACTTTTAAAAGTTATAGAAAGGTTTGATATTAAATCAAAAATAAAAAACATAAAACCTGAAGATTCTGGAGATGAGGCAGATGGAGATAAAACATATAAAATTTTAACTACGGCGTTTGCTGTTCTAACGGATATAATACACCCAGCTATAGAAATATTAATAATATATTTACCAGAAATAATAAATTTATGCTTTACTTTAATAGCTAAATCTAAACAAAAGGATGAAATGAGAAGCCAAATTTTATCTCAAATCCCATCTATAAAAAGAAAATTAAGACAGCATATAATAGATATTTTAAAAAAGGAATCTGAAGAAAGAATAAAGATAATATCACAAACTTTAGACGAAGAATTAAATAAAAAGAAAAATGAAATAGAGGAAGTTCAAAAACAATTAAATTCTAACAATAATATAGAAGAATTGATAAAGAATTATCAAGAAAAATTAAATTTGGTTAATGAAGTTTCTAATAGCTTATATTAAAATAAGGAGTTCAAAATATGGAAAACGAAATTTTAAATAAAATAATAAATATCAATAAAAAAATAGAAGAATTTGCAGCTTCTCATAGCGATGATGACGCTCTTATAGACGAAATAAAAAATTTATGCAACGATAATAATTTTAAAAGCGAAAAATATATAAAAGAATATTTTAAAGATAAAGTAAATCTTGATAGAACTTTAAGAGTGGGAATAGTTGGAAGAGTAAAATCGGGAAAATCATCTTTATTGAATTCTTTATTATTTGACGGTAAAGACATATTGCCGAAAGCGGCTACTCCTATGACGGCGGCATTGACTAATATTCAATATTCTGATACAAATTATATTGAAATAGAATTTCTTACAAAAAAAGATATTGAGGATTTGGAAGAAATCTATAACAGTTATAATAATGCTTTAAAAAAAGCGATTGAAGATTTACAAGGACAAAACTCTACCCAAAAAATAACATCAGCGGTAGGGACTAAGGTATCGGCGGGGATTAATAAATTGAAATCTAAATTTACAAGAGAAGAAAATATAAATTTTTTTGAAGAAAATAATGAGAATATTAAAGAATATTACGATTATGATAAATTTGAAAAAGACGCTAAAGAAATAGTAGATAAAAACGAATATTTGAAAAATGGAAAAGAAAAATACGATTTGATTAAAAAGGCAAATAAATCGGTTTATAATCATGTATTAAAACAAGAAAAAGAGAAAATCGATTTTAAAAATATTGAAGAAATATCGGACAAATTAAAAGATTATGTTGGAACGGAAGGCAAATTTGTAGATTTTGTTAAAAGTTTAAATATTTATATAAACATAGATTATCTAAAAGATTTAAACATATTGGATACTCCTGGTTTTAACGACCCTGTGGGAACGAGAGACGCTAAAGCTAGAGAACTGCTTTCAAAATGCGATGTCGTATTGATATCAATGTCAGCGACTCAATTATTTACAGAATCGGATAGAGATATTATATCAAAGATAAGAAAAAAAGAAGGAATTCAAGAGATATATGTTATAATAAGCAAATTTGACGATGTATTAAATTCGCAAGAGAATATAAAAAAATCTAACGGAGATTTGGAAGAAGCTAAAAATATAATTCTTAACGGAGTTGAAGGCGATAAGGGATTAATAGAACATATTAAAAATATTTTTATTAAAATGAACGATGAGAATATATTTAATAAATTAATATCTGAAATTGATAAAAGAGTAATATATTCTTCTAGTATTTGTCATTCTATTTTAAAAAATTGGGATAATTATGAAAAATTAGACGAGGATTCTAAAAAAGTTATTGAAAATTTAAGTGAGGGATATCCCGATTATATTTCATTAAAAGAAAGAGAAACATCGTTGGAGCAATTAAAACAATTAGCTAATATAGACGCTATAAATAATATATTAAAAAATTTAACTGTTAGAAAAAATGAAATACTTGGAGAAAGTCTAAATAAATTTGAGACTAAATTTACTGAATCTGCGAAAGATATACAAAGAAAATTAGATAAATACGCAAGAGAACGATTAAAATATATTAAATTTGGCAATATTAACAATATAAAAATAGAATCAGAAAAATTGGAAAAATCAATTAATAAGATTTCTGAATCATTGAAAGGTAAATTTGAAGATACGATTGAAGAATGGTATATAGAATCGCTTAATAAGATAAATGACTCACTAAATAAATTTTTTAATAAAGCTAAAGATTCTGCAGATGAAGCTAAAAGCGAAGAAACAAGAACTAAAAAAGAAGGTTGGTTTATTTTTGAAAAAAATGTTACATATAAGGAAAATATTATAAATACGGAAAAAATAAGAGAACTAATCAGAGAATATGCGAGAAATTTTAATAGACAATTAGAAATATTTATTTTAAATATATATAAATTATTTAGGGAAGATTTAATAAGAAATACTACCAATTTATTTCAAAATGAAGAATTAGATATAAATAGAGAACAAGTAGCGTCTATAATAAGACCCATAATAATGGAGTATGAAAATAATATAAACAAATACGATGAAAATCTTCATTTAGATTCGATTAAAGAAACTGGAACTATCTCTGGTTATTTAGTAGACGAAGTTGTTAAAAAAGCTAACGATATTATAAGACAAATGGATAAAGATTTTGATAAAATAGTTAGGGAAGACAATCTAAAAGAATTCAAAGATAAAATTTCAGAAATAGATTTTGCCGATACAGTTTTATCAAATTATAGAAATAGGTTAAATAAATATAAAGAAGAAATAGAAAATAAAGAAAAAGCTATTGACAAATGGAATAGAATAAAAAAAGAAATAGATAATCTGGTATAATGCATTTCAGTTAATAAAGGTAAAATAATGAATTTTGTAATATTGTCAATGGCTATCGTTATTATAATATTAATATGTTTAGCGATATATTTAAAAAATAAATTTAAAACAACTTACGATAAAAATATTTATTTAAATAGCGAATTACAAAATAAAGAAAATAAGATATTAGATTTAGAAGATGAATTAGACGATAAAATAGATTTGTTAAAAGATAAAAAAGAAGAAATAAATAATTTGAATGGCGAATTAAATGAAACTAATAAAATTTTAGAAAATAGAGATGTCAAAATATGCGACTTAGAAAAAGAATTAGAAGAAGAAAAACAATATATATCCAATTTATTAGAAGTTTTAAACGCTAAAAAAAGCATAAATAATAATTTAGAGAATTATAGAGAGTTGTTAAACGAATTTATTAATTTGAAAGAAAAATATAATTTTGCATTTCTAGCTAATATATTTTTTGATTTAAAAGATTTAGAAAATGAAATTGAAATAATTTCAAATAATCCTTTTTTATACAATAAAAATATTATAGCCATAGGCGGAGGTTTTAGTTCTGGAAAATCTTCGTTTATAAACACTCTATTTGAAATTGAAAATAACGATTTTCTTCCCGTTGGAAATCTTCCTGTTACGGCTATACCGTCCTACATATTTAATAGCAAAGAAAATAAAATAGAATGTTTAACTTTAGACGGTAGAATAGCCGAAATTTCCGAGAGCCTATTTAAAAAAATGTCTAAAAAGAACGATAGCGATAAAACTTTTAACGCTAAAAATATTATAAAGCACTTTTATGTAAAAAATAAATTGAAATATAAAAATATATGTTTCATAGATACGCCGGGCTATAATCCTGCAAATGATTCGGAAGAAGATTTAAAAATATCAAAAGAGTATATAAATAACGCTAAAGTTTTAATATGGCTTTTTCCAATACCTGATGGCACTACTACAAAAGATGATTTAAAATTTTTGATAGAAGCTTTAGAAAATCATAATAATAAAATCATATATATAGTTTGCACTAAAGCGGATTTGAGAGGAAATAATACTATAAAATCCGTATGCGATGAAATAAATAAAGAATTGGAAAAATCAAAAATAAAAGTCGAAGGAATATCTCCTTATACTACGAACTATAAACTTGACAATAATTTAGAATATTCTAAAAAATTTAAATACGGTATTTCTATAAATGAATTTCTCAATAAAATGAATAAAAATACTTCTTATAAAGTCCAAGAACTAAATAATAAAATTGAAAAAGTTTTTGAAGATAATATTAAGTTAGGTAAAGACGATATTAAAAATATAAATGAGAATATAAAATTTTTAAGAAATATTAAATTAAAATATATATCGGATATTTCTAATAGAAACGGATTAATATATAGATATAAGTCTTTATACAAAGTTGAAAATATGCCCGATATTAAAGAAGACGATACAGAACAATTTGAAAAAAATATAAATAATCGTATTTCAGATTTAGAAAAAAATAAAAGTATCATAGAGGAAAGCGTATTATATTCTAATAAAATAAAAAGTAAAATATTAGAATGTATCAATAATATTTTTAATGAAAAATAAATTTATAATGTTTAATATATTATTAGTAATAATAGGTTCTATAGTTTACGGTTTTCTGCCGATATTCGTAAAAAATGTTATTCCTTATAATTATTCTTCAATATCAATAGTTTTCTACAGATATTTATTTACTTCGATTGCTTTATTTATCATTATAATTATAAGAAAAAAGAGTTTTAAAATAAATAAAAAACAGTTTATAGAATTATTTATATTTAGCGTTATCGGACTTGGTTTAACTTTTTATCTTTTATCTCAATCTTTATTATATATTTCGGCTGGGCTTATGAATATGATTCATTTTGGTTATCCCGTTGTCGTTTTAATTTTAATGACTTTAATTTATAAAGAAAAAATTAATTTATTAAAAACCTTGTCCGCTTTATCTTCTATTATTGGGATATTCCTTTTAACTAAAATAGCGGCAATAGAATCTTTTAAGGGAATTATATACGCTTTGCTTACAACGATTACTTACGGAGTATATATAATCGCAAATAAAAAATCTTCTTTTGCAAGTTTGGATACTATGGTTTCTCTATTTTATATGTCTTTAATTGTATCGGTAGTATTTTTTATAGTGGGAATATTAACGAATAGTTTGCAGTTATTAAATAATATTTTTGTTTTCTATAATTTTACCGCAATATCTATTTTATGCACAATATTTTCTTTAGGGCTTTTATTATATGGAGTTAAACAATTAGGTTCTTCTTTGGCTTCAATACTCAATATGTTCGAGCCTACGACAACCGTTATAGTTTCCGCTTTAATATATGACGAAAAACTAACTATAAATATTATAATAGGTTCTATTTTAATTATTTTATCAACGGTTTTTATGATTTTATCTAGTAATTTAAATCGATAAAAATTTTAATTTTTTTAATTTAAACTATTGACAAATATCTTACTTTGTGTTAGAATATACAAACAATTTAATAACAAGGAGTATATTATGAAGTTAACCGAACTAGAAATAGAAGAAGGTTTTGTGGTAGATAAAGTCGCCACCGAAGGAGAGATTAGGCAAAGGATTATTGAGATGGGTTTTACGCCAGGAGCTAAAGGATGGATTGTCAGAAAAGCTCCGCTTGGAGACCCGATTGAAGTTCATATAATGGACTATGAAATATCTTTAAGAAATTCCGAAGCTAAAGGAATCGAAGTTTCAAAATCGGAAGTAGAAATTAAAAAAGATAGAATTTTAAAATCTTCCGATACGAAAAAAGAAAAATTAGAATTAGATTCTAATTTAATTGAAAACAGAGAAGACATTTACAAAAAAACTAAAGTTCCTTCAAATAACACAAAATTAAAAGTCGCTATAGCGGGAAATCCAAACTGCGGAAAAACGACAATATTCAACGCTCTCACGGGAGCAAATTATAAAGTCGCAAATTATCCAGGCGTTACAGTTGAAAGAAGAGAAAAAGATATTGTTTATAACGGCTATACTTACGATTTGATTGACTTGCCAGGAGTTTATAGTTTAAGCGCTTACTCTCAAGATGAAGTTGTAGCCTGCGATGTTTTATTAAACGAGAAACCCGATTTTATAATCGATGTTATAGACGCTACGAATTTAGAAAGAAATCTTTATTTGACTTTACAACTTATTGAATTAGGAATTCCTATTGTATGCGTTCTTAATATGTATGAGTTTGCCGAAAAAGACGGAATCAAAATAAATGAAAAATCTCTTACAGAACTTTTAAAATTGCCCGTTTTAAAAATTTACGGAAGCAAATACGAAAGCGTTTTACTAATTTTAGATAAAATAGAAGATATGTATAAATCGGGAAATAAACTTAATAAAGACGCAGCTATGCGATATGGAGAGACGGTAGAAAAATCAATTAAAACTATAACCGACAATATGCAAGGAGATTTAAGCGATTTGCATAAAAGATGGCTTGCTATTAAAACTTTGGAAAAAGACGAAAGAGCGATTCATTCGATAAGAAGAGAATGCTCGAACGGAGGCGAAGTTATAGAAACCGTTAATAAAGAAATAATAAAATTAGAATCTTCCGAAAATGCAAAATCCGATTCGATTATGGCGGATAAAAGATATTCTTATATAAGAGGAGCTTTGCAAGAGGCGGTTAAAAAAGACAATATAAGAGCATTTAATTTTACAGAAGCGGCGGATGTGGTATTCTTAAATAAATGGCTTGGAATTCCTATATTTTTAGCGGTTATTTGGCTTATATTTTACGCCACATTTACTCTCGGCGCTTATCCTCAAGGATGGATAGAAAGCGGACTCGGTTTATTATCCGATGCAGTCGGAGGATTATTGCCAGAAGGAAGTTTAATTCAGTCTTTGGTTGTTGACGGAATTATAGGAGGCGTTGGAGCGATTTTGTCATTCTTCCCTTTAGTGCTTATATTGTTTGTAGGCATTTCGTTTTTAGAAGATTGCGGTTATATGGCAAGAGCGGCTTTTATAATGGATAGAGTAATGCATAGATTGGGTTTGCATGGACAATCTTTTATTCCTTTATTTTTAGGTTTCGGTTGTAGCATTCCCGCGACAATGGCGGCAAGAACTTTAAGAAATAAAAAAGATAGAATAGTGACGGTTTTAATAACTACATTTATGAGTTGTGGCGCAAGAGTTCCCGTATTCGTTTTATTTACGGCGGCTTTCTTTCCAAATAATGCTCCTACGGTTATGTTTAGTATCTATATAATCGGCGTTATAATCGGCTTTATAGTGGCGTTTGTATTGAGAAAAGCTTTATTTAAGGGAGAAGAAACTCCTTTTGTTATGGAACTTCCTCCTTATAGAGTGCCAAGAGCGAAAGCGATTTTAAGGCATATGTTTGATAGAGGTTGGATGTATATAAAGAAAGCGGGAACTTATGTATTTGCAGCGTCAGTAATAATATGGGCGCTTATGACTTTCCCTCAATATGAGCCAAACGAACAGGAAGAAGTTTCATTAAGAGAACAAGCGATTTCTATAGCGTCCGAACAAGGATTAGATATTGAAGACGAAGAAGTTATTAATACGGAATACGAAAGATTATTATCGGCTGAAACTTTAGAAAAAACCTACGGAGGACAAATAGGAAAATTCGTTGAGCCTGTTATGAAACCTTTAGGATTCGATTGGAGAATAGGAATAGCTTTGGTTGCGGGAGGTGCGGCTAAAGAAGTCTTGGTTTCAACTATAGCGCAAATTAAGGCTATAGAGTTTGACGAAGAAGACACTTCAACTTTAGAAGAATCTCTCCAAAACGACCCCGTATTTAATCATTGGATAAAAGCATATACTTTAATGTTATTCGTTTTGCTTTATTTCCCTTGCTTTGCGGCAATCGGAGTTATGGGAGCGGAGATTGGCAATAAATGGATACCGTTTATTGTGGTTTATACTCTCGCTGTGGCTTGGATTGTAAGTTTTGTATTCTATCAAATCGCGGGAAGAATAACGGGGATTATATAAATTAAAATAAGTTAAATAATTAAAGAGATTAAAGCTCAAGTTTTAAACTTGGGCTTTTTATTTATAAATATATTGACTTTTATTTATTTTTTTTATATACTTAATTATATGAATAGCAAAATTAAATTATTAAATAAAAATTGCGAAAATAATTCTGTTTTTTATTTCTTATATTATTACGGCGTTTAGACGCCGAAGTATTTATTTTTCAAATTATAAACAAACAAAACATTTTTAATTATAAATATTTTTACTATTAAAAGGAGATAATTATGATAATAGTAATGAAACCAAATACTAAAGAAGAGCATATAAATAGCATTATAAAAAGAATCGAAAATGCTGGCTTGAAAATTGATAAGAGCGTAGGAGTCGATTATACTGTAATAGGAGTAGTCGGCGACACGGGTAAAATCGATAGAGAATTAATTTCGTCTCTTCCTGGCGTTTCAAAAATTTTAAAAGTTCAAGAGCCATTTAAAAGAGCAAATAGAGCCTTCAAAAAAGAAGA
>ERZ791737.1182-NODE-1182-length-13691-cov-2.422411_pt1 | contig 13691 bp, 15 predicted proteins | sample MGYA00510042_ERZ791737 | MGnify/ENA primary metagenome ERZ791737 (study PRJEB30046, sample SAMN00791965) | human gut metagenome | study: EMG produced TPA metagenomics assembly of the A metagenome-wide association study of gut microbiota in type 2... | reverse complement strand
GGATGCAATTCTTTTACCCGCTTCACCTCTCTAAGCTTCATGTGTTCATGCACCGGACAATATCCCTGATTGAATACAAACTCCTTTTCCGTCACTTGTTGGGCCACATATCTTGCCAGGTTTTTATCAGGAATAAAGAAAATGTGCTTGTTCGGCAATGCTTTCACGATCTGCACCGCATTCGCCGATGTCACACACACATCCGAGTGACGTTTTAATTCCGCTGTCGAATTAATATAACATACAACCGCCAAATCTTCATATGTATCACGCATTTTCTGAATGGTCTGTGCATCTGCCATATGTGCCATCGCACAATCTGCTGACTTGTCCGGCATCAGCACGGTCTTATCCGGATTAAGTATCTTCGCACTTTCTCCCATAAACGCCACCCCGCAAAACACAATGGTCTGCTCTTTTAATCCAACCGCTACTTTGCTCAGATAAAAAGAATCTCCAATGTAATCTGCTATCTGCTGTACTTCTGGATTCACATAATAATGTGCAAGAATCACTGCATTTTTTTCTTTTTTCCATTTCTTAATTTCATCAATCATATCCATGCTTTTCTTCTCCTTATGTAAACTTCCATTATTATAGCACTGTATTTTACAGGTGACAAGACACATGCTTTTACAAAAAAGAAGGATTTACACATGAATTTTTATCGATTCTGTGCAAATCCTTCCTATTTTCTCGAAAAAATATGTTTTAAAAACACATACATCACAATGGCAAACGCAATCAGATAACCAAATGCTCCCAGTGCCGGAATCCCCCAAATCTTAGGTTTCATGTTCGTTGTACAGATAATGCTGGAACTGATCAACAGCGCCATCACCCAAAGTCCCATCACAACATTTCTCACAAGTCTTCGCAGCAGTCTCTCCAACTCCATCGATGCATGCAGATCCAGATTAATCTTTGTCTGCCCCTTCAGGTATCCCTGTAAAATATCAGAGATCAGTGACGGAATATTGATTGCTTTATGAAACGATCTGTAAATTGTCTTACCGCTGTTTTTTAATTCCTGCTTCCAGTCTTTTTCCTTCAGCATCTTTCCCGCCATATGTCTGGAGGCTATCTCCACCATGTTCAATTCCGGCGCAATATCAGCAAGCACCCCTTCCATATGGGTCAGTCCCCTTGCAAGCATCGTCAGTCCATGCGGCATGATAATCTTATTTTCCTTCATCACTTCCATGAGACTCATCGTCACTTTGGCAATATCAATGCTCCCCATATCGGCAGTACCATACTGTGAGAGCAAATTGCTGATTCCTTCATACAGGCAGCTTTGATCCGGTGGCTCCTTAAAATCTCCAAGCGCCATCACCGCATCCTGAATCATTCCGATATCACTCATAGCAATTCCTTCTACCGCATTTCCAATCAGTTCTCGATCACGTTCTGTGAGACGCCCCATCATCCCCATGTCAATCCAGATAATCTTTCCGCCCCGAATCTTTACATTGCCGGGGTGTGGATCCGCATGAAAAAATCCGTCATCCATCACCTGCTTGATATAGTTGTCAATCAGCTTGATACCTACCTCTTCTAAATCATATCCGTCTCTCAGAAGATTTTCTTTATCATCGACGGCATATCCGTCAATATATTCCATCACCAGCACATAGCGGTTCGTGTACTCATGGTACATCTTGGGTGCTCCAACAAACACAATATCTTTATTTCTTCTTGCAACTCCTCCAGGTTAGATGCCTCTGTCAGAAAATTCATCTCTTCTCTTGTAACTGCCCACAGTTCATCAAGTACCATGTCAAGATCAACCATACCCTTTAAGCTGACTGGCGGAAGTAACTTTACCGCACGATGCAAAAGTCCGATATCTCTTGCCATCTTATCGTAGATCCCTTTTCGCTGTATCTTTACAACAACTTCCTCTCCATCTCTCAAGACTGCTTTATGCACTTGTGCGATAGAGGCTGAGCCAAGTGGTAATTCTTCAATCTTTTTAAAAATCTCTTTCCATGGACAGCCGTACGCCTCCCGCAATACTTCCTCCACCTCCGAAAACGACATCGGCGCCACCTCAGAGCGAAGACGCATCAGCTCATCACAATACCGCTTTGGCAAAATATCAGAATGCATCGACATAATCTGTCCTAATTTGATAAACGTCGGTCCCAAATCTTCCAAAATCAGACGTAGCTTCTCCGGGGATACTCCTCTGGTAATATTATGCTTTCGGAGTACCCCTGTCATCTCTTTCAATCTTTCTTTGTATTCCTGCGATTCCTGTCTGCCCATCTGTCACATCTTCCTATTCTGTCTAGAGCTCTTCATCCGGTTGCTGCTCAGTCTCAGATTGTTCTCCTTCCATAGCATTCAGTCTCTCCTTCAACGCTTCGATCTGTTCCGGCGTCATCTTTTCCAATAGTTCGTCCAGTTCTTCCGGAGAAGTCGGTTTCACTGACACATTCACATTCTCTTTGACCGTCTTTTTGATATTGTGCTTCAGTTCCTCATTCAATGCTTTCCCCTGCTCTACCGTTAATTCTCCTTTTTCTACCATATCATCCAATAACTCTTTTGATTTTTCCGCAGTTGTTGCTGCCGCACCGATTCCTGCCAACAATAGTTTTTTTACGCTTTCTCCAAATCCTTCCATCATTCTGTCTCCTTTCATTTTGCCATGAAATTCTTTGTTTATATAAGTTCTAACACTTTCGGGACAAAAATCAAAAGTCCCACTCCTGCTGCCATAATTGCCGCAATCAAAACTGCCCCCGCCGCTGTATCTTTCGCAAGCTTTGCAAGCGGCCTTCTCTCTTCTGTGACAAGATCTACCACCGCTTCCATCGCCGTATTGACAAGTTCCAGTGACAGAATCATTCCAAACAGAATCAGACAGATACACCATTCAGAAACTGAAATTCGAAACACAAATCCTGCCGCAACAACACATAGCATTGTCAGACAATGAATCTTCATATTTCGTTCTTTTTTGATTCCGGTAAAAATTCCTTCAAAAGCATATCCAAAACTCTTATATAATGGATTCTTCTTTTGTCCCTTCACAAACTTCACCTTCTTGTCCTAAATTTGTTTTTATTATACTACAAAAAACTCCCCAGTGAAACCGGAGAGTTCTAAAAACATTATAATCTTTATTGATTTTTTCTTTCGACTTCATATATCGCTTTGCAATCCTTCCCAACCTCTTTCCATATAAAGTTGTTTTACAATTTCTTCCAATTTTCTCCGGCTTTTCCTATCCGGTACCTGTCTGCAAAAATCTTTCACCCACTGTTCCTGCTGATCTTCATCTGTTTCCGATGGATCATAAGGTACAATGCTGCTTGTCTCATCATACAATCGCTGCAACTGTTGAAACTGCTCCCTGAACTGTCCGGCATATTTGTTCCAAATCTCCAGCCCGTAAAGCTTTAGTCCCAAAAAATCAGTAATATAGTTCAATCTGTCAAGATCCGAAAATGTCATTTTTTCTTTTCCCTGCAAGATGCGCCTGTCCCTATTTCCACATAAAAATAAAAATGCAAACCGTTCCATATCCACTTGATGCACCATCATCACCTTCCTTTTTTGTGTTCCACTTCATCTCCCTTTTACAATCGATTGTATTCCTAATTTCATGTGAAATCAATAGAGAAAGTGCAAAAAGTGAGACAGATATGCAAGTCCCTTTTTTATATAATTTCTTCTAACAATCGTTCCCACTGTGCCACGATTTTGTCTAGTGCAAATTTTTGTCTGCTCTTTTCCGCCTGCTGTGCAAACTTTTTGCGCAAAGCATCTTTTTGAATGAGCAGTTCTATCTTTTCTTCCATCTGCTCTAAGTCAAACGGCGGAATCAAAAATCCGGTTTTCCCATCTTCGATAATCTCTGCTGGTCCGGTCTGAATGTCAAAGCTAATACTCGGCACTTTGTATCCTGCCGCCTCCAGAAGAACCATCGGAAGCCCTTCTGCTCTGGACGTCATCACATAAAAGCCAACATGATTGACTCCAAAGAATCTTTTAAATCTCCGCGAATCACATTCATCATCAACATACGAAGATTTTTTCTATCACTGACCGCCAGCGCCTCCTCAATCGGTACCATGTTGCGTTCACGCTCTTCATCTGCTTTCAGATGCGTCTTAATGCGCTCTTTACTGAAAATCACATCTTCCAAATCTACCTCCTGCCGAAAAATCGTTCGATAGACAAGCTGACTGCACGCAAAGAACAGTGGTCCTATAACCGGGCAGAGCACCATAACGGCAAGCCGCATTCTCCATGTCGTTTTGTTTTCCTTTGCTTTCCACAAAAAACACAAGATCGAGATCAAAAAATTTAATCCCCATATTACGCAAAACAACATTTCCTCTCTGTCCATCATCCCGTCACCTCCCTATTCCTCAGTTCACAGTTACATCCCTGCTCTTGGAATCTTGCGATAACCCATTTTGCATTTTCCTCGCTGGTATTTGGAAGCAGTACATATAGCCCATCTTGCAGCACGCCCAGATAATCGGTCTGGCGAAGCAGCGAACTGAAGGCATGCGCGGTGTCCTCATACGTTCGCGCTGCATCTTCTATCTTTAAAAGAGAACATTCTGTCCATCCTTTACCCTTTGCATCGAAAAACGCATTCACAAGTCTTTCAAAAGCTTCCTGCTCTAAAATATTTGTATCTGCCACATATCGGTTTTCATGCAGCGCTTCCAGATAACGACTTGCACGAACTGCGGCATTTTGCACAAGAGAACCGATAATCATCAATCGGTTCGATTCTGCCAGATTCATCCGTTCCCATGGAATCCCCCACAGCATCATAATAATCTGCATCTGTTCTTCCGCATATACCCCGACCGCCATCAAGGAATACCTGTTGTCCATTGTCCGATTGATATACACGCGGCGTTCCTTCAGTTCTCCATACAGTTCTTTCATATCTGTGTACTTAATGGAATTTCCCATCTTCTTTGCAGTATCAGATGTGAAAGAAAACAGACGCGCATAGTCTCCATTTACTACAGTATAAATTGCAGCATCGGGCGTATCCATCAAATGTGACAGCACATGCGCCGCATAGAAAAGCACCTCCTCCGGACCATATTGATCAAGTTCTGACACAATCGCATAAATTTTCCCAAGGCTGTCTTTCTGATTCACAATCTGGCGTTCAAACATATGCTTCATTCGCACATTTCTCTCATTGATATCGATCATATCTCCAAGCTGCCCGTTCAGATAACCAATTTCTTCTTTGTCCTTCTCTTTTATGTAGCGGATTTGATCCCGCATATATCCAACAACCATTCCGAGTATAAACAGCTGAGCCATCCAGACATACGTACCGTAATCCATCAGGACTTCAAATCCACTTCGGTCATACATCTGTCGGAAACAATATCCAACCACGGCAAGCAGCGCTGAAAAAATCGCCTGTTGCTGCCCATATACGATTGCAAACAAAAGCACATATAACAGATAAAAGTCTAATTTATTGTAATACGCACTGGAAACAGCCCTGTTATTCAGCATAAAAAACACTCCAAAGCAAAACAGGTTTTCCAGATACGGGATGAGCAAACGTACAATGTTTTTTATCATTTTCCACGTGCGGCTGCCAATACTTCCCCCGGCATCTTCCTTCTTCAGAAATCTCCTGCTATGTTTCTTCATGTATTTGACTGTTCTTTTTACACCTTCTTCACTTGGAACAAACACTTTGTGTGGAAATTCGCATTTATAACGCTCGGTACTTAATACCCGGCGATATCCCTCTCCCACCGTATTGTCCACCAGTTCCATTCCCGTCCCCGCATACTTTTGAATCTGTCTTGCCAGTTCCATCTGTGTAATGCTTTCTCCTGATGCAATGTTGTAAGTCGCATGTAATAGATTCTCCGCTTTGATAATCTGGTATGTAAACTCTACTGCATCACTCATATACAAAAGAGAAAATACATTTCGACTGTTCGCAGAAATCTTGCCGGTCTTTAGCGCCTCCAGCATCATCTGAAAACAAGGATTCTCTTCCTGTCGTTCTTTCTTTGGTTCCCCGTAGAGGTGGTCAAATCTCAAAACAACCGTGTTGCTCCCACTCGTCTCTCGATAACTACGGCACAATTCCTCTCCCTGCGCCACTGCCATCGTGCGGAAACTTCCTGTTGACAATTTTAGAGCGAACATAAAAAGAACTAACTCGTATTTCTGTTAGTTCATTTCTATACTTATGTATTTTTCATCGCAACACTTCCTACGATATCCGCCACATGTTCACAGGCATCCGCACATTTTTCAAGATATGTGTAAATCTCTCTCCAGGCAATCACATTTCTGACATCCTTCTCTTCCACATGCAATTTTCTCATGCTGGAAATAAACAGATCATCTTCTTTTTCTTCCAATGTATTCAATCGGATAATGCTCTTCTTTAATTCTTTAGAATGTTTGAAATTCTTAAATTCTTTCAACAGATTCCGAAGTTCTTCACAGCATTCAATGACCACATTCAGCATGCTGAAGACTTCCTCGCGCATCTCCTGTACATTGTTGATATAAACACGGATCAACACTTCCTCAATCTTATCTGTCACATCATCAATGTGATGGCTGAGCGCGATGATATCTTCCCTTTCAATCGGAGTAATAAATGCCTTCGCAAGTTTGTCTGTGATCTCGTGTCTGTGCGTATCTGCCTCACGCTCAATTTCATGAACTTCCTCCATACGCTTTGAGATTTCTGCTGGTTGAAAATCCGTCAGTATCTCTTTCAATAAATACGCTTCTTTGCATGCGTATTCCTCACATTTAATAAAATTGTCAAAGTAATAATCATCCTGTTTTTTTGACATTGCCATCTTCCTCCTTTTATCCAAACATGTACATAAATATTTTTGCCATACAAAAACTGATCAATCCACAGCCTGGAAATGTAAAGATCCAGGTTAGCATCATATCCTTTACAACCGAAAAATTGATAGCCGAAAGTCTTTTTACTGCCCCTACTCCCATAATCGCACTTGTCTTTGTGTGCGTTGTCGAAACCGGAACTCCCATCAGGCTCGAATACAGCAGACAGATTGCTCCCGCAAGGTCAGCAGAAAATCCCTGATAACGTTCCAGTTTTACCATATTCATTCCTACGGATTTGATAATCTTCTCTCCTCCTACGCTGGTTCCCACACCCATAACAATACTGCACAAAAGCATCAGCCACACCGGAATTTCCATACCATTTACAGAATTATGTCCTCCCGCAAATGCAATCCCTAAAAACAAAACACCTATGAACTTCTGTCCATCCTGTGCACCATGCATAAAACTCATAGCTGCGGCACCTGCAATCTGTGCCCCGCCAAAAAAGCGATTTGTCTTTCGGCGATCCATCGCCCTGCACAAAACAGTAAGCAATTTGCACACTGCCCATCCTGTTGCAAATCCCAAAACCAAACTCAGCACAAGTCCGTACAGCACTTTTATCCACTCATCAAAATTAATTCCGCTCACTCCATGCTGAATGGCGATTGCCGCTCCTGATAAGCCTGCAATCAGACTGTGGCTCTCACTTGTCGGTATCCCGAAAAACGAGGCGGCTGTGCTGTAAACCACAATAGACAGCAACGCCGCACACAGTGCAATCAAAGCTTCGTTTGTGTGCTCTCCAAAATCCACCATATTACTGATCGTAGATGCAACAGAACTGTTGATCTGTGTCATCACAAAAACACCGAGAAAGTTAAACACCGCACTCATCATGATTGCAGCACGCACAGGCATACATCTGGTAGCCACACAGGTGGCGATCGCATTCGGTGCATCTGTCCAGCCATTTACAAAAATAACTCCCAATGTAAGTAAAACTGTGATAAACAGCATCGGATTTCTCACGATCTCCTGCCAGAAATTTATAAATGTCATTTCCATAATCTTTCCCTCCGGCACTTAAATCTCATTTACAAAAACATCAATGTTATCGACTTTTCCGATGACCACAATGATATCCCCATGACGCAGACGGTAGTCCGGCATCACTTCGATATCTGTCTCATCACCATTTTCAATAGCAATAATATTCAGTCGGTATTTGTGGCGAATCTCTGTCTCTTCTATGCTCTTTCCAATCAAATGATTCGGAACCCGTATCTGACGGATTTCGACCTGATTGCACAGAGAAACATACTCCAAAAAATTGTTAGACAATAGCTTTTTCCCAAGTCTGAGCGCCATATCCCTCTCCGGATATACTACTTCAGCGCCAAGCTTGCCAAGCACTGCACCCTGCTCGGGGCTCAGCGCTTTTGCAATAACACGAGGCACGCCCAACTCTATCACACTCATCGTTGTCAATACGCTGACGTCGACTTTCTCTCCAATACAAATAATGACCACATCACAATTTTGAATTCCGATCTCCTTCAGAGTGTCCGAACTGAGATCATCTGTCACAAAAGCACAATCGGTATACTGACGCATCTCTTTTACTTTCTTTTCATCTCTGTCTACTGCAATCACTTCATTGCCGGATTGTGCCAGCATCATTGCCAGGGCTGCTCCAAAACGCCCCAGACCAATCACTCCATACGCTGTCTCTAATTTCTTTTTCATTTTCTAATTTCTCCCTTTTTAGCCTATTGAAACTTCCTCTTCTGAGTATCTCGCTCTTGGTTCTACACGATTCACCCACATAGAAAGTAACGTAATAATTCCAACTCTTCCTATAAACATAACAATAATAATAACAGCCTTTCCAGCTACACTGAGTTCAGGGGTAATTCCAGTGGAAAGACCTACCGTTCCAAATGCGGAAACCACTTCAAACAGAAGCTGCATAAAACTATATTCCGGTTCCAGTACACACATGAAAAATGTTGCGATACATACAACCGTTCCGGAAAGAATCGTAATCATAAACGCCTTTGTAATATTCTGCTCTGATATGTTTCGGTGAAACGCATGCACCGTTCCCTTTGTGCATGTTCCTCTTATCTTCTGGAACATAATGAAAAATGTACTCGTCTTGATACCTCCACCTGTAGATCCTGGAGAAGCTCCTATAAACATCAAAATACACAATACAAACAAACCGGCGTTTGTAAACTCTCCAATCGGGTATGTGGAAAATCCGGCTGTTCTTGCTGAAACACTTTGAAAGAACGCCCCAAGCCATGTCACATTTTCTGTCAACTTCAATATAACCGTTCCCGCAACCAGCAAAACTAAACTCGTGACAATAACCACCTTAGAATGCAAGGTCAGTTTGCGAAAACGCTTTTGTTTTAGTATATCCAAAATCACAAGGAATCCCAGTCCTCCAAAAATAATCAGGATACAGGTTGTCAGATTCAAAAGAACATTGTCCTGATAAATCGTAAGGTTCCTAAGCCCTCCCAAAATATCAAACCCTGAGTTGTTAAATGCCGCAATTGAATGGAATATACTGATTCCCACTGCATGAACCGTATCGTAATCCTGGCTGAAAACAAAAAAACTTAAGATAGCGCCTCCGGCTTCAAAGCACAGCGTCATTAGCAATACCGCTTTCACCAGCTTAACAATACCCTTATAACTGTCGATATTCAATGCTTCTTTTACCAACATTCGGCTCTTGATTCCGACTCTTTTTCTTGCCACAAGCATAAGCCCCACACCAAGCGAGGTCACTCCAAGCCCGCCAATCTGTATTAATGCTGCCACAATCCCCTGACCAAAGGCAGTGAAATGATCTGCTGTATCAATCGCGATCAAACCTGTTACGCACACTGCGCTGGTAGAGGTGAATAACGCGTCGATGGCAGATACTTCTGCTCCATCTTTTACAGATATCGGAAGGAGCAGCAGAATCATACCAAACAGTATGACACCTGCAAATCCTCCCACAATCATTCTGCCTGGAGGCTGATTTCTTAAAAACATACTTATCTTTTTCATTTTCCTTTTCGTCCTGTCTTTCTTTTCTGAATCCTTTCTTTATGTTCTTCCCACCATACCCATAGTGGTCCGGCTATACAAATGGAAGAATAACATCCCGAAATGAGTCCTGCTAAAAGTGGAAGTGAAAAATTCGTGATGGATTCCATTCCATACACTACGGAAACTACAAAAATAACAAATGCGCACAGAACCACAGTAAATGCTGTGTTTATAGAGCGTTGCAAGGTCTCTGTCGTACTGATATCCACCAGCTCTGCCAGTGTGCTTTTATTTTTTGCACCATTTCTGTGTTCCCTAATTCTATCATATAACACGATTGTATCGTTGATCGAATATCCGATAATCGTCAAAGTAACAGCCACAAATGCATCGTTCACAGGAATCTTGAAAATTCCAAAGATAAACAACACAATAAGTATATCGTGAAGCAGCGCAATCACCGCCGTAACTCCTGACGCCAGTCCTCCTAATGCTGAAAACCGCACTCGGATATACACTACAATAAACAGGAATGACAAAACAATCGCAATCGCTGAGTTTTTCAATGCCTTCGCACCAATATATGGTTCTATCGCCGATGTCTCCGCCGTCTCAAACTGATTTGTATTTCCCTCATTGATCGTATTCAGGATCTCTTTTTGTTGTTCCGGTGTCAGTCCTTTCTTCCCTGATAATGTAATTACCAGATTCTTTTCCCCTGTAGCCGAATTTTTTGCAGTCTGCACATTGACATTTCTGTCTACAACATCCTGAACCTCTTTTTGGATATTTCCGGTATCAGCCTCTCCGCTATATGTATATCTTAAGATGACTCCGCCGGTGAACTGGGTATCTAATTTCATTCCATTTACCGAACTCCAAATCAATCCAGCCATAAGCAGCACAACACTTGTCAGGAAGAAATATTTTTTTGTTTCTGCAAATTTCAGAATCTTTTTTTCTTTCTTTTTGCGGAACCATTTTTCCTGATTGAAGAGCTTATATCTTATAACCGAATTCAACATATATCTGGACATCCATACACCTGCAAGCAGGTTGATGATAACTCCTGTGAGCAGTGTATATCCAAAGCTCAGCATCGTGCCGGAGCCTAGCACCATCAAAATTCCAGCTACTACAGCCGTCGTAACATTTCCATCCAAAACAGACGAAAAGGCACGCTTATATCCATTCTTCACCGCAGTTCTGACCGAATTTCCCTTTTTCAGTTCCTCACTGATTCGCTCACTGATAATAATATTGGCATCCACCGCCATGCCGGCTGATAAAATTAACCCTGCAATTCCGGGCAGTGTGATTGTATACTGCGGAACCGAAATAACTAAAACCTGTAGCGCGACCTGAAATGCCAGTGTCAGACAACTGATCACTCCCGGAAGGCGATACCACGCAATCATAAACAGGCAAGTCAATACCAATGCAATCTCAGCAGCCAGTGCCATCGCATTTAACGCCTTATTTCCAAGTGTCGGGCTGATTGTATTGTAATTAGTCGTCTCCATTGAAAACGGAAGCGCTCCTGAATTAATCTTGTCGGAAAGATTCTGCGCTTCTTCCTGTGAAGCCATCCCTGTAATTTCAGCTTTCCCGCCTGTTATTTTTGCATTGACAGTCGGATTTGAAATCAACTCTTCATCCATGTAAATCCTCATAGTCTGTCCGACAAGCTTCTCTGTCGCATCTGCAAATTTCTTTGCACCCCTTACTCGTAAATTCCAGCTCTACGACATACCGATTCTGTTGATCCACCGCCACCTGACTTTTGGAAACATCCGACCCTTTCACATACACTGTGTTATCTTCTCCTCGAAATGTCAACTCTGCCATCTCTCCAAGTTCCTGAATGGCGGTTTCCGGATCAAAATCTTTTTCATCTGATTTCCACGGAAATCTCACAATAATATCTCCCGCCTTTTCGTCCACCGTTACTTCTCTGTCTAAAATATTCTGTGCATCCAATCGGGTCTCTATTACATCTCTTGCCATTTCCAACTGTTCCTTAGTCGGCTTTGTTTTTAACCCCGCCGGTTCAAAGACCGCCTCTACACCTCCGCGAATATCGATTCCAAAACGCATATCGCGAATTCCTTTGATACTGTCTCCGCATCCAAAGATTGCCAGGCACACAAAAAAAGCGATTACTACAAGAGCAATCCAAATATGTAATTTTTTATTTTTCATTTTCTCGCTTTCCTTCTTTACTTCTCTCTAATCTTTAAAGGCAAAAGCAAATCCTCTCTTTTTTCCCATCCTTTTTGAGCAAAACACTTTGCTCCCATAGGAACCTCTCAAAGGGGAATGAATAGAATTGAATATACGACAAATAGACTCTCTTCAGACATATGCCCAAAGAGAATATAAGAATCACAAAGAATTCAATTGATAATCGCTGAACACTCTTACGCTGTTCAAACTTTTGAGCAGAAAACGCTTCTTTCCGATTTTCCGAACGCAAATAACTATCATGAAGAATTTTCGCGCCCATGTCATCTGTGTACTTTGTTTCTGTTCGTATGCTTGAAGTTGTTCTCCCCGCATACGAATCCATATCTCGAAACTGTAAAAAAGAAGGGAGAAAAAGACCGAATATTAAAATCAAAACGGTTACACCAAAAACTTTTAATTTATTTTCCATTGTCTTCTCCTTTCCTATCTTCTCAAAGTATATTGAGATTAACACTAAACCAACTATATGTCAATATAAAAATTTTTCTTAGATGCAACAACTACCTAAAAAACCCCTTACGCAATGAAAGCGTAAGGGGTTCTGTTATTGAAACTAATGAAGTTTCTACACCTGTTATCTACGGTGTATTACTTGTTATTGATAGCAGCCTGTGCAGCAGCTAATCTTGCGATTGGCACACGGAATGGTGAGCAAGAAACGTAGTCTAAGCCAATCTTGTGGCAGAATTCTACAGAACTTGGATCTCCACCGTGTTCTCCACAGATACCTACGTGAAGGTTTGGATTAACTGGTTTTCCTAATTTAATAGCTGTTTCCATTAATTTACCTACACCGATCTGGTCTAATTTAGCAAATGGATCATTTTCAAAGATTTTTGCATCATAGTAAGCATCTAAGAACTTACCAGCATCATCACGAGAGAATCCATATGTCATCTGTGTTAAATCGTTTGTACCGAAGCAGAAGAAGTCTGCCTGTTTTGCGATCTCATCAGCTGTAAGAGCAGCTCTTGGGATCTCGATCATAGTACCAACTTCGTATGCAAGCTCAACACCTGCTGCAGCGATTTCAGCATCTGCAGTCTCTACTACCATATCTTTTACATATTTTAATTCTTTTGCGTCACATGACAATGGGATCATGATCTCTGGTTTTACTGTCCAGTCGCTGTGTGCTTTCTGTACATTGATAGCTGCACGGATAACAGCTTTTGTCTGCATCTTAGCAATCTCTGGATATGTTACAGCAAGACGAAGTCCTCTGTGTCCCATCATTGGGTTGAACTCATGTAAAGAATCAATGATTGCTTTAATCTGTTCAACTGTTTTTCCTTGAGTATCTGCAAGTTTCTTAATGTCTTCCTCTGTTGTAGGAACGAACTCATGAAGCGGTGGATCTAAGAAACGGATTGTAACCGGATTTCCTTCTAATGCTTCATATAATGCTTCGAAATCTCCCTGTTGTTCTGGAAGGATTTTTTCAAGAGCAGCTTCTCTTTCTTCTAATGTCTCAGAACAGATCATTTCACGGAATGCATCGATTCTGTTGCCTTCGAAGAACATATGCTCTGTACGGCAAAGACCGATACCTTCTG
>ERZ791737.1175-NODE-1175-length-13780-cov-22.268342_pt1 | contig 13780 bp, 10 predicted proteins | sample MGYA00510042_ERZ791737 | MGnify/ENA primary metagenome ERZ791737 (study PRJEB30046, sample SAMN00791965) | human gut metagenome | study: EMG produced TPA metagenomics assembly of the A metagenome-wide association study of gut microbiota in type 2... | reverse complement strand
GTATATTGAAAGCTAAGTATCCCGTAGCGGAAAGGATTCAGTAACGGACGAAGTCGCCAGATGGACTGCAATCCTCCGGCAGCGATGCGCACTTTCCGCTTTTCTTCTTCGCGCATATCCGCCGAACCACTTTCGATGGCGTAAGCATTGGTGCAATAAGCAATGGTGTAACCTTTCATGGTGATCCGGAGCGAAAGAATAAAATCATCGAGCAACGTGTCCGGTTCCATTGCTTCGAATAGTTCACGACGCACGGCAAACAGTTCGCCTGCTGCTCCTACAGCAGAGTAGAGGTGGGCGTCAAGTGCTTTCAGGGTTGATTCGTATTTCCAGTAAATACCTTCACCACCGGCAGCGGCTCCATCTTTGGTCTGTACGGCGATCCGTTTTTCGCCGGCCACGCAGCCCACTTTCGGGTCTTGGAAAGCAAGTACGATTTCCCGTATTGCCTCCCGGTTTACCATGGTGTTGGCGTCCGTAAAGACGACGAGCGGAGTGTCCACCAACGTCATTCCACGTGTCATTGCAGCCGTCTTACTCTGTCGTAGGGGTTGGAAGTGTACGGTCGCTTTCCCCTGCCAACGCGTCTGCAATCGTTCGTTCGTACCGTCATCGCTTCCGTCCGTCACCCATACGATATGCAGTTTGTCCGCAGGGTAGTCCAGTTCAAGACTGTTCTCCATCTTTTCGTCTACAACATCTTCTTCGTTGAATGCCGTAATGAAGAGGGTAACTTCCGGCAGGTCTGCGTCCGATGCCGGCAACGAACGCTTCACAGGTTTCACGAAAAGCTCTTTCAACTTGACAAGAACGTAAAGCACAATTCCGTAGCCCAAATAGGTGTAGAACACAACGAACAGGGCAAGCCAGAAAATAATTTCAAGACAAGGGGTAATGGTTTCGTTCATAGCTATATTTGTTTATTTTTCTTGTATCGTTTACATTCAGCTCTTATTAGCCTCTTATTTCATTTTATTCAGCTCGTTTCTTCAACTCCGTCTTTTTATCCGAATCTTTCAGCATATTCACAAAGTAGTTTGCGTCCGCTTTGGCAGAAGCATTTGTCGGATTCGCTTCATATCGTTTCACGAAATTCTCGGCGTGTTCCGCCAGGTATTTCCGGCAGTCGATATTTAGCATGATACCGTTTCCGTAGTTTGCATAAGATAAACCGGTTACTTCATCATTGGATGATATTTGTTTGATATCTTCCTTCTTGACACCGGATAAATTGACTGTAACAGAGGGATAATAGAAATACTCCTGCCCGGGTAAATGAACTATCAGTTTGATCGTGTGCTCATCCTCATAGTTCACCTCCGTTGTACCATGTACCTGATAGTAATTATATTCATAATATTCCTCCTGACTGGTGAACCACATTGAGTCGTCACCATCCTGTCCGTAGGTGTCGTTGAGCCATTCAAAGAGATCTATCCATCCGGTATCTGTGCTATGAACACCGATAGAGATGGCTGTCCGTTCTTGTCTATCATACCTAAGTTCCTCAAGAACGACAGGTTTTATCACATCCATGGTTGTCAGTCCGCTTTCAGGGCGTGGTTCGTAGAAAACTCTTTCAATCAACACCTTTTCAAGATCTCCTTTCAATTTGAATGGATATAGTTTTACAGCCCCCGCTTGCGCTGTAAGAGTTTTGATGATGGGATAGTCACGCGCGGCTTCCACATAAGTTTTATTTCCGTTAGGTTCTGCCAGCATTTTGCATCCTCGTCCTTTCAAACGATCAAGGATAATGTCTTGTGCTATTTTGTAATGTGATAAAATATCTTCCGGGTCGTATACATCTGTCACCATTACATCATGAAAAGCAATACCTACGCCAAAGTTCAGCATTTCTTTGACATTTCCCCACACCAGCCCTTTTTGTCCGTTAAAACCATAGTTTTTTTTATTTATAGTTGTCGTTTTATCCATCCATGATTCTTCAGGAGAAAGAGTTGTGCCAAATGAGAATCGGACTTCATTACCTGCCCCATCTGTGCTTCCCAGAGTTTTTCCAAGGTAGTAGTAATCAGAAGGGAGTTCATTCCTTTGCAGATGAGCTAGATCATAGAATGACTTTTTGGATAATGGCTTTCCATGAATGGCCGCCCAAGTATAGCAGAAAGCAGCATGCTTACAGTCATCCTGTGTGAGCATAAATAACCACGATTTATTATATTTAAGTCGTGGAATTACAGCTGTTGGCTGAATTGGCAGCTGCACTCCTTCTTTTACTCGAATTGTAATCTCGGCTGTATGATCGATAGGTTCATTTATAAATGGATAGAAAAATTCCGGATCGCTGATGACCTCTTTTTCTGCAAGTTCGTCATCATAAAGATTCTTCTCCTTTATGCAACCTATGTTTATTGTGCATAATATGAAAACGATAATTTTATTAATAGTCTTTACGCTCCGCATACCTTTACTTCTTTTTTACAAGATTACTCTCCTCATCCTTATATTCCTTCTTCTTGGTAAAAAGTCCTCCGATTCCTTTCAATCTGCTGACGACACGCACCTTGAAACTATTGAACAAAGTTCCGTCGGCTCCCACCGTCCCGTACCCCGTCACGGCACGCGCACGTCTTTTCCGTACAAATGCAATCTTTCCAAATTGCTTGAGCTGCAAAGCCAGATACCCGTCTTCGCCGCGGATAATATCCGTGCGAATTCCCGTTTTCCTCGCATACTCCGTCCGGTAAGCAAATACCAGTCCGCGCACACTAAGCTCCGGACGCTTGAAAGACTGCAACCATAAATGCAAGTCGCGTGCAGCCTCATAGATTTTCAGCCCCATCCAAGAATGATCCTTGTCAGGAATATAACTCCAAAGCGAGCTGACAGCCACTACACCCGGCTTTTCGAGCGCATCCACCATCGTTTCCACATACTTTGCCGGATACATCGTGTCAGAATCAATGTTGATATGATATTTTCCACGGGCATGGTTCAGTCCGCAGAGACGGGCAAAACCACAACTATGTTGCGTTTCCGTGAAATAAGGCACACCGCAAGCCTCGTAAATCTCCGCTGTGCGATCCTTCGATTCGTTGTCCACACCAATGATTTCTACAGGATATTTACATTGCATCTCGCTCAACGACCAGAGACAGGCGAGCAGATGTTTTTCCTCATTGTATCCGATGAGCGATACAGTGACAAGCGGTTCGTTACTCTGCAATCCGGCCAGATTGCGGCGTACTTCCTCGATAACGGCTTGCGGAGCTTCCGCAAAAGGTTTCTCATATACCTGTAAATACTTAGAATACCATTCCATGAGCTATCAATTTATCAATTTTGCGGCTGTTGACTGTTGTTGGTCAGTTCCTCAAACAATCCTTTCCACTGTTTTACAATATTTTCCATTTGGAAGCGTTGGACATTCATACAAGCCTGTTTTCCCATATCCATACGTACCTTCTCATTCTCTATCAGATAAGCGATTTTTTCCGCCAACTCTTCTATGTTCCCGTTTTCAACCAACAAACCATCTTTTCCGTCGTCGATAATATCTTTCGGTCCGCACGGACAGTCGAAAGAAATAGGCGGCACACCACATGACATGGCCTCGGTAATCACCATTCCGAACCCCTCGAAACGCGAGGAGAGGACGAAAATCGAACTTTCGCAATACTTATCTACAATATTAGACACCGTGTGCTCCAGTATACATGAGTCCGTCATACCCAGTTCGTCAATTCTTTGCTGGAAAGAATCTCTTAACGAACCATCCCCGTAAATGCGTAATTTCCACGTCGGGTATTTTTTAGCAATTATATTCCAGGCTTCTATCAATAAATCAAACCCCTTTTGAGGAGCATACCTCCCCACAGCGATCACTTGATGCGAAGTACATTCCGAAAAACGCTCTGTCTGCGTAATAATAGGATTCGGGATGACACGGATATTATTCAGTTCAGGCCAGAAAGCAGCCTCCTCATGCGTGAGAACCACAAATTGATCCAACTTTCTTAAATTCCCTTGCAGTTCATTATCCCACCTCTTCTGCATCATATTGCCAAAGAACCCTCCTTTGCCTACCCCATAGGAATAGCGTGTGACATGAAACTCACCCACCTTTTTGCTCCCATCCGCGATGGAATGAATAAACTTCACCTCCCGGCGTATCGTTGAAAGCGTGATATCCGGCCGTATTTCCATCAATAGACGCGTGAAACGCTTGCGGAATTTATGATAACGGAAAGGATATTTCAGCAATTTGCCAATCGTCGACTGATTGAACGGCCAGTCGAACGCTACATCCAGGTCTATATGCTTCACCTTTGGCGAAAGAGCAAAATGAATTTGCCTGTCCCGTTGTTCCGACGTGATGATATACACCTCATACCCCTCACAATGTTCGGCCAGATAGTTAGCCTTAAAAGTGACGATACGCTCCAAACCACCGGGAGCATAAAGCGAAGGTAAGTAGTATGCGATTTTCATGATCGGGCGTTTTAGGTTGTTTTTACCGGGGGAACCAGACTTTCGAACAACTGTTTCCATTGCTCGGCAATATTTTCTATCTTAAACCGTTGCACATCCACGCGTGCCTGTCGTCCCATTTCCTTGCGGGTTTCTTCGTTTTCAATCAGATAGCAGATCTTCTCCGCCAATTCTTCTATATTCCCATCTTCCACCAGCAACCCGTCCTTTCCGTCGTCGATGATGTCGCGCGGACCGCACGGACAGGTGAACGATACCGGCGGCACACCACAGGCCATTGCTTCAATAATCACCATTCCGAACCCCTCAAAGCGGGAGGAAAGCACGAAAACAGAACTTTCGCAATATTTTTCAACAATATTCGGCACGGTAGGTTCGAGAATACAACTGGAAGTGATTCCCAAAGAATCAATCAACTGTTGAAGTTCCGCCCGCATACCATCTCCGTAAATACGCAACACCCAGTCCGGATGCTTCCGGGCAACAAGTTGCCAGGCAGGGATTAAACGGTCGAATCCTTTCTGCGGCACATAACGTCCCGCGGCTATCACCTGTTTGCGGTTACCGTCGGACACTTGTTCGGGGAAGAAAGGAAGAGGATTGTAGATCACCTCCACATTATCCAATTCAGTCCATTCACGGGCATCCTCATGGCTCAATACGATAAAACGCTTCAGCTGGCGAAGTTGCCGGATGAGTTGGATTCTCCAGAATTTTCTGACGATAGCGCGTATGAAAGAGGGCAGACGACTGTTGCTGAAATCCCTGTAATTAGACTTATTGAAATGTATCTCACCCAGTTTGGCACTGCCGTCCGTCAACTTATTGATAAAGTTGATGTCACGCCGTAACAGAGAGATAGTGATATCCGGTTTGATCCGGCACAGGTGTTCATTCAGTTTGTTTCTGAACAACTTCTGTTTCGCCATATATTGAGGAATCTTCTTATAAAGAGGTAAATTATTCAGATGCGAATAATTAATATCCATTTGGTGTACCGTGATAGATGGATGCAACTCATAATAAGGCTTCCGTCCTTCACCGTCTGTCAGGAATATATGTATTTCATAACCGAACACTTCGGCAAAGTAGTTTGCTTTCAGTGTCAGTACCCGTTCCATGCCACTGGGGTAATCGAGCGAAGGGATGCAGTAGGCTATTTTCATGTTTATCAGAATATTGTTTGTTATTAATTGTGTTTTTGCTTATTTATCTTTGGTCTTTATGGCGTCGATCACTTTCTGCATTTGCGTCTTCCACGATAGCGGGCAGACCGATTCGCGTATCTCGGCAGGCGTCATTTTCAGGGTCTTCCGGAAGTCGATCAGTCCTTGAATATCCACCGGAGATTCGTCGGGTTCCACCTTCCATACATACGGCATGTGGTCGAAGTCGTCGTCGGTTTCCGAGTAAGTGAACGCGAAGCCACGTGCGGCATACTCGCGGTTTTTCAACGTTTTGATATACGTAATTCCGCTGCGGTGGCGTCCCAGGCTGCCAATGGCAAAATCTGCTTTTTCGAACATCGCATCCAGTTCGTCGCCATGCAAAGGACCATGCAGAAGAACATACGGTTCGAGATGGTTGTCACGGACAACAGGCAAGATCCCCGCCCGTTCCCGTTCGCCGGACAGCGGGCCTACAATATGGAAATATACTTTATATTCCGGATTGCTGCGGTAATAATCTGCCAATCCGCGCACAAGGCGGTCGAAGCCGTGCCAGTAGTGCACTTCCGCCACTCCGATCAAGTGCAACTCTTTCGAAGTGTCATTCTGCTGCTGCTTCATCGGAATCGCTTCAAAATCAATTCCGTTGGAGATGCGTATGGTGTTTCCGCCAAATATTTCTTCCGCATTGGAGAAAGTGACAATACCGTCCAGAGCCTTTGCCAGCTTGTGACGGAAACAGCGGTCGATGGCTAGATGAAATTTCATGGAACGGGTGACGTACTCCTGATCGTAAGGATAAGTAGGAATTTCCATCACCACTTTTGCGCCTGTACGTTTCAACGACTTCACCAGCCGGAGGGTGAACGGACTGGCATTGTGAAAAGAGCGCATATATACAAAGTCGATTCCTTCGCGGCGTGCATAGTCAAGAATAGGAGAGTAGTAGACACGTTTCCAAATCTTTGCGGCAAAGCCAGTGCCGAAATCGGCGATCACTTCGTCATCCACCATCCAACGCCGTTCGCCATAAGAGGTCACATCATAATGACACAAGCGAACATCCACTCCACAATCTTTGAGGGCTTTCACCTGATAACGTATCTTCTTACTAATTCCGTTGGCCTCATTGAAGCCATGAAATATAAGGAAAAGAGCTTTCATTCTTTTTTTTCAGTATTCAATAATTGCTTATTCTGTTTTTTTCTTCCTCAAACGATTTGGGCGATGATTTGTTTCCGGTATTCTTCTCCGGCATCCGCCACTTCGCTGCCAATAGCAGTTTCGTTGACATATTTTCGTTCCAGTTTCACTTTTTTATGGGCTCCCATCCGCCACCATTCATACTCTACGTCCACATGACCAACGTCGATGGCCTGATAACCGGCTTTAAACAAATCGTAGGCCAACACAGTGGCTGCGGGACCGAGGGCAATAAGAAACAATGCTTCTTTTTCTACTTTGCAGGCCTCCCGCTTGATGTCTTCCAGGCGTTCGAATGCATCTCTGGGCGGACAAAGAATACGCCGGATGCTCCGGGCATTGTCGAAAAGATCGTTGCCCACTCCAAGCCGGCTTTTCTCCCCTTCGATGAAGACGATGTCCCGGTTGTCCCAAATGCCCTTCATGTCGTGAAACCATCGGGCGGAATCTTCCTTGCGGGCAAAATCCATATACGGACGGGTGACGAATGTATTGTAATATTTTCGTCCCGCTATTAGCAAACGGTCCCACCACGAACCGTACAGATAAAAATGAGTCCTCCAGAACCGGCGACTTTTGCGATTGTAGCGATACAAATCGCGGAATGCGTCGGAGATGCAGACAATATGTCCTTCTTCGTGACTTTGCAGCACTTCGGTCAGTCTTTTAGCCAATAACGGATCACCTTTCTGGAAACGGATTTCCTTTTCCGGACTGGTGAGCAACACTTCACCGTCGCCAAAACGACTGACAGAGCAACGGTCGTCGATGATTTTACGTATCGTTTCGTCGATGGATGCTACTTGCGGTGTGATTTTTCTCTTTTTCCGCAAGACGATGTACCAAAAATTGTACCATTCCACGGTGCTGCCATACTTTATTTTATAACGTAGCGTTATAAAAATGTTGCGTATATTCATAGCTATAGACTTTTTTTTCTTAACGACCGCACTTTACCGATAATGTCATACTCATGCGTCATCTGTATATAAATGCCAAAGATAATAAAACTAACGATACCTTTAGCAATAATTGTCACAAAAATGTTCATCCCTTCCAGCGCATACTGCATTGGAATGAGGACTAATGCTATCAAAATGCTAATCACCAACGGAGAAATAAGCTGACGGATGAACGGCCAGGCACTTTGTCGGAAGGTCACCCGGTACATCTGCCAATAACACTGTATGAAGTTGATGGTGAATGTCACCACAATGCAACTGGCCACTGCTGTCAGGGTTCCGAAATGGAAGATGCCGAGCAGAATTCCCGCCACGTTGAATGCGGACGAAAACACTCCGCACACAAACAAACTTCGTGTATCGCCTGCCGCCTGAAAGATGGAGCCGGACGAAGAGAGTATAATCTGAATCCCTACGGAGAGCGACAGTATCCGGAACACGGGTACGGACGGCATCCATTGATCGCCGAAAATAATAAGCGTCACTTCCTCTGCCGTGAAGAAAAGCAGCACGCTAAGCGGCAGACCGATAAAGGCGAGGAAACGGACGATACGTTCGTAGGAACTCAACAGTTTTCCCTTGTCATTCTGGAAATCGCTGAAAATAGGGTGCATCACCGGAGTGATTACCTGCGTGATATTCTGCAAGGGCAGCATCATCAAACGATACGATTTTTCGTAATATCCCAGATCGGACATACTCATGTATTTACCAATCAGCAGTTTGTCCAGATTGCGGCTGAAATAGTTGATGACATTGAACAGGAATTGATAGGCGGAATAGGAAAATATCTTCCGGAGTACCGTCAGTCCGAGTGTGAAACGCAACCGTTGCGGATAACGCTGAAAGGAAATCACGAAGATCAGTACGCTGGATACGATTGGATTGATAATCAATGCGTACAATCCTGCTCCGCAGAGGGCGGCGGTTACCGCGGCTGCACCTGCCGAAATCTGAATGACGAAGCTACGGATAGCAATGAATTTAAATTCTTTGTTCCGGTAGAACATGGCTCCCGGCACAATGGTGGCGGAGGCGAAGAACAGGTTGACGGACAGCAGTTGGCACAGGATGCGCAGGGTGTCACTTTGGTAGTAATCGGCGATGATCCACGAAGAAGCGAAAAACAGGATGCTGATTCCGATGCCCGTCCATATAGTAAATGAGAAGATGTCCGACAAATCATCTTTAGGCAGCGATTTGTGCTGCACGATGGCGGGAGACACTCCCATGTCGGTGAGAAGATTGAAGAAGGCGATAATGACGGTGGCAACAGCTACGATGCCGAAGTCGTCCGGTGATAGCAGACGGGCCAGAATTCCCGCCACAACAAGGGATATGAGGACGCCACTGTATTTGGCCAGCGCTGTGTAAAATACCCCCGAAAATAATTGACTCTTAATGTTATTAGCCATTGATTGCCTGTTTATATGTTTGCGCATATGCTTGTCCCACTTTGCGGATGCTCATGTTTTCCATACCGTATGTGTAATTCACTTCCCCTTGTCCCCATGCGGCAAGCCGGCGGGCTTCTTCGAGTGCTCGCAGGATGTCTTTTTTGTCGTCGGGATCGAAAGTCGGGTTGCCGGTTTCGGAAAGCAGTTCGCCGATGTTTCCCACCTTGGGACCCACCACGACTTTGTGGTAGAGGAAGGCGAGGGGGACATTGCCCGAATTCAGTATATCTTTCCGCTGGATGAATATCACGTCTGAAGCAGCCATATAGTAGGGCAGATCGCAGTTGTCTATCAGTTCGTCGTTGGCTCCTGCCTGTAGTTTATACATACGGTTGAGCAGCGGCATGAGCAGATAGTATCCGGCTTTTGAGATCCATCGTTTGATGAAATTCCTGCCATAGCTGTTGCGTCTCGAGAAAGGGTAGAGGCGGGGAGCCAGCAGCATCTTGTGCTCCTCGTCCCAGGCACGGAAAGCTCCGAGCACCATGCGTATTTCTCCACGGTTGCGGAATTTTCCGAAAGCCGTGACGATGAATGCATCTTGCGAGAGGTTGAGATACTGACGGGCACGCTCTACGCTGATATCTTCTTTATAGGTATACTGGTAAATGTGATGAGGAATGACAACATTTTGACTGTCAGGATACTTCGTGAGAAATTCGTCCCGGCTAAACCGTTCCATGTGTACAACGATATCACTCTGCGATTCGATAATGTCATAGGCCCGGCTGATGATTCCGTTTGCGTAATGCGGACGGACATTGTGGCGTGTGTAGACAAAACGTGCTCCCCTGGAACGAAAAAAACTGATTCGCTCTTCCAGACGCCTGATGATATCAGGATCGTTGCATGTCCATCCCACCACTTCTTCCGGCCACTGGAAATGTATGATATCATAATGCTTATCCGATTCCCAAAACTCTTTTGTGGAACATCGCACGTCGATTCCGGCCATTCTGATAGCATCGCATAAGATAGGAACAAATAGATTGTCGGTTTCTCCGTTTTCTCTGAATACGATCAGTGCTTTTATTGATTGGCTGTCTGTTTCGCTATCACTCATTTTTTAAGTTTTAAAGACCTTTATTACATTGCAAATGTAATAAAACTTATGATAAGTTTCTCCTTTTCTGTGTTTTAATTGCAGTTTAAGTTGCTATTTGAGGAAATCTGAAACAGGTCTAATGTTTTTATAAGCCGTTTTTCTTCTTGGGTATAAGGAATGTGGTGACTTTCGATATATTGCTTGAGAAAGATGCAAGCATGTATGAAAATGGCTGCTTTCATATAGCTGGTGAAATTTATGTAACGGTAGTAGGAGGCTTCACTGATGTTGATATGCACGCAGAGCTCTACTGTGGCTAGCTGTGACGTATTCAGGAGCTCTTTTATCAGCTTTATTCTGTTCTGATAATGCTCGCTTACTATTTTATTTTCTTCTATTTCTTCCAAAGTTTGGTTGCGTTTTGTATCCATATTGTTTGGGGTTATTAATAATATTTGGCAAAGGTCTGATAAAAAATATATAATCCAACTCTCATTTTTGCGATAGCTGGAATAAAATACATTTCGCACCTTTGCGCCCCGGAAGTATTAAATGTGGAATAATGAATAAATGATGATTGAAAATGAAGAAAGATCAGTATTTCAATTTGGAGGTAAATTTGTTGAATGACGACAATATTGCCAGTATGATGTCGGAGATGAATGCTGCGGAAGCACTCGGAATTTATGTGATGTTGCTGTTGCATCTGCGCACTAAAGATGCTTACGAGGCGTCGTGCAAACCGGTTTTACTGAAGGCTATGGCCCGGCGGTATGATATGGATGAAGTGGCGGTGGAGCGGGTGCTTCGCGAATTCGATCTCTTCGAAGTGGATGAGGAACGGCAGATGTTTCGTTCTTCCTACTTGGATAGGGTGATGAAAAGCTTGGAAGAGAAGCGGAAAACGAATAGCGAAAACGGTAAAAAAGGAGGGCGTCCGAAAAAGGTGGTAGAACGTGCTGAAACGCCCGTCGATAAAGGGAGAAAAGCCAATGAAAACCAGAAGAGTAGAGAAGAGGAGAGTAAAGGAAATATTTCTGTTGTAAATAATAACAGTAGTAATATAAAAAAAACGTCTCTTGTGAGCCGTTTGGCGGATGAAGGCAATCATGGCCCGTTACAACCCGTGTTGCCTTGGGAAAAGTTGGTGGACCAACTTTCTACTTTCCAGTCATATATGGAATTGGCCGGGCAACATTCCGGTTTGGGAAAGCTCTTTGTTGACCATCAAAAACTTATTCTGGAAATCTTCAAAAAACATATCCGCCTTTATGACAAGGGAGCCGGACTGCTTTTCCCGGAGGACGTGAAACGGTATTTTTCAAATTATATCGCGGCCGGTTCCGTTACTTGCCGCACGTTGAGGGAAACCTTGCTGAAAGAGCTTGAGAATACGGTCGACAAGGATGTAAACCGCTTTGAAAGCGTCGTCGACGGGCGGCGAACGTATCTGGGACATCTTATTCCGGTTGATGCGCCGCCACGTCCCGATGCATCGGCTGTGTGGGATGATGTGAAGAAAAGATGGGCGCATTAATCCGGCAGATGACTGGCTTCGTCCGGCAGGTTGTTGATGTTCGTCTGGTAGGTAACGGAAGTTCGTCCGGCAGGTGGCAGACACTCGTCCGGCAGGTAAGTCCTCTGCGTGTGAATGATTATTTTAAACTATTTTTTAATTAGAAAAAAGGAAAAAATTATGAGAAATTTTGCCAACTATGATGTCGACATCCACGGTAAATCGAGTGGAGTCCTCAAGACGATTTGTAAAAAATGTCTTCCTACCCGCAAGAATAAGCGCGACCGTTCGCTACGTGTCAACGTCGACACGGGCCACTGTCACTGTTATCATTGTGGCGCTGATTTTTATGTTCCCGATGATGTGGAAGAGCGCAAGAATGCCGAACGTGTGGCAGCCCGCAAGCGTCGTGCGGCAGCCATTCCGCAGCATTTTCAGCGTCCAGTGTTTGATGCCTCGAAAACCACGCTTTCCGAAGACACGGAGCGTTGGCTGGTGGAGACGCGTTGCATCCCGCAGTCCGTCATAGCTGCCCTACGCATCACCGAACAGGAAGAATTTATGCCGCAATCCGGCAAAAAGGAACGTTGCATCTGTTTCAACTATTTTGAAGGGGAGCAACTGATAAACACCAAATTTCGCGCTCTCCCGAAACTGTTCAAAATGGTGCAGGGTGCCGAACTGATTCCCTACAACATCGACTCCATTGTGGGGCAGACCTCCTGCATCATCCACGAGGGCGAACTGGATGCTGCTTCCTCCATCGCCGCCGGATTTCAAAGTGTCATCTCCGTGCCGGCCGGAGCCAATTCGAACCTCTCCTGGCTCGACCGTTTTATGGAGACGCACTTCGAGGACCTGAAAGAAATCATCATTGCCGTTGATGCCGATTCTGCTGGAATCCGGTTGCGCAATGAACTCATCAACCGGCTGGGAGCTGAACGCTGCCGGGTGGTGACTTACGGTCCGGAGTGTAAAGATGCCAACGAGCATCTCTGCAAATATGGTATCGCCAGTCTCCGTATCGCCATCGAACAGGCAGCAGAAGTTCCGCTCGAAGGGATCTTCACCGCTGCCGACTTGCATGACGATCTGCGGGCTCTTTTCGACAACGGCTTCGGTCCCGGAGCGGAAACGGGATGGGAGGAGATGGATAAGATCTGCACGTATGAACGTGGGCGAAGTGTCTACGTCACCGGAGTTCCCGGTGCAGGAAAATCCGAGTGGGTGGACGAATTGGTGTTGCGTCTCTGCCTGCGGCATCAATGGAAAATCGGGTTTTTTAGCCCGGAAAATACCCCCATCGTCTATCATCTCCGCAAACTGATTGAGAAACTCACCGGACACCGTTTTCAAAACGGCTGTGGCATGACGGAGGGACTCCTTGCGAACTCGGAAGATTTTCTGACTGAAAACGTCTCTCATATCTCTCTGAAAGGTAATGTTTCTCCGGATCGTGTACTGGCCAAGGCTCATGAACTCGTTGTCCGCCGCGGCTGCCGCATCATTGTCTTCGACCCGCTCAACCGTTTCGACCACAACCCGCAACCGGGACAGACGGAAACGCAATATATTTCCAACCTGTTGAATAAATTTACAGAATTTGCCGTGCAACATAATTGCCTGCTTGTGGTCGTAGTCCATCCTCGTAAAATGAACCGTAATCCTGTCACGGGCATTACCCCTCGTGTGGAAATGTATGACATCAACGGCTCTGCCGATTTCTATAACAAAGCGGATTACGGTATCATTGTGGAACGTGACAAGGAGGTTGGTGTCACCCGCGTATATGTGGACAAGGTGAAATTCAAGCATCTTGGTGTCGGTGGAATGGTATCCTTCATCTACGATCCCGTAAGCGGACGATACCTGCCCTGTGAAGAATCTCATGACCCTTCTCTCTCCGTTGACCAGCGTGTCCGAAATACGATGTTCGACAACTCCTGCTGGCTACCTGAAAAAGAGCTGTTTTA
>ERZ791737.1174-NODE-1174-length-13800-cov-2.658858_pt1 | contig 13800 bp, 15 predicted proteins | sample MGYA00510042_ERZ791737 | MGnify/ENA primary metagenome ERZ791737 (study PRJEB30046, sample SAMN00791965) | human gut metagenome | study: EMG produced TPA metagenomics assembly of the A metagenome-wide association study of gut microbiota in type 2... | reverse complement strand
TCCCCTACACGCGCGTCCTTGCGCGCTTTTCCACAACTGAAAGATACCAACCTACCGTCCGCGTGAGAAGAGACAAGGAGCAATTCTCCGGTGAAAGGTTCTTTCATAACCGTAAACGGTAGGTGAAAGTTTACCATCAACACTTGAAACGGCAAGGTGTATCTTGTAATTGAAAATCCCCCTATACTATGACAGTACAAAACGAGTCCGATTATCATGCCAACCAGGAGCCATCCATGACCGATAGTAGCAAGAGCGCACTTTCCCTCATTAGTACCCATCAGGGATACAGCGAATCCGAGCAGCGCATTGTCGACTATATATTGGAGCACCAGTCCGAGGCGCCACGCCTCACGGCGGCTCAGCTCTCGCGCGCCGCCGCCACGTCCGAGGCGACCGTTTCGCGCTTCTGCCGCAAGCTTGGCTTTGGCAGCTTCCGCAGCTTTCAGTTTTCGTTGGCGAGGGATTTGGAAAGCCAGCGCAACGAGGGCCTGACTGACGAAGTCTCGCTCGACAATATGGAGCAGAGCCTTAAGAACATCCTGGCTGCCAAGGTGAGCGAGCTTAATGCGACCATCGACGGGATCGACCACGATACGTTGGCGGCTGTTGTGCATGCCCTTAAGCATGCAGGGGTTATTGAGTTTGCGGCTGTGGGAAATACGAACGCGGTCGCGCTCGATGCGACGTTTAAGTTTTCGCAGCTGGGCCTGCGCTGCATGGCGAGCACCATTAGCGAGACATCAATCGGCTTTGCGCTCACGTTGCGCCCGGGTGACGTCATCGTGCTCATCTCAAACTCCGGCAAGTCGCGCCGACTGAATCGCATGGCAAAAGCGGCTCGCGACTGCGGTGCCACCGTAGTCGTCATCAGCAGCGACAGCAAGTCTCCACTCGCGCGCCTGGCAGACTACACTTTTAATACCGTCAACCACGAGGCGCTGCTGACGACGGGTGACTTTGCGTTCTCCAAGATCAGCGCCACGATGATCATCGAAGTTATCTACAACTTCCTGCTGCCCGAGATTGAAGACGCTCGTGAACATATCAGCTACTACGAGGAGCTCATCCAGCCGGACAAGGTCGTTGAGTAAAACGCGTAGTGGGACAAAAATTTCAGTCTATTTTGTCCCACCAACACCGCTGATACGACCTAGCCTCGAACTTCTTCGAGCATCTGCTTTGCGTGGGCCAAGCTTGCCTCGGACTGATCGCCGCTGAGCATGCGGGCGATCTCGGCAGTACGCGCTTCGCCGGTTACCTCGTCCAAATGCGTCTGGGGAACATCGCCCGGCTCCTTGCTGACAACATAATGCTTGTCGGCCATGACGGCGACTTGCGCCAAGTGGGTTACGACAATCACTTGATGCGTAGCGGCAAGATCGGCCAGCACACCAGCAAGAGCACGAGCCGTGGAGCCGCCGACACCGGCATCGACCTCGTCAAATACCAGTGTGTCGACGCCGTCAGCATTACCCAAGACCACCTTGCTCGCCAGCATGACGCGGCTGAGCTCACCGCCCGAGGCAATGCGGCGCAGGGGACGCGGCGTCAAGCCGACACCGCTGCGATACAAAAGCTCGTAGCTTGAAGGACCCGCCGGCGTCCACTCGGCGCGCGGAAGATCACGCGACTCCCAAACGAGCTCGGCGCCGCCCATCTCCAGGCGCGCCATTTGGCGGCCAACCCCGTGACAAAAACGCGGAGCAGCGGTATTACGCGCACGCTTGAGTGCCTTGGCGGCAGCGAACAGCTCGCGCTCGGCGCTCCCGAGTGCCTCACGCGCCTTTTTGATCTGTTCATCGCCATCATCGACCAGGGACAGCAGCTCTTGCGAGCGATCGCGCATGGCAAAAACATCGTCCATGGTGGGACCCCACTGACGCAACAGGCCCTTGAGGTCGGAATACCGCTCACGCATGCGAGCGAGCTCGCGCGGGTCGAAGGCGACGCCATCGCGATAGGCACGAAGCTCGTTCGCGCTATCCTCAAGGGAGATGCAGGCATCCGAAAGCGCATCGGCAATGTCGCCCAGTTTGCGATCAACGGTAGCCATACGGGAAAGCTCTGCCACGGCGCTGTTCACGGCATCGAGCGCTCCACCTTCGGCGGCAAGCGATGCATGGGCATCGTTAGCTGTGGCAACCAGTACCTCGGCATGTTCGGAGCGCGGCAGCAGCTCCTCGAGTTCCTCATACTCACCCGGCTTGGGGTCGACCTCGGCGATACGCTCCAGGGCGAAGCGCGCCTCCTCGACGCGACTCCCCTGCGCGCGTGAGGCTTCCTCCACGCGACGGACCTCCTTGGCAGCCGCACGCGACGCCTTGAAGCAGGCACGGTAACGGTCGAGCGCCTCGAGCGCAGAGCGACCAGCCCAGGCATCAACCATGGCAACATGATGCGCCGGATCGAGCAGACGCTGATGTTCATGCTGGCCGCACAGATCCATCATCACGCCGACGCGCTCGGAGAGCTCGCGCACGCTGGCGATGCGGCCGTCAATCTTGACGCGGCTGCGACCCTCGGCAGAAAGGCTGCGCTGCACGGTAAAGCCCTCCGTGTCGTGCGGGCCGTCGAACAAGCGCGCCTCGACGCTCGCCAGCGCCTCTCCCTCGCGCACCGTCGACGAATCTGCACGCTCGCCCAAAATGAGCTTGAGCGCCGAGAGCAGCGCGGTCTTGCCGGCGCCGGTCTCGCCGGTCAAAACCGTTAGGCCCGCACTCGGAACCAACGTCGCCTCGCGAATGAGCGCGATGTTGGAAACCTGCAGCTCATCGATCATGGCGCACTCCATAGAACACGCGGCTCACCGAGTTATAGAAGCTCTCGGGACCGTAATCGAGCAGCAGCACGTCGCCGGGACCACGGCGCACGGCCACGCTCTCAACGGTGCCATCGCAGGTAATAAACTGTCCATCGATAGCGATCGCCGGAACACTCGGACGGTCATCGGACATAAAGATCTCGACGACATCACTCGGCGAGGTCAAAAAAGCGCGAGCCTGAATGGTATGCGGAGCGATGGGCACACAGACCATACCCGTGTAATCGGGGCTGACAATGGGGCCGCCGGCGGAAAGCGCGTAGCCGGTGGAGCCGGTCGCCGTCGAAACAACGACACCGTCGCCGCGAAGGCGGTCGATATGATGGCCGGACACCGTGATGTCAAATTCGACCATATCGGACAGGGGGCCGCGCGTAAGTGCCATATCGTTGAGGGCAAACGTGCGCACGACATCCTTCGCGCCGTCTTCGCGCACGGACACAATATCCGCGGCGATGGTGGCGCGGCGGCTCACGTGGAGCTCGCCGGACAAAGCATCGCTCACAACCTGAAGAATGTCGCGCTCCTCGGGGCTCGCAGCAGTTAAAAAGCCCAGGTGACCATAGGAAAGACCGAGGATAGGAATCTCGCGATGGTTGAGGATGCGGGCAGCGCGCAGCAACGTACCGTCGCCGCCGAGCGTAATGACCAGATCTGAGCCATCAATATCAGGCGTGCTTTGAATCTTCGATCGCTGGTCGGCAGCCCATGCGACCTCGTAGCCCTGGCGCGAAAGCCAAAGCTCGAGCATCAGGCCGCTCTCGACCGCCTCTTGCTTGTAGTAATTGGGAACCAGAAAGACCTTCATAGCGTTGCAGCTTTCTCGCTCAATGCCGATACCTGGGATTGCAGCTCATCGTCGGTGCGTTCACCAGGGGCAAACCTTATGCCGTACAGGAAAAACTCAACGTTGCCCTTAGCGCCATGGATGGGCGACACGCACACGTCAAGCGGGAACAGGCCCTTGGCGGCAAAAAGCTCAATCGCCGCCACGAGCGTATCGCGGCGGACGGCGGGGTCGGTCACGATACCGCGCTCGCCCACCAGCGCAGCCGGCGCCTCAAACTGGGGCTTTACGAGCGTGCAGAACGAACCCGAAGGCTTCAGGCACGCCAGCACGGCGTCGATGATATTCGCGATGCCGGTAAACGAGACATCACATACAGCCAGGTCGATGGCACCGGCATAGCCAAGCTCAGGCAGCTGCGTCACGTTTGTGCGCTCATGCAGCGTCACGCGATCATCCTGACGCAACGACCAATCAAACTGGGCGCGACCCACGTCCACCGAGACAACGGTCGCAGCTCCGCGCTTGAGCAGGCAATCGGTAAAGCCGCCGGTAGAGCAGCCCACATCCAGACAGCTAAGGCCCGTCGGATTGATGCCAAACGCATCAAGCGCGCCTTCGAGCTTAAGACCGCCGCGGCCAACATAGGGAATGCGCCCCTTCACGTGCAGTGGCAGACCCGGAATCACCTTAAGGCCCGGCGAAGTCAAGCGCTCGCCGCCACTCGAGACCAATCCGGCCATAAGAGTGCGAAGGGCATCCGCGCGATCGGCGCAGATGCCCTGTGAAATCAGTTCGTCATCAAGACGCACGCGTTTCATGAATGCCATCAACCATTCGTATCCGGAGATGCGGCCTAGCTATCCTGGGATTCGTTTGCCGCATCCTCATCGTATTCCTGCTCGAGCTTATCGGCCTCACGCGGCGTCAGCTCAAACTTGTCGACCATATCGACCGCGCGGGAGCCCAGCTCAATCGCTTCGTCAAACAGATCGAGTGAACGCTCCAAGGACGTATCCTTGGAGCGAACGGTAGCGATGATCTGGTCCAGACGGTCCGAAATCTCGTCAAAGTTGCGGACAGAACCCTCTGGCATGGCTACTCCTCGACGGAGTCGGCCTCGACGGCCTCAGCAGCGTCCACATCCTCGGCAAGTACACCGGCGGTAGCCTGAGCGGCAGCGACCTTGGCGGCAGCCTCAGCAGCCTGGGCCTCCTCGCGAGCGCGATCCTCGGCCAGCAGTTCCTGGTACAGGTCCTCGCCCGGCAACTCCTCGCTGCGCGCGATCTTGCCCAGCACGCCGTTGACGAACGACGCGGACTGGTCGGTGCCATAGGCCTTGGCAAGTTCGACGGCCTCGTTGATCACGATAGCGTCCGAGACCTCTTCGTCGGTGAGGAAGCGCATCTCGTAGACGGCGATACGCAGCAGATTGCGGTCGGCGCCGGGCATGCGCATAAGATCCCAGTTCTTGGCGACGGCGCGCAGGGCACAGTCGATGCGATCGATATGCTCGTAGGCACCGCGGCACAGCTCCAGCGCATAGGGGTCGAGGGGGCCCTTCGAGATCAGGAAATCGCCCTCGAGGACGCGCTCGAGCGGGCTGTCCGTGGCCTCGGCCTGGAACAGCAGCTGCAGCGCCTGACTGCGGGCAAGCGTACGCCCGCGATAAACCTTAAGGCTCAAAGGTTACTCCTTGGGGAAAACGAGGCCGTCGATGCAAACGTCAACGCGCTCGACCTCAACGCCCACCTGGGCATCGATGGCAGCGACCACGGCAGCGCGAACGGCCTCGGCGAGTTTCTTGAACGGATAGCCAAAGAACACCACAACGCGCACGGTGAGTGCGAGCTTGTCGCCGACGACCTCGGTCTCGACCGCCGGCTCGGAAGCCGGGGCCTTGGACGAGAGCATCATGGAGACAAGGTTGGTGGCAAGGTCCTTGACGCCAACGGAGGCGATGCCCTCGACATCGGACACGGCGCGCGAGACGATGGCGGTCAGAACATCGGGCGAAATGCCGATGCCGTCAATCTTGATTTCCTGGGGCATGAGTCCTCCTAGAAGAGTTGGTTGCTAGACGCGGGAGACGAACTTGCCGTCGCGGGTGTCAACCTTGATGACCTCGCCCTCGTTGAGGTACATGGGGACCTGGATGACAGCGCCGGTGTCGATCGTGGCCGGCTTGGTGGAACCCTGGACGGTGTCGCCCTTAAAGCCCGGGTCGGTCTGGACGATGGTGGTCTCGATGAACATCGGCGGAGTCACGCCCATGAGCTCATCGTCGGCGAAGAGCAGCTGGCAAATGTCGTTCTCGCGCAGCCACTTGGAGTTCTCGCCCACCATGTCCTCGGGAACGGGAACCTGCTCATAGGATTCGTTGTCCATGAAGATGTAGTCGGTGCCATCGTTGTAGAGGTACTGGAACTCACGGGTGGTGAGCATGACGCTCTCGAACTTGGTGCCGGCGTTGCAGGTGTTCTCGACGACGCGGCCGCTCTTGATGTCGCGGGTCTTGTAGCGCACAAACGCGCCGCCCTTGCCCGGCTTGACATGCTGGAACTCGACGATGGTGTAGACCTTGTCCTTAATGCGGAGACCGAGGCCGTTCTTGAAGTCGGCGGTAGAAATGGTAGGCATAGCGACCTTTCTTGTTATGGGCAGAACGCACAAGCGTCCAAATTACATACGAGCGAAATTATACACTTGCAGACGGCGCCTGCAGCGAGCGCATAAAAAGAGAACGCGGGGCGTCCGAATTGCTCCGGAGGCCCCGCCCCAAACTATCTACCGAAGTAGACTAGCAATCGATGACGTGAAGGTCATGCGGCGTCTTGGTGAAGGGCTCGTAGCCGTTCTCGGTGACCACGCCGTAGTCCTCCAGGCGCACACCGCCCACGCCGGGCAGGTAGACGCCGGGCTCCATGGTGATAACCGAGCCGACCTCGATGATATTCTTGCTGCGGTTGAAGTTGGGCAGCTCGTGGATGTCAATGCCCACGCCGTGGCCCAGACCATGGTTGTAGTAATCGCCATAGCCGGCATCGCCAATGATCTTCTTGGAAAGCTTGAAAATGTCGTTGCCCTCGACGCCCGGATGGATGGCGGCGACGCACTCCTCGTGCGCACGGCGCACGAGCGCGTACAAGTCGAGCTGCTCCTGCGTGGGCTCGCCCATCACGACGGTACGAGTCATGTCGGAGCGGTAGTCGCAATAGCCCGCGCCATAATCCATGAGAACGAAGTCGCCCTTCTCGATCACGCGGTCGCTCGGGACGGCATGCGGGTTGGCGGTGTTGGGGCCGCTCGCCACGATGGAGCCGAAGGCCAGGCTGTCGGCGCCGTTGGCGAACATAAAGTTCTCGAGCTCGTTGCGAACCTGCTTCTCGGTCATACCGGGCTTAATATAGCCGAGCATGTGCTGGAAGGCGGTGTCGGTGATCGACTGCGCATGGCGCATGAGCTCGATCTCCTCGGCGTCCTTGATGGCGCGCATCTTGCGAATGTCGTCATGCATCAGCGGCAACATGCAGGCGACGGAACGATCCTCCAAGCCACGCTGGATACCCTGGTAGAAATTGATCTGCATATCGTCCTCGACAGCGCAGACGCGGCACTTGTTGGCCGCGATCTTGCCGGCGACCCAACCGGGGATGGTGCCCTCGTCCATGTCGTAGACCCAGGGGCTGCCGGCGGGCGTGTTCTCCTCAAAACTGTTGAGATAGCGCGAGTCGGTATGGAACAGGCACTGGCCGGCCGTAATAAACGCAGCGTGCGGGAACTCGAAGGTGTAATCGAAGACGCCCTTCACGCCCGTAAGCCAACGAAGGTTGGCCTCGTCGCGCACGACGATAGCGTCGTAGCCGCGCTCAGCCATCAGGGCACGGACACGCTCGATACGACCGGCAGGACCGGCAGCAAACTCAGACATGCAGATTCCTTTCTTGTTGTCTTCATAAAGACGGGACGGGCTCAATCAGCGTACGGAATCGCGCGCGATTCGCAACCGATTGGAAACCCGCCCCTCAACATGATACGAAAGACGATGTATGTCAATAAATCCTAGAGAAGTTCTTTGCGAGAAGCCAAGTATGCGTGAGCATGGCGGTCGAGAACCTCGTCCTCAACGCTCGTTAGACGAATGGCGCCGAGCGCCGCGGGCAGCGGCAACATGCTGCGGTTCGAGCGGACAAACTGCTGCCTGCGGAACTCCTCGATATATGCGGCAGGCTCCAGATCGAAGGCAAGCTCCTCGATACCAAAGTCCTCCAGGGAGTCATCGACCTCAAAGACGTAATCGATATCAAAGTCGCAGGCATCATGTGCTAGGCGCGCCTCAAAGCGCATGCCCTCGGACAGCAGCTGGTAGGCAGGAACCTGCGCCGCGGCTTTGCCCAGGCAGACGCGCAGAGTACGCCCCCCTGTCTTGCCAAAATCGAGCGCATGGCGGGCGCTCGGGTTCGTGGCCATCAGTACGTCCTTACGGGAAGTCTGAGACCACTGAACGGCATTGACGAGCGCGACCTCCTCGCCCGCGAGAATCTCGGGAATGGTCTCGGTAAACTGATTCCAGCGGGACTTGCTGCTCGAAAGCATGGTGCCAACAAGTACCGCATAGCCGAGCTTGAGGTCCTCGGGGTCCGCCTCGCGTACAAGGTCGAGGTCACACACGACCAAGCCCGGCTCGGGACGGAACGCGATAGCGGGAAGCGCATGCGCCGACGAGGCAACAAGCGGCTTCATGGTCGTCGCGACCGTGAGCATGGCGTCGAACGTCGTCGGCAGCAAGGCGCACTCGGTGCGACCGCACCACTGATTGGCGCACCAGCAAACAACCGAGCAGGTCGCCGTGTCGCCGACAGCGACAACGAGATCATCGCAGGTAATGCCGTTAGCCGACAGGGCGCCAAAGACGGTATCGGCATCAGCCAGCGTAGCACCGGCAGGTGAAACCTCGAGGACGAGCATCGACACGACAAAACCGGCGTCGACCAGCGCATGCTCGACAACCTCGCCAAAACGCTCGGATGTGGCGTCGTTCCAAACCACCATCGCGCGCTTAGGCTTGCCCACAGCCGAGGCAAACATGCGCGGCAGCTCCTCGAACGCGCCCAATCCGACGCGGACATCGACACTGCGGTTTTGGAAATTGATAAGTTGACGGCGAATCATAGCAGTCCACGCTCCAAAAGCATCTCGGCACAAAGGTAGGAAACGTCCTCGAAGGACTTGTTGCGAATATCAAGGGTAATATCGGCGGCCTGACGATACAGCGGACGGCGATGCTCAAACAGGCGCGCAGCGTGCTCGGGCGAGCGGAAATCGGGCCGGGTATCGGAGCGGCGAATCTGGCGCAACGAGTCCTCAAAGTCACCTTCGAGGTACACACAGGTACCCATCTCGTGCATCAGCTCAATGTTCACCGGCGTCTCGACGATGCCACCCCCGCACGATACCAGCAGGCTGCGCTCGCTTTGAAGCGAACGGAGTGCCGAGGTCTCGAGCTCGCGAAAACGATCCTCGCCCTCGGTCTCAAATATCTCGGTCACCGACTTGCCGCATCGACGCACAACCAAGCGATCGGTATCGATGAATCGACGCCTGAACATAGTGCCCACATTGCGCGCAAGCGTCGACTTGCCCGCGCCCAAAAAGCCGATAAAGAAGATATGGTCGCAGCCGTGTTTGATGTGCTGAGACATAGCGAGACCTATTCCTCGCAGGGAAGGTCGCGCAGGGCCCGGCGCTCAAAGATACGGAAGATCTGCGTGTACCACAGGTCCTGGGTTGTCTGCGGCTTGACCAGAATAGTGTCAACGCCGGCAAAGTTACCGCTCCACACGTCCGTGTACAGCTGATCGCCGATCAGCACCGCCTCGTCTGCCGTGGCGCCAAGGCGCTTAAGACCCGCCTTCAAGGCAAACGGGGCGGGCTTCATGGCGTGGCTGATGGCCTCGAGTCCCAGCTCGCGTGCAGAGCTCATGACCTGGTCGCGATGCCAGTTGTTGGACACCATGCACAGCTTAAAGCCTTTGGCGCGGGCGGTATCGAGCCAAGCGGAAACCGCGGCGGGAACCCGCTCGGTGTCGCGCGGCACCAGGGTGTTATCGCGATCGAGCAGAATGGCGCGTTTGCCGTCGGCCCACAGGGTATCAAGGTCGATGCGATCGACCGAGGCAACGTATCGTTTGGGGCTAAATATCCTCATGCTAATTCCAAGACTGTTGATGCTCTTCGTAGGTTTGCGAGAAGTACTCCTCGTCCTGAGTAATGTAGAAATAAAGGTCATCGGAGTCGGTCGGCTCAAGCGTGGCCTTGAGTGCCTCGAGCGACGGAGAGCAGATGGGCGTGGGTGGCAGACCCTCGTGCTTATAGGTGTTATAGGGGCTATCGCTCTGCAGGTCGTCGGCGGTAACCTCGCCACCGGTGACATACATCATGGTCGCATCGCTGTTGAGATAGCGCAGACCGTCGAGCTTGCCGGCAAGGCGGTTGTAGAAGACCGAGGCCACGTGTGCACGTTGATCGGCGTTGAGTCCCTCGCGCGATAGAGGCCAAGTTGACGATGTCATAGTCGGACATCTCCACACCGTAGCGCTCCTTGATCTTGGCTTCGCAGCTCGCAAAGTCAAGCGACTTGTACTCGGTCTTAAACTGATCGAGCATGGCGCGAATCACGTCATCGGCCGTCGGCGAATCACCCAACGAATAGGTCTTGGGGAACAAGAAACCCTCGAGCGAGTCGTTGGCGGCGCCCTTAAGGAAGCTATAGTCGTCAACGTAGTTGGAGGCCTTGGCCTGGTTGAGGAAGTCTTCCTTAGAGATGCTGTCGTAGGCCTGGGTCACGCGGTCGGCGACTTGATCGACCGTCAGACCCTCAGGGATAGTCAGCGCATTGGAGCCCGCGTTGGGGCCTTCCATGAGCTGCTGAACAACCTTGGTCGCATCCATGAGTGTGGTGAACGAATAAGTACCAGGCTTGAGCGACATATCGGCGTTGAGCTTTTTCACCGCCGCGTAGTAATCCTTGGGATTTTCGACGATATGGTTCTCGGAGAGAATCGAGGCGATCGCATCACCCGAAGCACCGTCGGGAATGGTCACCGTAACCTGCTGACCAGCCGTGACCTTCGTATCCTCACCGGCAAAGAAGCCCTTGACGGCAGGCACGACAAAGAAAGCGATAGTAGCGAGCGCGATTACGGCCACCACAACGCCGATGATCATAGGAACCGGAGAACTCTTCTTTTGAGCACCGCGACGAGCATGCGTGTTGTAGCTCGAGCGAGTCGCCGGAGCAACGCCATGCGAACCGCGAGCGTGATGCGAATGCGATTGGGGGGCCTGCGTTCGCTGGGTAGGTGCCTGTTGCTTAAAGCGAGCACCGCCTGCAGGCTGAGCCGAACGAGCAGTGGGCTGCTGAGCCGCGTGAGAAGCCGGATACTGAACCGAACGAGCAGAAGGCTGCTGACCCGTCCGTTGAACAGGTTGGGCCGAACGAGAGGAGGACTGCACCGGGCGCGCGGCAGACTGAGCTGCGCGCTGGGTCGGCTGTGCCGGACGCTGGCCAGGCCGGGCAGGGCGCGACGCCGGCTGACGTGTACGATTCGGCTGGCGCGGATCGGGAGCGCTAGGCATGCGAAACCTCCTCGTTTTTACGATCAAGCCACGTCTGCAAAAACAGGCTGGCGGCAATCATGTCAATCTTGCCCCTCATCTGCTTTTCGTTGAGGCCCTGCTCGCGCAGGATACGCTTTGCCTCTTGCGAGGACAGGCGCTCGTCCTCAAACTCCAACGGAAGATCGAGCTCGTCGGCAATCTTTTGCGCAACAGCGGCAACGCGCTCGGCCTGGGGACCGGGCTCACCGGCCATGGTCAGGGGACGCCCACTTACCAGGATATCGGGCTCATAGTCCTCGACCAGGTAGCGGAACGTCTTGGCCATACCGGTGACCTCTGCAGCCGGGAGCACCTTGACAGGCATCGCCATCTTGCCATCACGGCTCGAGACGGCGATGCCGATCCTGGTCTCCCCTATGTCCAGCGCAAGCGCGACCACAGCGACTACCTAGATTCTTAGGCGCCGAGCGCGGTCTTAGCGGCCGCGAGGGCATCGGCGATGCCGGCGGCATTCTTGCCACCGGCCTGGGCCATGTTGGGACGGCCGCCACCGCGACCGTCAACCAGGCCCGCGATCTGCTTGATCACGTTACCGGCGTGGAAACCGGCCTTGACGGCGTCATCGGAGCCGGCGGCGAGCAGGGCCGGGGTGCCCTTCTCGGTCACGCTGGCGACGACGCACGCGACAGGACCGGCGACCTTCTGGTGCACGGTATCCCAGACGTTGCGCAGGTCGGCAGCCTCAAGGCCCTGGAGCTCAGCGACGACGAGCTTGTAGCCGTCGAGCTCAACGGCGCCCTCGATGGCGCTGGAGATAGCGTCGGAGGAGCCACCGGTCAGCGCCTTCTTGAGCTTGTTGGAAGTCTCGCGCAGCTCGGCCTGCAGGTTCTCCACGCGGGCGGGAACCTCATCCACGCGGCACTTGAGCGCAGCAGCGGCGGCGTCGACGAGCGCCAGACGGTCGGCCATGTAGTCGAGAGCGCCCTTAGAGGTCACGGCCTCAATACGGCGGACGTTGGAGCCCGTAGAGGACTCGGAAATGATCTTGAACAGGCCGATCTCGGCGGTGTTGGCGGCATGGGTGCCACCGCAGAGCTCACGGGAGAACGGCTGGTCCTCGGCGCCCACGGAGACAACGCGGACGACGTCGCCATACTTCTCGCCAAACAGGGCGACAGCACCGGCGGCCTTGGCCTCGTCGATGCCCATGACGCGGGTCACGACCGGTTTGGAAGCGAAGATCTGCTGGTTGACCAGGTCCTCGACAGCCTTGAGCTGCTCGGAGGACAGGGCCTCGAAGTGCGTGAAGTCAAAGCGCAGGTGCTCGGGCGTCACCAACGAGCCAGCCTGGGAGACATGCTCGCCCAGGACCTGCTTAAGCGCGGCGTCGAGCAGGTGCGTGGCAGTGTGGTTGCGGCGCAGGAAGCCACGGCGCTCGGCGTCGAGCGCGGCTGTCACGGTAGCACCGACGGTCAGTGTGCCCTCGGCAACGTGCGCGACGTGAGCATACAGGCCATTGTGGTTCTTGGTGTCGGCAACAGTCAGCGCAACGCCCTCGGCGGAAAGCTCACCGGCATCGCCCTGCTGGCCACCCATCTCGGCGTAGAACGGGGTGCGGTCGAGCACGACCTCGACGTCCTCACCGGCGGAAGCAGACTCGACGGACTCGCCGTTGCGAACGATGGCGACCACCTTGGCGCCCTCGATGACGTCGTTGTCATAGCCGTCGAACTCGGTCGCGGCAACCTTGTCGGAAAGCTCGACCCACACGTCGTTGAAGCTACCCCAGGCATCGCCCTTGGCGTTGGCGCGGGCGCGGGCCTTCTGGTCCTCCATGCAAGCGGTAAAGCCGTCCATGTCGACGTCGTGACCGGCAGCACCGGCGATCTCGACGGTCAGGTCGATGGGGAAACCAAAGGTGTCATGCAGCTTAAAGGCAACGTCGCCCGGAAGGACAGCGCCCTCGGCAAGCGCGGCCAGGGCCTCGTCCAGGTAAACGCGGCCGTTGTCGAGCGTCGTGGAGAAACGCTCCTCCTCGGAGGCGACGATGCCCTTAACGAGCGCGACGTTCTTGAGCAGCTCGGGATAAGCCTCGCCCATCTGAGCGTTGACCTCGTCGATAAACTTGGTCAGGAAGGCGCCCTCGATGCCCAGCAGACGACCGTGGAACACGGCACGGCGGAGCAGGCGGCGAAGGACGTACTCGCGACCCTCGTTGCCGGGCAGGATGCCGTCGGAGATCATAAAGTCGACGGCACGGGAGTGGTCGGCGATGATGCGCAGGGAGCGGCTGGCACCGGAGTAATCGTCGGCGTCATAGGTCTTGCCGCTGATCTTCTCACCGAGCTTGATGAGGTGCTGCATCAGATCGCCGTCGTAGTTAGCGGTCTTGTGCTGCATGATAGCGGCCATGCGCTCCAGACCCATACCCGTATCGAGGTTGCGGTGCGGCAGCTCCGGCATGGAGCCGTCCTCCTGGCGGTCGAACTGCGTGAAGACGAGGTTCCAGAACTCGAGGAAGCGGTCGCAGTCGCAGCCGGGCTTGCAGTCGGGGCTGCCGCAACCGACC
>ERZ791737.1166-NODE-1166-length-13901-cov-2.890582_pt1 | contig 13901 bp, 9 predicted proteins | sample MGYA00510042_ERZ791737 | MGnify/ENA primary metagenome ERZ791737 (study PRJEB30046, sample SAMN00791965) | human gut metagenome | study: EMG produced TPA metagenomics assembly of the A metagenome-wide association study of gut microbiota in type 2... | reverse complement strand
TACCGCAATGCCGTGTTGCCCGTGCAGCATGACGACACGCGTCCCGGTCGGGAGATTTTTACCGGTCTGGCGCAGGCGTGTGGCGTGGGCGAGTACTTCCAGTTTACGTCTGACGATCTGGCGGCTGCCCAGGTGGCGCCTTTTGGGATCAATCTGGACGAGCTCAAGGAGCGCGGCTGGGCCGACACGGGCGTTGCGTTGCCGTCGCGTACGGGCGAGCCGGCGATTCCCCTGGATGGCGGCAAAATTGCGCTGGCAAGCGATGTATGGGAACGAGCCGGTCTGGGTCGCGTACCCAACTGGATCGCTCCCATGGTGGAGCCTGGCCCGGGGATGTTTCGCCTCATTAGCGGCAACCGTCCCTTTGAGTCGCATACCTCGCGAAGGCTTGCAGCCCAAGGTGCCGCTGAGGCTGGGTCGGACCTGGATGCCGTGCAGATGAATGCCGATACTGCTGCGCACATGGGCATCGCCGACGGCGAGATCGTCGAACTCGTGAGCGATATGGGTCGCGACCGCGCGCGTGTGGAGACGACGCCGTATCTGCATCCGGCGTGCATCTTCACCTCGGCCGCCCCCGGTGGGCGTTCGTTTGACGCCGATGCCGGTGGCGCTCAAGGCTTGGGCGTGGGCCCGCTCGACCATACGCCGTTGCGTTGGGACCCGTTGACGGGTGCCGCGCTCACCCAGGAAAACGCCGTTCGCGTGGAAAAGATCGTCGCGTGCGGGGATAATGACGAGTAATTGACTCAGCTGATGTATTCGACTGATCCACGTTTCTTTTGAAAGGCCGCACATGAGCGATAGCCAGAACATGTCCGATGAGGTGCGCGCCCGCCTGCGCGCCATTCCTTCCGTCAACGAGCTGCTTGCCGAGTGGCCGGTGGTGAAGGCTGCGGGGGAGACCTGCGACGCGGTGGTGCATGCCGCCGTGACGGCTGAGCTCGACGAGGAGCGCGCCGCGATTCGTGCCGGTGCCGCCCCGCGTTCCAAGCGCGAGCTGGCCTCGGCCATCGAGTGGCGTGCGCATCGCTCCGCACTGCCGAGCCTGCGCCCCGCCGTCAACGCCACGGGTGTGGTCATCCATACCAATCTGGGCCGCGCCCCACTCGCGGAGTCGGCGGCAAAGGCCGTGGCCGAGGTTGCGCGCGGGTATAGCACGCTCGAGTACAGCGTCGACACCTGTTCGCGCGGGTCGCGCAAGGAGCACGCCGCGCAACTGATCCGCTCGCTCACCGGTGCCGAGGACGCGCTGGTCGTTAATAACAACGCCGCCGCGGTGCTGTTGGTGCTGGCGACCCATGCCGCAGGCAAGGAGGTCATCGTCAGCCGCGGCGAGCTTGTCGAGATCGGCGGCAGCTTCCGCATCCCCGATGTCATGGCGGCCTCGGGTGCCAAGCTCGTTGAGGTCGGGGCCACCAACCGCACGCACCTGTCGGACTACGAGCGCGCCATCACGTCCGATACGGCGATGATCCTTAAGGTCCATCCTTCCAACTATCGCATCGAGGGTTTTCACGAGGAGGTGGGTTCTCGGGAGCTTGCGGCGCTTGCTCACAAGCATGGCCTGCTGTTCTACGAGGACCAGGGCTCGGGCGCGCTGTTGCCCGACGACATCTTGGTGCGCGGCGGCGAAGAAACCACGCCGGCTTCGGTTTCGGCAGGGCTCGATCTGGTGTCGTGCTCGGGCGATAAGCTGCTCGGTGCCGCACAGGCGGGCATTATCATGGGTCGTCGCGATCTGGTCCAGGCCTGTGGGTCGCATCCGCTTATGCGCGCCCTGCGCCCGGGCAAGTTGGCGCTCACGGCGCTCGAGGCCACGTTGCGTATCTACATGGACGGCGACGACGTGGCCCATCGTGATATTCCGGTGCTCAGCATGCTTACGCTGCCGCAGGCCCATTTGGAACGACGTGCCCGCAAGCTGCGCGATCGTATGGTCTCCGGGCTCGATAAGGCCGGTTGCCCGTGCGCCGTTCAGGTGGAGATCGTCGAGGAATCGTCGACCCCCGGTGGCGGCTCGCTGCCTACCGTGGAGCTGCCCACGATGTGCGTTGCCGTGCGTCTTGTTGACGAGCGCCTGACGGTCGATGCGCTCAAGCGCTCTCTTGTCCAGGACTTCGACACGCCGGTCGTCACGCGAACCTCGCACGATCGCATTTTGTTTGACGTCCGTACGCTCGTGGGCGATCGCGATATCGAGACGGCGGCATCGACGCTCGTCGCGTGCGTTGAGAAGGCGATTGTTCGATGAGTGAGGTTCAGGCGCTGGTGGAGTGTCCCGTTATCGTTGGCACGGCGGGCCACGTCGACCACGGTAAGTCGGCGCTGATCGAGGCGCTGACCGGCAAGAATCCCGACCGTCTGGAGGTTGAACGCCGTCGCGGTATGACCGTGGAGCTTGGCTTTGGCGAGCTGGCGCTGCCGAGTGGCAAGATCGTGGGCTTGGTCGACGTGCCGGGCCACGCGCATTACTTGCGCGCCATGGTGCAGGGCGCCACGGGTATCGACGTTGCCGTGCTGGTGGTTTCTGCCGTCGAGGGCGTTATGCCGCAGACGCGCGAGCACGTGCATGTGCTGGAGCTGCTGGGCGTCACACACATGGCGGTCGCGCTGACGATGTGTGACCTGGCCGATGCCGAGATGACCGAGCTTGCCGAACTTGATGTCGATGACTTTTTGTCGGGTACCGTGTTTGCGGGCGCGCCGATTGTGCCCGTGTCGTCTAAGACGGGCGAGGGGATCGACGGGCTGCTTGCGGTGCTCGACGAGCAGGTGGGTGCCTGCTGGGATGCCTGTCGCGAGCGTGCCGTGCGGAGCGATGCCGCGCCGCGCCTGCCGATTGACCGCTGCTTTACGATCAAGGGCGCCGGTACCGTGGTGACGGGAACGCTGCACGATGCGCCGGTTGCGGTGGGTGACGAGCTGATGGCGTTACCGTCGCGTACGGTCTGTCGTGTGCGCGGGATTCAGGTACATGACGATACGCCGCGGGCGTTGCCCGGCCAGCGAGTGGCGCTCAACTTGGTGGGCGATGCTGTCGCCGCGCTCGATCGCGGTGAGATGCTCGGCGTGCCGGGCCGCTTTGGCCAGTCGATGCGCTTTATGATGACGTTTACGTATTTGGGTCGCGAGGGAGTCAAGCCGCGTGTGCTCGAGTCGGGTGCGCGTGTGCACGTGATGGCGGGTACGGCCGAGGTTGTCGGTCGCATCATGTTCATGGAGGGCGAGGCCCCCATGGCGGTGGGCGAGACCCGTATTGTTCAGGTGCGCTTGGAAAACTCGCTGCCGCTACGTGCCGGGGATCATGCCGTGGTGCTGTCCTATTCGCCCGTGATGCTTATCGGCGGCGGGCGCGTGCTGCTTTCGCGCTGCCGTCGCTCGCGCGAGCTTGCTGATGGGGAGCGTGCACTGTATGCGGCGCTCGAGTCCGGCGATACCGCGGGCGGTGTGGGCGCTTGGCTGGCGCTGCAGATGCTGCCGGTTACGGCGGTTGATGTTGCCGTGGCTTTGGATCTTGGTGTCGGCGAGGTCGATGCCGCACTGCGCGGGTTGGTGGCGCAGGGCTCCGTTCGCAAGCTTGCCGCGGGCGATGCGGACCTCTTGGCGGACGCCGCGGTGCTCGACGGCGCGATGGATGCCCTGGCGGCGACCCTGTCAGCCATGCATGCGGCGGCTCCCAAGGAGACGGGCTTTACGCCCGGCGCCGTTGCCCATGCTGCGTGGCCTGCCGCTGATGATACGGTTGCCGCAGCCCTGATTTCCGAGGGCTGCTCGCGCGGCGTGTGTGCCTCCGAGGGCGCCGAGATGTTCGACCCGCACTCCGCTGCCGCCGCGGCGCGTGTGGTGCGCGAGGCCTGCGAACGTATCGTTGCCTTGCTGGATGAAGCCGGCCTCGATGCACCGACGTTGCCCGAGATGGGCGAGCGGTTGCAGCTCGATCGCGACACCATGACGCGTGCCCTGCGCGAGCTTTCGTTCAACCGTTCCATCGTGAAGGTCGAGCGCGACGTTGCCTTGTCCGCCACCGTGGAGTCGCACGCGCGCGAGCTTGTCGCCGCCGCTATCGCCGATGCCGGCGGCGCTGCCACCACGAGCGTGCTGCGCGAGGCCCTGGGTGTGTCGCGCAAACGCGCCATCAGCATCTTGGAGCACCTGGATGCCGTGCGCTTTACGGTGCTCGACAAGGAAGCCGGCGGCCTGAGGTCCCTACGCTAGCTAGCCTGCTCGGTTTGGTAAAATACCGCCGCACTTGGGAACGGATGGGCTCCGGTGGGCTCCGCGGTCCTCAAAACCGTTGCGAGGCGTGCAAAACGTCTTGGATGTGTTCGATTCACATACGTTCCCGCCATACACTACCAGCGCTTTTGTGCTCGCGGTCTTGCTGCGTGCCGCAAAGGCGCTGTTTTGTTTTTGCACGGGTTTGCCGTGCCGTCCGCTTTATCGGCGACGGTATTTGGCTTCGCGTGCCGGGTTTTGAGCATGCCGATGGAGGTGTTTTGCCGTATGACTACCGTAAGACGTGCCGATCTTTCTTGTGTCGTCCAGGCGGGCGGGCTGTCGTCGCGTATGGGCTGCGATAAGGCGCGCATGGCGTTTTGCGGCGAACCGCTCATCGAGCGCGTGCTGGGCCGGCTGGCGTCAGTTGCCGGCGAGTTGGTCGTGACGACGTCGCGTCCCAGCGAGCTTGTCTATCTTGAGGAGCACGCGTTTGGCGGTCTGGTGCCGCGTGTGGTGGCAGATATTGAAGGGTCGGCGGGCGCCATGCGCGGCATCGCGAGCTCGTTGGCTGCGGCTCGATTGCCGAACGTGGCGATCGTTGCCTGCGATATGCCGTTTGTCTCGCCGGAACTCATCGGCGCGCTTGCCGATCGTGTTGAGGCCGAGGCGCTCGATGTGTGCGTGCCGCGCGAGGAGCGGGGGATTGAGCCGCTTTGCGCTGTCTGGCGCCGTGACGCGTGCGCGCCGGTTGCCCAAGAGCTGCTCGCCTGCGACCGCCAACGCATTCGCTGCCTGATCAATCGCGTTCAAGCTGGTTATATGGATGAGCCGCAGATCGTTCAGGCCGCGGGCTCCACGCTCTGCTTCGAGAACGTCAATACGCCCGAGGAGTTTGCGGCGGCCGAGTTGCTTGCCTAGACGATTGGAGTTGCCATGTCTCACGATATTTGTCCCGACACGGGAGAACCTTGCACTTGCGACGGGTCCGAACCCTGTACCTGCGGCTGCGGAGGCTGCGGGCATACTGCGGAAGAGGAAGCGACCGCCGCGGCGTATCGTGAGGCACACCGCGAAGGCCCGTCCGGTGATGCCCTCGACCACGAACGCAAGATCATCGTATCGTTCGACAGCACGTTCGATGTGATGGAATGCGAGCAGCTGTGCCTGGATGCCGGCGTGCCCGGGCGCATTATGCCATTGCCAGGCTCCATTACCGCCGGCTGCGGGCTGTGCTGGGCCATGCCGTTCTCGGGCGATGCACTCGCTGCCTTCCGCGCTGCCACCGAGGGCCGCATAACCCCCGCCGACTACCATCAGCTCGTCCTCTAACCACCAACACCACCACAAAGGTGCCTGTCCCCAATGTGGTGGTTTGGAACACGTGGACGAAACAGGTTTGAAACACGGGTTTTGCACGTCAGGCACTCAAAAACGCTTCTACCTGCATCGTAATCAAAACGAAACATCCGCTTGTCGGCTTATGCGAAACTTTGCTGCAACAGTGCGATATTATCCATACTCGATAAAGCTCGCGGCACATGGGACGCCGCGAACGACACCTTTCTTTTCCATCAATTGGAGGAAGCATGAGCTACACGCAGAAAGTTCTCGACGAGCTCAAGGCCCGCTATCCCGAGCAGCCTGAGTTCATCCAGGCCGCGACCGAGATCCTCGGCACTATCCAGCCGGCGCTCGACGCCCATCCCGAGTACGAGGAGGCCGCCCTGCTGGAGCGCCTCGTCGAGCCCGAGCGCATCGTTATGTTCCGTGTCCCCTGGGTCGACGACCAAGGCAAGGTCCAGGTCAACCGCGGCTACCGCGTCGAGTTCAACTCTGCTATTGGACCCTACAAGGGCGGCCTGCGCTTTAACCCGACGGTCACCCTGGGCATGCTCAAGTTCCTGGGCCTGGAGCAGATCCTCAAGAACAGCCTGACCACCCTTCCCATGGGCGGCGGCAAGGGCGGCTCCGACTTTGACCCCAAGGGCAAGTCCAACAACGAGATCATGCACTTCTGCCAGTCCTTCATGACCGAGCTCTTTCGCCACATTGGCCCCAACACCGACGTTCCCGCCGGCGACCTGGGCGTTGGCGGCCGCGAGGTTGCCTACATGTTCGGTCAGTACAAGCGCCTGACCAACGAGTGGACCGGCGTCCTCACCGGCAAGGGTCTCTCCTTTGGCGGCTCGCTTGCCCGTACCGAGGCCACCGGCTACGGTCTGGTTTACTTTGTGGACGAGTACCTCAAGAGTCGCGGCGAGTCCTTTGAGGGCAAGAACGTCGTCGTTCACGGCTCCGGTAACGTCGCTATCTACGCGGTCCAGAAGGTCGCCCAGCTCGGCGGCAAGGTCCTGGCTTGCTCCGACACCCACGGCTGGGTCGAGGATCCCGACGGCATCGACTACACCGTGCTCGAGCATGTCTACAACAAGAAGCGCTCCGGCCACGACAAGGGCGTCACGCTCGCTATGTACGTTGACGAGAAGCCCAATGCCACGTGGCACGAGGGCGACAGTCGCGGCGTGTGGCAGCTTCCCTGCGACATCGCGCTGCCCTGCGCTCGCGAGAACACGCTGCTGCTCGAGGACGCCCAGGCGCTCGTCGCCAACGGCTGCAAGGTGGTCGGCGAGGGCGCGAACATGCCCACGACCATCGAGGCCACGACCTACTTCCAGGAGAACGGCGTCGCCTTTATGCCCGGTAAGGCTGCCAACGCCGGCGGCGTGCTCGTGTCCGGCCTGGAGATGAGCCAGAACGCCGAGCACCTGTCCTGGACCTTCGAGGAGGTCGACGGCAAGCTCGAGCAGCTCATGCGCGGCATGTTCCACAACGTGGACGACACCGCCAAGGAGTACGGCGAGGAGGGCAACTTCGTCATGGGCGCCAACATCGCCGGCTTCCTGAAGGTCGCCGACGCCATGCTCGCCCAGGGCGTCTGCTAAATCTTCGCTCGATATAGCATCGCAGAAGGCTCCCAGTCATCTTGACTGGGAGCCTTTTTTGATCCGCATGCGACGGAGGAAAACGGTTCATTTTGTCCCGACACGAGCTATGCCCCCTCGTTTGGTACACTTAAAGGTACTGGACAAGTGAAGAGATGGGGGAGAACGTGCTCAAGTTCGGTACCTACGTCCGTGTTGGAAACGCGGCCGAAGCCTATGAGCTCTTGCAGAAGAACCGCAACAACAAGATTGTGGGCGGCGGCATCTGGATGCGCCTGGGTTCGCGTCGTGTGGCGACGGCGATTGACCTTTCGGCCTGCGGACTCGATCAGATCGAGGAGACCGAGACCGAGTTTCGCATCGGTGCCATGTGCACCCTGCGCCAGCTCGAGCGTCATGCCGGGCTCAACGCGCTTGTCAATAATGTCTTCGAGTTCGCCGTCCACGACATCGTGGGCGTGCAGCTGCGCAACACCGCCACGGTGGGCGGCAGCATCTATGGCCGCTTTGGCTTCTCGGACGTTCTCTCCGCCTTCCTCGCGCTCGACTCTTACGTTGAGCTGACGGGTGCCGGCCGTGTGCCGCTCGCCGAGTTCGTGGACATGGGCTATGTGCGCGACGTGATCGAGCACGTCGTGGTCGTCAAGCACGATTACCGCGCGAGCTACGAGGCCGTGCGCAAGGCTGCGACCGACTTCCCCTCGCTCAACGTCACCGTCGCCTGGTGGGACGGATCCTGGCACGTCACCGTGGGCGCCCGCCCGCTGCGCGCGACCTTGCTGCAGGGCGAGGCATGTGGCCTCACCAGCGAGCAGCCTTCCGAGGACGAGCTGCGCGCCCTGGCCGTGTCCGTACGCGCGTTGAGCTATGGCACCAACCTGTGGGGCTCGGCCGACTACCGCCGCCGCGTCTCGGCCCCGCTTGCCGTGCAGGCCGTTCGCCGCGCCGCTGGCATCGAGCTTTCGGCCGCGCTTGCCCGCGAGCTCGAGACCGTGCAGATCCCCAAGTTCGCCACGGACGAGTATTCCTGCCGCCGCGTGCCCGGCGTCGATTCTAGCGAGGTGCGCTAATGGCTGCCAAACTCATCGATCTTTCCTTTACGCTCAACGGCCGCAAGGTCAAGGTTCAGATTGCCCCTGACACCATGCTCTTTTCGCTTTTGCGTGAGCAGGGTTGCGCGTCGGTGCGCTGCGCCTGCGAAACCACCAACTGCGGTCTGTGCACGGTGTGGCTCGACGGCGACCCGGTGCTGAGCTGCTCGGTTCCCGCCGCGCGCGTCGAGGGCCATACCATCACCACGCTCGAGGGTCTCAAGGCTGAGTCCGAGGCGCTCGCCCGCGCGATGGCTGCCGAAGGCGCCGAGCAGTGCGGTTTTTGCGCCCCCGGCCTTATCATGAACGTGCTGGCGCTTGCCCGCGCCGCCAAGGAGGACCCGAGCCTCGTCGCCACGCGCGAGGAACTGTCGCGCCAGCTCGCCGGCAACCTGTGCCGCTGCAGCGGCTACGAGAGCCAGCTGCGCGCCATTGTCCGCTTCCTCAACGAGTCCGGCGTGCAGGTGGGCTTTGAGATGCCCGAGCTGCCGGTCAACGACACCAGCTGCGACGGTGTCTCGTACAAGCAGATTACCCATAAGCAGCCTAAGAAGGACTCGAAGGCGCTGCTCGAGGGCCGTCCCGTCTACACGGGGGATATGGAGCCCGCCGGCGCCCTGATCGTCAAACTCAAGCGCAGCCCCTATGCCCGCGCCAAGATCCGCTCCATCGATACGTCGCGCGCCCTGAAGGTGCCCGGCGTCGTGGGCGTCTACACTTACGAGGACGTGCCCAAGCGCCGCTTTACTATCGCCGGTCAGAGCTATCCGCAGCCGAGTCCCTACGACCGCCTGATTCTCGAGAACCTCGTGCGCTATCAAAACGAGGAGGTGGCGATCGTCGCCGCCGAGACCGAGGAGGCCGCCGACAAGGCGCTCAAGCTCATCAAGGTCGACTACGAGGTGCTCGAGCCGCTGCTCGACTTTACCCAGGCGCTCGATAACGACATCGTGGTCCACCCCGAGGGCGACGTGACCTTTATGTTCCCGCAGGGCGGCGATGTGCCCCGCAACCTGGTGTGCAGCGGTACCAGCGACTTTGGTGATCTGGACGAGGCCTTCGCCCAGAGCGACATCGTCTTTGAGCGCACCTACAACAGCCAGGCCACGCAGACCGCGCCCATGGAGACTTTCCGCGCCTTCGCGACGACCGACGCGTTTGGGCGCATCTCGGTGACCACCTCCACGCAGGTGCCCTTCCACGTGCGCCGCATGGTCGCTCAGTCGCTCGATATTCCGCAGTCGCAGGTGCAGGTCATTAAGCCGCGCATCGGCGGCGGCTTTGGCTCCAAGCAGACGGGCTGCTGCGAGATCTTCGTGGCATTCGTTACCCAGCAGACCGGCGGTCCGAGCTACTGCTGCTACACCCGCGAGGAGACCATCACCGCGGGCAACTCGCGCCACCAGATGCAGATGACCGTTAAGCTGGGTGCCATGAACGACGGCACCATCACGGCCATCGATCTGCATACGCTGTCCAACGCCGGCGCCTATGGCGAGCACGCCACCACGACGATCGGCCTCTCGGGCCACAAGAGCCTGCCTATCTACAACCATGTGAAGGCGAGCCGCTTTAGCTGGGACGCCGTCTACACCAACACCAACCGCGGCGGCGCGTATCGCGGCTACGGTGCCACCCAGGGCCAGTTTGCCGTGGAGAGCGCCGTCAACGAGCTTGCCGACATGCTGCACATGGACCCCGCCGACCTGCGCCTTAAGAACATCGTGCGCGAGGGCGAGATCATGCCGCAGTACTACAACGAGAAGCTCAACGCCTGCGCGCTCGACCGCTGCCTGCTGCGCGCGATGGACATGATCGGTTGGCGCGACAAGCCGCTGGCCGTCGACCTGGGCGACCGTGTGCGTGCTCTGGGCTGTGCGCTCACCATGCAGGGCTCTGGCATTTCCAACGTGGATATCGCCGGTATCGACATGCGCCTGGAAGAGGACGGCTTCATTACCATCGGCACCGGCGCCACCGATAACGGCATGGGCGTCGACACGATCCTGGCGCAGATTGCCGCCGAGGAGCTGGGCGTGGAGAGCTCGCTCATTGTGGTACGCGGCGTGGACACCGATGTGTCGCCGTTCGACGCCGGTTCGTACGCGAGCTCGGGTACGTACGTGACGGGCCTTGCCGCTAAGAACGCCGCGACCGAGCTGCGCGAGAAGATTTGCGTCAAGGCCGCCCAGATGTGGGACGTGGACGCCGCCGACGTGGTCTTCGACGGCCAGTACGTGCGTCTGTCCGACGAGCGCGCCGCGCGCGAGCAGAACCGCTACCTCACGCTGCGCGACTTTGCCAACCTGTGCGTCAAGAACATCGCGGGTGGCGACGCGCTCACCTCGCATGCTTCTGCCTGCCTGCCCGTTTCGCCTCCGCCGTTTATGGCCGGCATTGCCGAGGTCGAGGTCGACAAGGCCACCGGCAAGGTGACCGTGGTGGATTACGCGGCAGCCGTCGACTGCGGCACCGTGATCAATGAGGCGCTCGCGCGCGTCCAGGCCGAGGGCGGCATTGCCCAGGGCATCGGCCACGCGCTCTACGAGATCGTCGAGCACGATGAACGCGGCCGTCTGCGCACCGGCAACTTTATGAGCTACAAGCTGCCCACGCGCTTGGATATCGGCAGCATTCGCGTGGCCTTTGAGCCGAGCTACGAGCCGACGGGCCCGTTTGGCGCCAAGTCGATCGGCGAGGTCGTCATCAACACGCCGCTCGCCGCCGTGGCCTCGGCCGTGGCGCACGCCACCGGCCATCAGGTCCGCTCGCTGCCGATCACGCCCGAGAAGGCCCTGCTGGGGGAGTAGCGGGTCGGCGAACAAGTCGTAATTGGCGGGGCAACTCGCCCCGCCTTTCGCACTCGTGGTGAGGTCGTGAGCCTGTAAAACGTGTGCGTGCGCTTGCCGTTCGTATCTGCTATCATTCCTAGTCTGTGCGCTCATGCGGGCGTGGCGGAATTGGTAGACGCGCCAGATTTAGGTTCTGGTGGGATTCCCGTGAAGGTTCGAGTCCTTTCGCCCGCACCAACGCATCTGCGTCGGCTTCGGCCGTCGCGACTCTTTGTTGCATAAAGGTACCAGCACCTCAGATAAGCTGGGCAGTATGAGGAGGAACGTGTTGAACATCACCGCTTCTGACGTCAAGGACGCCAAGCTCACCGCTACGGTCACCATCCCGGCCGCCGACGTCGACGCCGCGATCAAGAAGGCCTACAAGGACACCGCCAAGAAGTACCGCTTCCCGGGCTTCCGTGCCGGTAAGGCTCCCCGTCCGGTCATCGACTCTGCTCTTGGCGCCGAGGCTACCCTCGCTCAGGCCACCAACGACCTGATTGCCGCCAACGAGCCCGCCGTCCTCAACGAGCTGGACATCGTCCCCACCAAGAACGGTGACTACAAGGAGCTCGACCTCGCCAAGGATCACGAGGACTACACCTACACCGTCGAGTTCTCCCTGCGTCCCGCCGCCGAGCTCTCCTCCTTCGACGCCGTCGAGATCGAGATGCCTCCCGTGGAGGTCACCGAGTCCGAGATCAACAACCAGGTCGAGATGCTTCTCAACTACCGTGCCACCTTCGAGGACGTCGAGGGTCGCGCCGTCGAGGCCGAGGACTACGTCACCGTCGACCTCAAGGCCGTCGAGAACGCCGACAACTTTGCCGCCGAGGGCCGTATGCTCATCGCCGGCAGCGACAGCAACCCCGCCGAGTTCAACGAGGCTATGATCGGCGCTAACGTTGACGACGTCAAGACCGTCACCTGGACCGACGAGGTCGAGGAGGGCGAGGAGGCCGAGACCCACACCGTCGAGGTCACCGTCAAGGGCATCAAGGTCCGCAACACCCCCGAGCTCACCGACGAGCTCGTCAAGTCCGACTTTGGCTTCGATAGCATCGAGGCCATGCGCGACGCCATCAAGATCGAGATCGAGCAGGACAAGGCTTCCCGCCTCCCGGCCGAGAAGGAGAACCGTTGCGTCTCCGCTCTCGCCGAGCGCCTGCAGCTCGACGAGATGGATGCCGACTACGAGCAGTCTGTCTTTGAGGAGCTTGGCCAGAACTTCCTGTCCAACCTCGCTGCCCGCGGCATGACGCTGGACACCTGGCTGCCCGCTTCCGGCCTGACCATGGAGCAGTTCATCGGCGACCTGCACAAGCAGGCCAACGACGTTGCCCGTGAGTCCCTGGCTCTGGACGCCCTCGCCCGTGAGCTCAAGATCGAGGTCACCGAGGACGACATCAACGCCGAGTTCGAGAAGGCCGGCGTCAAGGACGTCGAGGCTTCCAAGGCTGAGTTCATCGCCGATGGCCGCATGCCTGCCGTCCGCGAGTCCATCCGTCGCTCCAAGGCCGTCGACCACCTGGTCGAGAACGCCAAGGTGACCGAGGTCGACGAGACCGCCAAGGACGCCGAGTAATTCTCGCCACCTTGCCCATGAGCGCATGCATGCGCCCGTGATGGGGTAAAGTTATACACCGGTTATCCGGTTGCTTCGTACGGTGCCAGCCAATGCATAGCATGCGGGCACCGTACGTTTATCTAGAACCAATTTGGTCCGCAAGAGAGAAATGGAGATGCGTATGATCGCTAAGTTCGATTCCGCCCTCGTGCCATACGTTATCGAGCAGACGCCGCGCGGCGAGCGCAGCTACGATATCTATTCGCGCCTGCTCAACGACCGCATCATCTTCTTGGGCGAGGAGATCAACTCCGTCAGCGCCAACCTGGTCGTTGCCCAGCTGCTGCATCTTGAGAGCCAGGATGCCGAGAAGGATATCTCGCTCTACATCAATTCGCCCGGTGGCGAGGTTTACTCTGGCCTGGCGATTCTTGACACCATGAACTTCATCAAGCCGCAGGTCTCCACCATCTGCGTCGGTATGGCCGCGTCTATGGCTGCCGTGCTGCTTTCGGCCGGCGCCAAGGGCAAGCGCTTCTGCCTGCCGCACTCCAAGGTCATGATTCACCAGCCCAGCGGCGGTGCCCAGGGTCAGCAGACCGAGATTGAGATCGTTGCCGAGGAGATCAAGAAGACCCGTCGCGAGCTCAACCAGATCCTGTCCGACGCCTCGGGCCAGCCCATCGAGAAGGTCCAGGCCGATACCGAGCGCGACAACTACCTCACGGCTGCCGAGGCCCTCGACTACGGTCTGATCGACCGTATCGTCACCTCGCGCGATCTTGCCGCGAAGGATGCCTAGGATGGCAGGAAACATGCAGGACAACTTTGACGAGAACGGCAATCCCATCCGCTGCTCCTTCTGCGGAAAAGAGCAGGGCCAGGTCCGTCGCCTCGTAAAGGGCCCGACCAACATCTTTATCTGTGACGAGTGCGTCGCCGCCTGTTCCGAGATCCTTGAGGAGTCGCTGGCTTCGGACTTTATGGACGCTGCCCGCAACGGCAAGCTGCCGGGCTTCCTCAACGACCACGGCCAGGCTGCATCCCAGCCCGCCGCGGACCCCGAGACCGAGGGTTTTGAGCTCGAGGACGATCGCCAGGTCATCACGCACGTGCCGACGCCGCACGAGATCTATGACGAGCTTTCGGCCTATGTTATGGGTCAGGAGGACGCCAAGCGCGCCATGTCGGTGGCCGTGTACAACCACTATCGCCGCGTGATTGAGGGCGGCGCTGCGGTGTCTGC
>ERZ791737.1160-NODE-1160-length-13956-cov-16.597151_pt1 | contig 13956 bp, 15 predicted proteins | sample MGYA00510042_ERZ791737 | MGnify/ENA primary metagenome ERZ791737 (study PRJEB30046, sample SAMN00791965) | human gut metagenome | study: EMG produced TPA metagenomics assembly of the A metagenome-wide association study of gut microbiota in type 2... | reverse complement strand
TATAATATTTTTAATGATATGTCAAGCGGTTTTAATAAAAAAATTCTAAAAAAATTCTAAAAAAATTCTCTATTTTTCGTAAGTATTCAAATCTATATATTGACAGAATAAATTAAATCTATATAATTCTTAATAAAATTTAAATTAAAAGGATTCAAAAATGAAAAGAATAATTATAATTTCATTAACAGTTTTTTGTTTAGCTTTTATTATTTCATGCGGAAATAAATCTTCAAATAATAAGGTTATAACTATCAACGCTGGACCTCAACCTAAAACTATAGACCCGAGTTTAAATACCGCTTTAGACGGATGCTATTATGTAATTCATGCTTTTGAAGGTTTAACTACAAAAGATAAAGATGGAAATATAGTCGGCGGAGTCGCTGAAAGTTGGGAAGAGCTTGACGAAGGAATAAGATATATATTTCATTTAAGAACAAATGCAAAATGGAGCGATGGAAAACCCGTTTTAGCCGAAGATTTTGTTTATACTTGGAGAAGAGTCGTTGACCCTTTGGTTGGAAGTCAATATAGTTTTCAGCATGAACCCGTGAAAAATGCAAAAGATATTACGGCTGGAAAATTGCCCGTTGAAAGTTTAGGAATAAATGCTATAGACGATTATACTTTAGAAGTTATTTTAGAAGCTCCTACCGCTTACTTTTTAGATTTGGTTGCATTTCCGACTTTTTATCCCGTTAGAAGAGATATTATAGAAGAGTTTGGAGACACTTGGAGTTTAAATGCAAAAACTTATATAGGAAACGGACCTTTTATAACTTCCGAAATAAATCAAGATGAAAGTATTATAATGATTAAAAATACAAATTATTGGAATGCCGATTCTGTAGTAGCCGAAAAGTTAAGATTTATTTTAATGCAAAATGAAACATCTTCGGTTGCAGGAATTAAAGACGGTTCTATAGATTTTGCAAGAATAGTTCCAACGCAAGATATACCGACATTAAAAGAAGAAGGATTATTGCAAATAAAACCTATGCTTGCATCTTATTTTTATTGTTTTAATGTAACAAACGAAGTATTAAAAGATATTAGAATTCGTAAAGCGCTTGCTTTGGCTATAGATAGAAATTATATAGTCGAGCAAGTTATGAAAGGAGGCGAAACTCCCGCTAACGCTTTTGTTCCTTTTGGAATAAGAGATGCGGATATTAAAGAAAGTTTTAGAGAAAATGGAGGCGGATTTTTCGATATAAGTCCTGAAAATTATCAAAATAATATTAAAGAAGCTAAAAGATTAATGGCGGAAGCGGGCTATCCAAACGGTAAAAATTTTCCTGTTTTTGAGTTTAAAGCGGACCCTGGATTTCATATATCTATATTTGAAGCCGTTCAGCAAATGTGGAAAGAAAATTTAGGAATAGACACAAAAATAATTCAAGAAGAATGGGCGGTATTTTTGCAAACGAGATACGACAAAAATATTACAATGGCAAGAGGCGGATGGTTTGCGGACTTTAACGACCCAATAAATTTCTTGTCTTTATATACGAGCCATTCTCCAAATAATTATAGTTCTTATAGCAACGCTCAATATGACGCTTATATCCAAACGGCATTGACTACGGGAAATCAAAAAGTTAGAATGGATGCAATGCATAAGGCTGAAGAATTGCTTGTAAATAGTTTCGCTATAGTTCCGATTTATTTTTATACAGAGCCGTTATTAGTTTTGCCTAAATTGAAAGATGTTTATTATGACGCTTTGGCTATGCATAAATTTGTTTACGCTTATAAAGAATAGATTTTATTATTTTTTTCATCCTAAACTAATAAAATAAGGCATGTATATTTATTATATATGCCTTATGATTTTTTATATTTTCTAAAATTTTATAGCTATAAAATATTGATTTATAAAATATTTGTTTCTATATTTCTACTTTATAAACTTTAATTTTTTTTAATATTATCAATGCCAAAATTTTATATATTATATTTTATAAAAATTCTTATGTTATATTATGTTAATAATTTTCATTTTATATAATAATTATTTATGAAAAATCTTATTAAGAAAATCAATTATTCTTTCATTTTTCTGATTATTAAAAAAATCTTCCGAATTATCCATTGCAATAATTTTGCCATAATCCATAAAAGCTATATTTGTAGAAAGCTCCCTAACAAAACTAATTTCATGGCTTACTACTATCATAGTCATTTTTTCTTTGGCAAGTTCTTTCAAAACGGATAAAACTTCGCCTATAAGTTCAGGGTCCAAAGCGGAAGTTGGCTCATCGCATAAAAGTATTTCGGGTTTCATAGCAAGCGCTCTCGCAATAGCTACTCTCTGTTTTTGTCCTCCCGATAATTCATTAGGATAACTTTCGCTTTTATCTTTAAGTCCGACTCTATCTAAAAGTTTTAAAGCTTCTTCAATCGCTTCTTCTCTATTAATTTTTTTTGCTATAATCGGAGCTTCTATAATATTTTCAAGCGCCGTTTTATGCGGAAATAAATTAAAATGTTGAAATATCATTCCCATTTTTTCTTTTCGTTTCATCATATCGGCATGCGATAAATTATTTTTTTTATCTTCTTTAGTTTTTGAAAATAATATCTCTCCGTCTATATAAACTTCGCCGTAATCGGGACTTTCAATTTGTATAATATTTCTAAGTAGAGAACTTTTGCCAGCGCCAGAAGGTCCAATAATTGAAAGTATATCGCCTTTATGAACATCAAAAGAAACGCCGTTTAATGCGGAAATATTTTTATAATTCTTTTTTAAGTCTACTACTTTTAAATTAATTTCTGATAACATATTTTTTCTCCAATCGTCTGAATATAAGAACTAAAACCGAAGTGAATATTAAATATATTATTCCCGCTATAACGAAAGGCAATAATTTAAAATCTCTCGTTAATATCTCTCTTGCATGAAGCATTAAATCGCCAATTCCTAAAACTATAACAAGCGCCGTATCTTTAACTAAATTTATAGCTTCGTTTGATAAAGGAGGCAAAACTCTTCTAACCGCTTGAGGCAAAATTATTCTCGTCATAATCTGTCTATGATTTAAATTAAGAACATAAGCCGCTTCATATTGTCCTTTTTCTATACTTTCAATTCCCGCTCTGAATATTTCCATAAGATAAGCGGAATAATTTAAAATAAAAGTTATAGCCGCAGAAGTAAAAGCTGGAAAAGCTATAAAATTATTTGTCATTAAAGGAATTCCATAATAAAAAAATATTAATTGCAATATTAAAGGCGTTCCTCTGAATATCCAAGCGTATATATCAAAAATATATCTTATAAATTTTGGAGCGCTAAATTGCAAAGCGGCAAAAAGCATAGATAAAGGCATTGAAAATAAAGCCGTTACAAAATAAAGGCTTAAAGTAGTATAAGTTCCTTTAAGCAAATAAATAGTCGTGGATATTATATATTCCATAAAAATTTAACGCATAAAATATTAATTTAATCGAATAGATTTATTATAATGTTATTTATAAAAATTTTCAATTATGCATTTCAAATAATTTTTTAAGATTTTCAATTAATTTATCGACATTATCTAAAATATTTTTGTTTAATTCTATATTATTAATTATATTTTCAATATCGTTGTCAAAATTTTCTGGAAGCGACTTGCATAATTTATGAGCGTATTTAATTAATTTCTTTTCGCCTGGATGAAGTTCTTTATTTAATGCAAATAAAATATCGAAGTATGACGATAATATCGCCGTAATTCTATGATTAACGCTTATAATATCTTTTCTTTTAATCGCTTTTTCTAATTGCTCAAAAAACGAAGCGCATTTTTTATCTTTTATAACGGCTAAATTTTTATTTATTATATTTTCTTTAAGTTTATTCGGATATTCTTTATTTAATTCTTCTTGCAAACTTTTAAATTTAAAATCTTTATCGTAAATTATTTTAGAATTTTTTATATTATACAAAAAAGCCGTAGTGTATCCTATTTTTGAATTGCAATTTTTCCAAATATAATTTATTTCGTTTTCTACAAAAGACAAATTTCTATACATAAAATCAAAACATATATCGTTTATGATAAACTCGTCTCCGTATTCAAAATAATCGTTTCCAAGTTCGTAATATGAAGAGTATTTTTCGGCAAAGTTTTTTCTAGTTTCAATATTTATTTTTTCTTTAGAATAAACATAAATATCGTAATCGGACATTTCATCGTTTATTAAACTTGTTTTAGAACCCGATAAAACTATGGCGTCAATATCGTTTGATTTAATCGCTTCTTTTGTAAACTCTTTTAAAAGATTAATAGCTTTCATAAATAAAATAAAATGCTAAAAAATAATTATTTATAAGAACTAAAATAATTTAGAATTTTTTTATATTTTGCGCTTTTGTTTCCCGATAGAACGACATACTTATTTAAATATTCGTAAACCATTTTTCCGTATTCTACTTCTTTAACGGCGTCTTTCTTTTTAACCGCTATGTCGTATCTGTTTTTATATATTATCGCAAGCGAATAATTTGAATTAGGTTCGGCTCTTAATTCCAAAGCCTTTTTATATAATTCTATTATTTTATTTTCTTTATATTCTTTTTCAAGATACATAGCTCCATACATATAAATATCTCCAAGTCTTGAATATGAAGGATGTTTTTTTAAGGCTTTCATTCCTTTAGAATCTAAAAGATTAATATACGCTTTTAATTTTGCATAAGAGTTTGCGCTTTTATTAAAAGAGTTTAAAGTTCTTGAAAAACCTACGGCATTATCTAATTGTTGGTCATCGCTTGGAGTTATTGGAATATTTAAGCTTTCTTGAGAATATAATAAATTAAAAAATAAAATCGAATTAAAAAATAAAATAATTAAATTTCTTTTCATTTTGCCTCCGTAAATCATAAACAAAAAAATAATAAATAAAATAATTAAATTCAAATTAATTTATACAAATCAAAACCTTGTGTTTTTATTATCGTAATAAAATTTAAATAAAATTAAAGATAAAAAAATTAAAAAAAAATTAATATTAGTTATTGACAAAAATGTATTTATAATTATAATTATAGAATAAAAATTAAACATATGGAGAAGATTATGTCTACAACAACTACTAAAAAAACTACAACTAAAAAAACTGCAGCCAAGAAACCTGCCGCTAAAAAGACAACAGCTAAAAAACCTGCAGCAAAAAAAACTGCCGCTAAAAAGACAACGGCTAAAAAAACTACGGTAAAAAAGACAACGGCTAAAAAAACAACGACTAAAAAAGCTACAAATTAAAAGTAAGCTATAAAAATTAAGTAATGGAGAAGATTTATGTCTACAACAGGTAAAAAAACGGCTCCGAAAAAAGAGACGGTTATTAAAAAAAGTGTCGTAAAAAAAACGGTTTCTGAAAAAGATATCGCCAAAAAAACGACAACTACCAAAATTGTAAAGGCGGTAGCGCCGAAAAAAGCGAGCGTTAAAAAAATTACTCCCGTTAAAAAAACGGCTATTAAAAAAGCCGCCATTAAAAAACCATCTTCTAAAGAGTATGGAGAGATTATAGAGATTCAACACAAATATATTCCCGATGAAGTCGATATAGTTAGAGAATTGCCGAATAGATATAATGAAACGAAATTAACTTTAATGATGCGTGATCCGGAATGGTGTTTCTTTTATTGGGATATTTCGGATTACGACATCTCTTATCATTCTTTGAATAGTCGTAGAATATCCGTTAGAATATTTCATGTATTTGGTTATGATATTACTAACGGCGAAATCCATAGAGAGTTGGATGTTAATGCTATTTACGGAGATAGATATATTAATTTGGCTATGCCTCATGCTTATTTTATAGGCGAATTAGGTTATTATGACGAAAATAACAGATTTATAGTATTAGCCAGAAGCAATATGATATACGCTCCAAGAGATTCTATAAGCAATATATACGATGAAGAGTGGATGGTAAACGAAGAGATAATAAGATTATTGAAATCTCCGAAGGCTTTAAGAGAGTCTCTATCTTCCGCTACAATATTTGAACTTATTGATTTGAAAAGAACTCATTTAGCAGGCTCGTCTTCATCTCTATTTAGAAGAAAAGATTAAATTATATTATTTTAGCGGCGTTAAATTAAATTAATGCCGTTAAAAATAATATATATAATGGCGAATCAATTAAAAAAGAAAATAAATGTCTGCTTATCGTTATTGCATTTCTTCTCATTGCTATAAAAGAAACTATGCTTGAATAAACAATCGGAATAAGATATTTTATATTATTTGAAAGCGAAAATTGATGCATGATTATTCCAATAAACATAAATGATATAGGAACAATCGGCAAAATTCCCGTCAAAATGGCTAATTTTTTAGGCTCGATATAAGCAGTTAAAGTCACAGCTCCCGCTATTTTATCGCTTTGAGAAAATTTTATTTCTATTAGAGCTTGTCTTATAAACATAAAAATAAAAACTATGCTTGCGGAAAATAAATAGGCAAAAAATTTTTCTTTAATTATATTTCTATGAAGAATAAATATCGAACCGTTTAAAAGTATCGTAACCGCCACGGATATTACAATCGCTTTAAATGGAATTAATTTTTTGAATAATTTGAAAAATAAAGAATTATCGAATTTCGACTGTTTTTTGAAACTCATATTATATCCCATTCCGAGCAAACTCGACAGTATCGTAAGCATTAAAATTCCAACGCTCATTTTATAAGAAAAATAAAACATACTCGCGCAACTTATAAAAATAATAAACATAAAAAATAATTTATATTTATTGTAAAAAGCGAATCTTTTTTTATCGCTTATACGAATTGCATAATTGCTATAACCATTGCTTAAACTCGTATATAAATAATAAGAAGCGGTTATAATTCCTATTTGATATTGAAATGTTTGAGATAAAATATCATAAATCGCATAAGACATTAAAAACGCGCCAACCGAAAAAAATATATATCCGTAATTTAGAAAATCAAATATCTTTGAAAAAAATTTTGATATATTGCTCGCGTATTTATCTTTAATAGTTTGAGCGACTTCTTCTATAAGCCAATCGGGAGTCGAAGCGCCCGCCATTATTCCAATATTTTTATAACTTGATAAATCTAAATTATCTAAATCTTCTTTATATTCTACATAAAAAGAAGGTTTTATTTCCGAAGCGATTTTATATAAATTTTTTGTATTACTGCTTTCAGAACCGCCAATAACCAAAACTACATCGTTTCTTTTAGCGATATCCAATATTTCATTTTGTCTCTGTTCGGTGGCTTCGCAAATAGTATCTTTAATTATAATTTCGGATGTTTTATATTTTTCTTTTATTTTTGAAACGAAGTTATAAAAAATATCTTTTTGTAATGTCGTTTGAGCTACTATTAAAGTTTTTTTTTCGTTATTAGGAAGATTATCTAAATTGGCGTCTTTATAAATCACAAAAACATCGTCAGCAAATCCGCATACTCCTATAATTTCAGGATGGTTAGGATTTCCAATAACGATTATTCTATAGCCTAATAAACTATATTTTTTTACCAAGCCTTGAGTTTTTGCAACATATTTGCAAGTAAGATTAACTAATTTTTTTGCATGTTTTGAAAGCGCTTCTCTTCTGATTGGCGATACTCCATGCGCTCTTATTATAACGGTTTTTCCATCTAATATAGACATATCCTCTTTGTCTGCATAAGTATGAACTCCGCTATTTTCAAGCATATCCAAAGTTTGAGGATTATGTATTAAATGTCCGTCTACAAATATTTTATCTTCGCTTTTAGCCGCTTGAGAGAAAGTATTTTCAACCGCATATTTTACGCCATCGCAAAAACCTGCAAATTTGCCTATATCGATATTCATTATTTGGCTTTTACTATTTTATTTCCCTTTATACATTTCGCGCATACTAAAGCTTTTCTTACCGTTCCGTTAACTTCTATTCTTATATTTTGCAAATTGGCGTTAAAAGAGCGTTTGGTTTTTATATTAGAATGGCTTACGCTATTTCCGTTTTGTTTTCCTTTTCCGCATATTTCGCATACTCTTGCCATAATTTCCTCCGTAATTTATAAAATAATTTTAATAATTTATTAAGTATATATTAAAAACTTATAATAGTCAATATTAATAATATTGCATAATATAAGAATTTTTATAAAATGTATATATAAAATTTGGGAGTTAAAATGAAGTATAAAGAAATTTCGCTTAATAAATTTTTATCTAATTTTCAGGTTTCAATGCCGAACGAACAAATTATTTTAAATTTTTCAAAAGAATTAAAAAAGTTATTAGAAAATATAAATAAAGATAATTCGGAAGAATATCAGAAAAATGAAATAGGCAAATTTCTAAATAAAGTTTTTGAATACGATTGCAATGTTAAAAATAAAATAGATTTGGCAATTTACGAAGATAATCAAGTTAGAGTAATTTTTGAAGCTAAAAGCGTTATTAATAAATCGGAGTTTGTAAAAGAGAATTCCAATAATTTAGAATCCAAGGCGTTTTACGAATCGATTTTATATTTTTTAAGAGAGATAAAAACGGGAAATAATAATATAACTTTTATAATTTTAGCTACTGCGGAAGTTTTTTATATTATAGATTCTAAAATTTATTTGAATAATTTTTCTAAAAATAAAGATATTATTAAAGTGTTTAAGAATTGCGAAGAAAACGGAGGAACGGACAGTAGCACTACAAAATTTTATGAAGAAATAAAAAATATTCTTCCAAAAATTGAAAATGAAATTTATTATTTATGTGTTGATTTTAAAAATATTTTGAATAATGAATTTGACAAATTAGGTTTATTATATAGTTTGCTCTCTCCTCAAGTTTTATTAAAGCGAAACACATATATTGACGCAAATACTCTTAATGTTGAATTTTATAACGAACTTTTATATATTTTGGGACTTAAAGAAAACAAAGAAAACGGAAAAATTGAATATAGCGATATTAAAAATACTTTTTACGATTCTATTTCAAAAACTTTCAAACTTGATAAAGATAATAATTTTGAAGATATTTTTTCTTTACTTATAACTTGGAATAATAGAATTTTATTTTTAAGGCTTTTAGAATCAATGCTTTTAAGTTTTGAGCATATTGAAAAGCCGTTTTTAGATTTGGAATATTTGCCCGACTTTAATAATTTGAATATTTTATTTTTTGAAGTTTTGGCAAAGAAAGAAAACGAAAGAGAAAATATATCTAAAAAATTGGAAATTATTCCTTATCTTAATTCGAGTCTTTTTGAGAAAAAGGAATTGGAAAGAGAGGGAAAAGAAATTCAATTTTTGCAATCAAATAATTTGAAGATTTATCAACATTCGATTTTGAAAAGAGATAAGAATTTTAATAATAAATATTTGAAAAATAATAAATCGGAAGAGATTCCGCTTCTTGAATATTTATTTGCATTTTTGCATGCTTATGATTTTACAACGACTTCGCAAGATTTACAAAATAATATTAAAACAAATTACGATAAACTTATTAACTCCGCGGTTTTAGGGCTTGTTTTTGAAAAATTAAACGGTTATAAAGACGGAAGTTTTTATACTCCAAGTTTTATTACTAATTATATGTGCAATCAAAGTTTGGAGAAAATAGTTATTGAAAAATTTAATAATTCTTTAAGTTGGGAATGCAAAACTATAGACGATATTCAAATTTCGCTTGATAGATTTATTACGAATAAAGAGAGTTTTAATAAAGCGATTAAAATTTTTAATGAAATTAGAATATGCGACCCTGCGGTTGGAAGCGGACATTTTTTAGTTTCCGCATTAAACGAATTATTATTAATAAAATATAATTTAGGTTTGCTTATAGACGAGGACGGCAGAAGATTAAAAGATATTAAATTAGAACTTAAAAACGATGAAATAGTTATAAGAGATTCTGAAAATAATATTCATAATTATAAGCGTCCGAAACATGAAAATACGGATTCGCATAAAATACAGCGGACAATATTTTTCGCTAAAAAGGAAATTATAGAAAATAATTTATTTGGCGTTGATATTAATCCTAATTCTTGCGAGATTACAAAACTTCGACTTTGGATAGAATTATTAAAATATAGTTATTATAGAGATATAGAAAATAAATATTTAGAAACTTTGCCTAATATCGACATAAATATTAAATGCGGGAATTCTATAATTTCAAGATTCGATTTGAAAGATTCTTTAAAGAATATTCCAAAGATAGACAAATTAATTAAAGATTATAAATGCCTTGTTGCTAAATATAAAAATGCGGACGGCGAAAATTCAAAACATTCTAAAAGAGAGATTGAAATAAAAATTAACGAAATAAAAGAAAATTTAACTCTTAATTTGAAAGCTCCGAAAACTATAAACAGTCTTGAAAAAGAAATTCAAGCGCATATAGACAAATACGGAATGTATTTAATCGATGATAAAAATTTATTGAGCGGATTAACCTATACAAAAAATTTATTAGAAATTGAAGAATTAAACGAAACCGAAAAAGAGGAAGCTTTTGAATCTTATGGCAGAATACAGATATTGAGAAAAAAATTGGATTCGGTTTTAAGCGGTAAAGAATATAAAAACGCTTTTGAATGGCGACTTGAATTCCCCGAAGTATTAAACGAAAACGGAGATTTTATAGGATTTGATTTGGTTATAGGAAATCCGCCTTATATTGATTATAGAGAGATAGACGAAAATACGATTAATAAAACAAAAAATTATGCGGTAAATGAAAATTCTAATCGTCCCAATATTTTTTGCTATTTTATAGAAAAAGGAATTGAGGTTGCAAATAATAACGGAATATTAACATTTATTAATCCTATAGCGATGTTGCAATCCGATTTTGCTTACGGAACAAGAAAATTATTATTAGAAAAAGGATGTATTAATTATATAGTCGATTGTTCTTATATTAAAGTTTTTGCTTCCGCTTCTACATATCCGACTATATACGAATTTAAAAAAAATAAAAAACAAGGTTCTATAAAAATAGTATTATGGAAAAATGATAATTTTAAACATAGTCATAATATAGAAACTTATTCTAAAAACGAACAATTATCAATTAATATATCAAAACATAAAATAAATTTTCAAAAAGTAGATTGTAGAAAATTAGGAGAAATTGGGCTTTTAAAATGGGGAACTTCTCAAAGCGGTTATGGTAAAAAGAAAATTTTATTAAGCGATTTTAAAAAGTTAAATAAATCAAAACGAAAAGAATATAATCCTATAATACAAACAGCAGATATAAAAAGATATTGCATTGTTTGGCAAAAAGAATATATACCGACTGAAATTTATTCTCAAAACATACAAAAAGATTTTAAAAAGCCTAAAATAGTTATTGCAAGAATGACGAAAAATATTCAAGCAAGTTTTGATAAAAATAAATTTTATATGGGCAAATCGACTTTAATTGTAGATTTAAAAGAAAATCCATATTATATTCTTGGAATATTAAATTCAAAGTTAGCCGATTTTTGGTATAAATATTATTTTGGAGCAACTCATTTGGCATGCGGTTATGTAAGATATGATATACCGTATTTAAAACAATTACCAATTCCTAAAATAAATTCTAAAAATAAAAAAATAACCGATAGAATTATTAGATTAGTCGATAGGATAATAAAATCGAAAGAAAATAATTTTAATGCGAATACCTCTAAATTAGAAATTGAAATTAATAATTTAGTTTATGAATTATATGGTTTATCAAAATCTGAAATTAAGATTATTGAAAAGTCAAATAGAAATTAATAATATAAAAGACTATATTTTGAAATTTGATAAAGAATATATCGAATAAACAAACTGCAAATTTCTATTGTTAATGTTTTAGTATAAGTTAGGCTTTGGCTTTGCTTGATTGTTTTTTTGGCGTTTTTTATATAAATTCAATATTAAAGATATTAAATATATATGCGATTATGATAAAAATATAAGAGGCGGTTTGAAGATTAATATAGATAAGATTTTTAGAGACGGAAAGTTTGAAAAGTTAGTTGGTAGCGAGAAAATTAGCGAGGCAGAGATTGAGGAATTGGTGAAGAATTGATAATTTAGTTTATGAATTGTATAGTTTATCAAAATCTGAAATTAGGATTGTTGAAAAGTCAAATAGAAATTAATAATATAGAAGCCTCTATTTTGAGAGTAGATAAAGAAGTTGAAAATAGAATTGAGAGTTTAATTGATAGGTTTCTTTGGTTATAAGCTTGACTAACTTAAAGTTGTCAATTTCAGATGTCGTAGGTTGTATAGTTTAAATGAATAATATATTAAGATTATTAATAATAGCTTGATTTTTAATTTATTATAATGTAATTTTATAATATGAGGTTTTATTATGGTATTTAAAGTTATAGTTCATGAAGATAAAGACGGACTTTGGGCGGAAGTTCCAAGTATTAAAGGTTGTTTTTCTCAAGGCGAAACTATGGAAGAATTGGAAAATAATATTAAAGAAGCGATAGAAGGATGTTTATCCGTAGATATAGAAAAATATTCTAAAAAAAATATAGTAAAAACTATTGAAGTAGTTTTATGAAATCAATAAGCGGTAAAAAATTCTGCAAGATATTAGAGCGCAATGGTTGGAAACTTGCAAGAATTAATGGTAGCCATTATATATATGTGAAATTTGGAAGCGATTTAAGAATATCCGTTCCCGTTCATAAAAATAATGATTTGAAAATCGGACTTTTAAATAAATTATTGAAATTAAGTAATATACCAGAAGATGAGTTATAATTTTTTTACAATTAAAAATATTCCAAAAAATATAGTAGTTTAATAAATATTTTATAATAAAGATTTTTTTATTTCAGAAAGACTATATCTTAAATCTTGTATTGCTTTAGTGTGGATTTGCGATACTCTGCTTTCCGATATTTCCAATACTTTTCCTATTTCTTTTAAAGTAAGTCTTTCATAATAATATAATATTAATATTTCCTGTTCTTTTGCGGGAAGTTTTTTTATCGCTTTTACTATTTCTTTTTGAACGGCTTGTCTTTCAGCCATATATTCGGGATTTGTTCTATCGCTTGATTTTAAAGTGTCTATAATAGATAATTCGTCCGAATCATCTCCAAGATACCAAATTTCGCTTAAAGAAGTAACGGCAAAATCTATATTATATCTCATAAGCTCATTATATTCTTCTATAGGAATTCCCATCATATTTGCTATTTCTTCAGGCTTAACATCTCCTTTTATTCTACTTTCAAGTATCTCTCTCGCTTTATCTATCTTCTTTAATTTTTGACGAATAGAGCGCGGCAAAATATCTAAATCTCTAAGTGCGTCTATTATAGAGCCATGTATTCTCCAAAGAGCGAACGATTTAAATTTTATATTTTTACTCGGATTATATCTTTCTATAGCCTCTAAAAGTCCGATAGAACCGTATCCTTCCAAATCGCAAAATTCTATATCTCTTGTATTTTTGAAACTAATTTTTATTCTATTAGCGGCGTATCTTACCAAACCAGCATATTTTTTAACGATAGCTTCTCTTATTTGAGGCGATAAAGTTTTTTGATATTCCGCCCAATATTCTTTTTCATTTTCTTCGTTAATTTCTGGCAATTTATTTTTTTTATTCATAAAATATTTTAAAGACTATGTCTTAAATCCTTTTAAAAATAAGGTTTTCATTTTAAGAATATATTAAAAACTTATAATAGTCAATATTAATTAATTATAAACGAATAGTTTTATATTCTTAAATATTTTATTTATAATACTTTGTTTTTATTAAATTTAATTAATTAAAAATTAAATTATTTATTCGCTTTTATTAATTAAAAAATAATAATAAATTATTTAAAATATATGATTTTAGATAAAAATTTATATTTAATTATTTGGCAGTATCATTGCATTTACAGAACTGACGGTTGGCTTATTGAAAAACAACTTTCAAATATGCTTACATTTTTTGAAGTTT
>ERZ791737.1144-NODE-1144-length-14136-cov-4.267595_pt1 | contig 14136 bp, 10 predicted proteins | sample MGYA00510042_ERZ791737 | MGnify/ENA primary metagenome ERZ791737 (study PRJEB30046, sample SAMN00791965) | human gut metagenome | study: EMG produced TPA metagenomics assembly of the A metagenome-wide association study of gut microbiota in type 2... | reverse complement strand
TCTCCAGTTCCTTCGACTTTCCAGCGGTAGCGATAATGAATGCACCTCCAAACAATAGTCCATAGTGTTGCGTTTTTTGGCATAGAAAACGCGGCCGCCCCAGTTTCGGGACAGCCGCGCGAAATTCACTCAAGAGCGCGATTCGGTCTACAAGACGAATCGGTTCAGGGTATAGCCCGGGGGTCCTTACCCCTCAAGGCGAGCGCGGCACAGGCCGTAGCTGCTTTCTTTACTCGAGTATTCTACCACACCCCGGGGAGGCTGTCAAGCATTTTTATGCGCTTTTTCAAAAAAAGATACCCGGACAAGGGAATGGGGGAGCAGCATTTCTGCCGTTCCCCCGTTGATTGCATCTGGCGGGTGTGCCCGTTCCCGCATTTCTTTTGACCCAGTGGGTGTGTAGCAGCACATTCTCTACTTCAAATGCACTCTTATCCTATGCTTATTATACCACGATTATTCCCGGCTGTAAAGCAGCCGGTTTTTCTCCATCAGCTTTTTCAGATTGCGTTCCCGGATACGGTAAAACGTCATCACAGAATTTTTGCGGTCTTCCCGGTCTGTTTCCATCACGAGCCGGACGACTACATTCAGATTCGTTTCGGGCAGGCGCTTTATTGCAAAGACTGTTCCGGTATGTTTTTCATCGACCAGCAGAATATCCGGCTTCACGACGGTCTCTTTTCCATAAAGTATGAACAGCTCCACATCCTGCGGGTGGCGCTCCCGGATGTGCTCCATCCGTTCTTCTGTGACCACAACTTCTTTCGTCCGCAGTTCACCGAAGTATCCTTGCAGGAGCGCCGATTCAATTTCGCCTAAAAGCAGTGTTCCCATTTTTCTGTGCTCCTGTCATTTTATACTTCAATCAACTCCCCCAGCTCCAGCGAATATATCCCTTTATAAGTCACCCGCCGGGGGGCGAAGCGCTTCTCAATGGCCTTTGCGTAGAGTTCCAGCTGAGCGCGGTAGGCGCGGACGAAATCGGCAGGGGCCTTGCGGCGGTCCGTCTTGTAGTCCAGAAGCTCGAGGTGGTCGGGGTAGACGAGGACGATGTCCGCGATGCCCTGCACCAGCACCCCGGCGTCGGCGGCAGGGCCGTCGGGCAGGGCGCGGCCCTGGGCAGCCATGACCTCAGCGGCGGGCAGCGACGTGATAAAAGCCAGCTCCCGCAGCACATCCTCTGCCCCGCAGATGCGGCGGAACGCCTCGCTGCGCACAAAGCGGAGTATCTTATAGACATCCAGCTTCCCGGCAATAGCGGGGGGCGTGAGCTGCGCCGCCGCCTGACGCTCCCGTTCGGCGCGGACGGCATCCAAGACGGCGTCGTCCTCTGCGTCCCGCACAGCGGCCAGCGCCCCGAAGTCGGCGTGCTCGAGGAAGGCATGGAGAGCCGTACCCATCTCGGCGGCGGTGAGGCCGTCCTTCGAAAGGAAGCCCGGGCGCTCGAGGGTGGTCTGCTCCGCGGCGTGGACGAGGCTGGTCACGCTGACCTTGGCCGGGATGTCCGCCAGCGCTGCCGCCGGATACCGCCAGCCGAAGCCCTGCCGCAGCGTCTCCACAAGGGCCGGGTCGGCCTCGGGCCGGGGCGACTCTTCCGCCTCGGCGGGGGCTTCTTCGGGCGGGAGGACATCGGCCTGCACTGTGAGGGCGATGGTGCTCCCGGTGTCCGCAAAGGGCAGCTCGAGGTTCCCCGCCAGACGGCGGAGAGGCCCGCCGTTGGGGTGGACGAGGAGCGCCGCCCGCAGCCAGTCGGCGAAGCTGCCCGCCTGAGCGTTCAGGGTCTCCCCCGCCCCGGCGGCGAGGAAGGCGGCAGCTTTGGCGAAGGGGTTGGACGTCCGGCCAATGCCCAGCGGCACCGTCAAGATCAGCTTATCCTGCGCCCGGGTGAGGGCCACGTACAAAAGCCGCATCTGCTCGCTCCGCATCTCGGCGGCATGGACCGTGGAGAGGGCGGTGTAGGCCGCCGTCTTATAGGCCCCCTCGCCGCCCTCGGGACGGAGACGGAGGCCCGCGCCGCAGACGCGGTGGAGCAGGACGGGCTGGCGGGTGTCGGCGGCGTTGAACTGCCGGGCCGTGTCGGCCACGAACACCACCGGGAACTGCAAGCCCTTGGAGCGGTGGATGGTCATGATGGTGACGCAGCCGGGCCGCGCCCCGCCGGGGGCAGTCTCCTGCCCGGTGGAGCCCGCCAGTGTGGCCGCGTCGATGGCACGGACGAGGGCCGATATGCCGCCCGCGCCCGCCCCTGCGCAGAAGGAGGCGAAACGCCGCGCGTCCTCCCGGCGGCGCTGGCCGTTCTCCATGGCACCGAGGGCGGCGAGGTAGCCGGTGGAAACAAAAATTTCTTCCAGCAGTTCCTCCACCGGCACGCTCCGGGCCATCCGGCGCAGGGCCGTCAGACGCTGGTAGAACGCCTGCACCCGGCGGGTGAAATCATCCTCCGCCCCGCTCTGGACGACCTGCAGCACTGCGCCGTAGAGGCTGATGCGGGTGTGCTGATCGGGTGTCTGCGCTCCGGCCCGGAGGCGGACGAGGTCGTCGTCCGTAAAGCCGAACATCGGCCCCAGCATAGCGGCAGCGAGATAGATGTCCTGCGCGGGGTTGTCGATGACCCGCAGCAGGGCGATGAGGGGGCGGATGTGGGGCGCGTCCAGCAGGTTCTCCCGGGCGTCGGCGTAGACCGGGATACCCCGGGCCGTCAGGGCCTCGGCGTAGGCCGGGAAATCGCCTCTCGCCGCCAGCAGGACACAGCAGTCCTCGTACTGCACCGGGCGGGTGGTGCCGCCGTCCCGCACCGGCTCGCCGGAAGCCACCATCGCCTCGATGCGGTCGGCGATATATTTTGCGTCCGTCTCGGCGGCATCGTCGGGCAGGAAGTGGGCCTCCACGCTGCCCTCGTACGTGCCGGGTGCGCCGCAGACGAGGCGCTGGCCGTCGCCGTAGGCCGTGTCGCCCAGAGCAGGCGTCATGAGCTGTTCGAAGATAAAGTTGATGCCCGCCACCACCTGCGGGGCAGAGCGGAAGTTGGCATCCAGCGCCAGCATGGCGTTCTCGCCGGGCCTGCCGTCTTCGGGGCGGGGGCGGGCTTCGCCGCCGGGCAGGAGGGGCCAGCTCTCCAGCTTTTCCCGGAAGATGCTGGGGTCCGCCTGACGGAAGCGGTAGATGCTCTGCTTTAAGTCGCCCACGAGGAAGAGATCATCCCCTGCCGGGCTGGCCAGACAACGGTAAAGGGCGTCCTGCAGGGCATTCGTGTCCTGATACTCATCCACCATGACGGCGGCGTAGCCCTGCCGGATGCCCTGACACAGCTCGGTGGGCTGGCCGTCGGCGTCCCGCAGGAGCCGCAGGGCCAGATGCTCGAAATCGCTGAATTCCAGCAATCTTCTCTCCCGCTTCCGGGCCGCAAAGCGGGCGTCAAAGTCCCGCACGGCAGCAAAGAGGGCGCGGAGGCAGGGTTCGGCGGCACGGCGGTCAAGCTCGGCTTCGTCGAGGCTGCAACTGATGAGGTCTTCGATTTTCTCAAAGAGCTTTGCGGCCTCGTCGGCCCGGGTCTTGACGACGTCCTTGTGCTCACCGGTGAGACGCTTTTTCATATTTTTGAGGCCGGGGGCCTGTTCCATGCCGAGGACGTAGGGCGTCAACCTGTCGTAGAGGGGCGTCCATTCCCCTGCCCCGGCCAGACGCTCCACCTCGCCCAGCAGGGCGGCGGAGTTTTCCAGCCGCTCGAGGGGTTCGGCGAACTTCTCGTTCACTGCCGCCACGGCCTTTTCCTTGGCGGCAGGAGTCTTTTTGCTGGCCTCGGCGTCGGCCTGCGCAGTCACGAAGTCCTCCCTGCAGTCGTTCCGCGCGGCGCAGAGCAGCTCCTTCGCGGCCCGGGCAGAGCGGGCGGCCTCCTGCATCAGAATATCATGCCAGCAGGTGCGGGCAAAGCCGTTCTCGTCCTGCCACGGAGCCAGCATCCCCTCCAGCTTTTTATCGTAGTCGGGCAGGGCGCGGAGGAAGTCATAGACCTGCAAAACCGCCTCCCCCGCCGCCTTGTCGGTGCGGCCCTTGCCGTAGAGGTCTGCAAAGGCGCAGAAATCCGCGTCCTGATAGGCCGCTTCCAGCGTCTCGGAGAGGGCCGCGTTCCGCAGCATCTCCACGCTGCCGGGGTCGGCAGGGGTGAAGTCCGGCGGGATGTCCAGCGCCTGAAAGTGCTTATGGAGCAGGTCGAGGCAGAAGGCGTCGATGGTGCAGATGGGGGCTCTCTGCAGCAGCATCCGCTGGCGGCGGAGGGCCGTGTTGCCCGGCTCTGCCTGACTGCGGCGGAGCAGCGCCTGCCCGATGCGGGCGCGGAGCTCTGCGGCGGCGGCGTTGGTGAAGGTGACGATGAGGAGCCGGTCGGCGTCCACGGGATGTTCCGGGTCGGTGATGAGCCGGACAGCCCGCTCCGTCAGGACGGCGGTCTTGCCGCTGCCGGCGGCGGCGCTCACCAGCAGCGCACCGCCCCGGTCGTCGATGGCGGCACGCTGGGCCGGGGTCCATTTTGTCTCGCTCACTGGTCTTCCTCCTTTTTCTCTTCCGGTTCAAAAGGCTTTGCAGGGGCGTCCAGCGCCCGCTCTCCGATGCCCTCCTCATGGCAGCAGATGAAGCCGTAGTCGCACCACCGGCAGGGGCTGCGGCCCGTGACCAGCGGCTCGGCGGCGATGCAGCCGCTGTAGAGCTGTTCGCCCATCCGGGTCACGAGGTCGTCCAGATGGAGCTGGATGCGGGAGAGCTTAGCCTTGTCGGCACGTTTCTCTTTCTGGTAGGGGCTGGGTACACCGCCCCGGAAGCTGAAGGGCAGATACCGCCCCGTCTCCTCGGCGTCCATGGCGTCAAAGACTTTCTGCTCGTCCCGGACGAGGCCGTCCAGCTTGTATTCCATGCTCCGGGCTGCCTTGCCCCGGGTGGTCGTCTCGGGAGCCGGGTCGGCCAGCAGGTACAGCACACCCGCAGGCTCTGCCCCGGTGAATCGTCCACCGGCGTCCCGGGTCAGGCTGAACAGGTAGAGCAGCATCTGACAGTCGAGGCCGCAGTAGACTTCCCGCAGGTCGAGCTTTTTCGTGCCGGTCTTATAGTCCACCACCCGCACCCAGCGGGTGCCGTCGTCCTCGATCCACTCGTCGGCGCGGTCCACAGTGCCGATGAGCTGCACCGTCCGGCCATCGGAGAGGCGGTAGGTCTGGCCCCGCACGGCGTCCTCGCCGGGGCCGATCTTCAGCTCACAGGCCACTGGTTTGAAGCTGGACTGGCGCTGCTCGTCCCGCAGGTAGCACAGCAGGCCCGTCATGCTCTTTTTGAGGCGGGAGAGCAGATAGGCGAAGCGGGCCGTGTCCTCAGGGAGGTAGCGCTTTGCGTACTCATCTACGAGAAGCCCGGCCAGCGCCGCCATGGCCTCGTCGTCGAGGTCGAGGAAGGGCTGTAAGCCAGCGCAGGGGTTGTCGGGGCCGGGGTGGGGGTCGAGGGCCATCTGGAGCACCCAGTGCATGAGGGTGCCGCTCTGGTCGGCGGAAAGCTCCGCCCGCTTCCGGGGGCGCAGACCCAGCACGTACTGCAGAAAATAGCCGTACCGGCAGGTGTAGTATTTTTCGAGCTGACTGGGCGAGATGCGGAGCCGCCGGCCCAGCAGCGTTTCCAGCGCTTCGAGATCACTGACCTGACGGGGGCTGCGGCCCGCCATCCGGCGCAGGAGGGCGAGGCCCTCGGGTTCTGCCCCGCCGGGGGCATGAAGGGCCTCGGTGAGGCTGGCGCGTTCGATCTCCGTCAGGGGCCAGCCGCCGCCCAGCACGTCGAGGCCGTCGGCGGCAGTGGCGGCAAGGTCGGTCAGGTCGAGTTCCGGCGCACCCGGTCTCAGCACGTCCACGATGGGCTCGAGGGCGGCGCAGAGGGTCTGGCCCTGCCCCTTCGGCCAGCTGAGCCAGAGGCCCCTGGCCGGGGCGGTGAGGGCCTTATAAAAGCAGACCTGTTCCCGCACCACCCGGTTCTCGAAGCAGTCCGGAAGCTCGATCTCCTGCGCCATCAGGGCGTCGCGGTCGGCGTGGGTCAGCAGGTCCGTCTCGCCGGGCGCGGCGGGGAATTCGCCCTCGGAGAGGCCCAGCACAAAGACATAGTCCGGTGCGTCAAGGCGCATCTTGCCTGCGCTGGCCAGCACCACGGCGTCCAGCGTCTGGGGGATGTGGCCGAGGTCGGACGAGCGCAGCAGCAGCCCGAACAGCTCTTCGTACTCGGGGATGGTGACGCTCTGGCCGCCCAGCAGGCCTGCCATCTCGTCCAGCAGGCCCATGACCACGTTCCACTCCCGGGCGGCTTCCTCGGCGGCGGGGATGCCCCGCTCAGCCCGGATGGCCTCCACCTGCGCGGCCTGAGCGTCCTCCGCGCCCAGCTCCTTCAGGCAGAAGTAGAGGGCGCGGCTCATCTGCTCGGCGTTGGCAGAGCGGAGTTTCGCGCGCAGGCCGTCGGCGGCGGTGATGAGAAGGGCGCGGGCCTTTTCGGCCCGGGCAAGGTTTTCTCTGTCCTCGTCGGTGGGCTCCACATCGCCGAAGCCCCGGGGGTTCTTCTCGAAGGGCGCGCGCCACGCCGCCGCATTCGGCGACCAGGTGTAGGCGTAGTTCTCAAGGGCGCAGACCTCTTCCTCGGTGAGGGCGCAGAGGCCGGTCTTGGCCAGGGTGGTGAGCTGTTCCGTCAGCTCTGCACCCCGGGCAATGGCCAGCAGACACCGCACCGCCGTGGCCGGGGCGCTGAACTCGGGCGTCGTAGGCTCATCGCAGTAGAGGGGGATGTCCGCCATCCGGAACTCGTACTTGACGGCGGCGCGGTATTTCGGGATGTCGCGGCAGACCACCGCCACCTTCCCGCAGCGGACGCCCTGCCGCATGAGGCGGCGGATGGCGGCAGCGGCGGCGCGGGCTTCTTCCTCCCGGCTGGGAGCGGCGAAAAGCTTTATCTCCGGGCAGGCCGTGGGCGGGTCACACCGGCCCGTGGCCAGCAGCTGAGCCGCTGCGGCGAGGCCGGGGGCATCGGCGTGGCGCATATCCCGGCGCAGCAGTTCCGGCACGGCCACGTCAGTGCCGTTCCGGCGGGCCAGCTGGCGCAGCTGGGCCGCCACCTGCTTCGCGCCGGAGAAAAGGCTCATGTCCCCCGGCACGAGCGGGGTGCCGTCGTCGCAGAGAGCCACCGTCACGGTGGGCAGCGAGGCCAGCAGGACGCCCATCAGCCGCTTTTTCGGGGCGTTGAAGGTGTCGAACTCGTCGATAAAGACGGCCCTGTCCCGCAGGAACTCCGGCAGCTCGCCCCGGGCCAGCGCGGCCTCGAGGCGGGATGCGGCCAGCTCCAGCCGGTCGGAGGGGTCCATGCCGGTCCCGGCCAGCAGGGTCTCGTAGCCCTGAAAGATGAGGGCCAGTTCGCTGAGCTTGGCGCTGTCGGTGCCGCAGTCCTGCGCCAGCTCATAGAGCTGCCGGCCCGAGAGGCCCGCGCTCTTGAGCTCGTCGATGGTCTCGGCGGCCATCTGGCAGAAGGCGGCCGAGCGGCGGTGGCGGTAATAGTAGTGGACATTGTCCTGCAGTTCCTCGAGGGCGCGGCGCACCAGCACGGCCCGGCCCGCGTCGCTGAGGGTCTGGACGGCAGAGCCGCCCTCCGCCGACAGGATATGCTCGGCGAGGCTGGTGAAGGAAAAGCTCTCCACCAGTCCGCTCAGCGCGTCGCCCAGCTCCCGGTGGATGCGGCCCTCGGTGGACGAGGTGAACTGCTCCGGCACCAGCAGGATGCTCTTCTCCCCCGCCTCGGCCCGCGCCCGGATGCGCTGGTACAGCAGGGTGGTCTTTCCGCTGCCGGAGCCGCCTAAAAGTAGTTTTAACATGGTGAATCTCTCCGTTGGGTCAGTTTTTTATCGTGGGAGTCAAAAGCCTCTCCCTTTGGGAGAGGTGTCACCGAAGGTGACGGAGAGGGCTAGCCCGGCATGACAGAACCACCGCACAGCGATAAGCAGAAGCCTTTGTCAGGGCGATACCATCGCTGCGCCTGAGTCTCGCTGTCCGCGTCCTTGCCCTCTCAGTCACGCCGCGGCGTGACAGCTCCCCCAAAGGGGGAGCCATTGGCAAGCCGGTTTTGGTCGTGCTGGACGCCTGAGGCCCACTGTGGCGCAAAAGACCGGGCCTCGCGCTCAGACTTAATATCAGCTATCATTGTACCACAAAATTGCAGCGACATCTATTCTGTGGTACAATAAAGAAAAATCATCTCAGAAAGAGGACACCTGCATGAAAATTTTAGCAGTAGATTACGGCGACAGCCGCACCGGCCTCGCCACCTGCGACCGCACCGAGTTTCTGACTTCTCCCATCACGCCTCAGATCACAGTCAAGGCCCGGGACAAAGTCGCCGCCAGGGTCTGCGAGGTGGCAAAGGAGATCGAAGCCGAGCTCATCGTCATCGGCCTGCCGCTGAACATGGACGGCACCGAGGGCGAGCGCGCCCGCAAGAGCCGCAAGCTGGCCAAAACCGTTGAGATCTGGAGCGGCCTGCCCGTCCGGATGTGGGACGAGCGCCAGACCACCTGCGCCGCTGCTGACCTCCTCGACGAGAGCGGCACCTTCGGCGCAAAGCGGAAAAGCATCCTCGACTCGGTGAGCGCGACGGTGATATTGGACGACTATCTCGCATGGCGGAAGGAGCATCCAGGAGAGGTCTGAACACCCCCGCTGCCCCCGCGGCAAAGTTTCTTTGCGAAGTCCGGACAGTTTGTTGCAAAGTCCGCATAAAATCGTCGTTTTCCGGTTTGTTTTCACAATTTTCCCGAGCCGAATTTGTATAGTTTTCCGGCTTGACAGCACCGGCTCTTCTCCGATAGAATGAGGGTAGAAGAACCCCCTGTCCAGATGGCCGGAGAGGACGCTTCTTCATGAGAAAAAACAACTGGACTCACCAAAACAAAAACGATTGGAGGCGATCCACATGACAAAACTGAGAAAGCTGACTGCCCTGCTTCTGGCCGGTGCACTGACCCTTCTGCTCCTGACCGCCTGCAGCGGTGGCGGCGGTTCTTCCGGCCCGGAGGCCCAAGCCGAAGCCAAGGTGATGGAGGCCATCAACAAAGGCCGCGCCGCGAATGGCCGCGCCGTGGCCCTGGCCAATGACCCTGATATGCAGAAAGTTGCCAACACCTATCTGGACGCTCTGGAGTTTGAGCTGAATGGCGCTGCTCTCGGATACAAGTTCTCCAACAAGGCGGATGCCAAGTGGGATGCTGACAACCAGAACGCCACCCTCACTCTGGTCGCTAAATACGACTACAACGATACCACGCTGCAGAAGATCATCGATCAAATCAAAGGTAGCGATCAAAACAAAGCCCTGAATTTTGCCCTGAACGGCAACTATACCAAGGCAGGCGTAGTGGCCCGGATCATTCGCGGCCAGACTTATGTTGCCATCTCCCTGCGGGTGGGCAGGAATCTCTGATTTCTTCCCGATTTTCCCCGCATCTCGTCTGATTTCCCTATAAACGCAGATCACCCGCCAGTTGGCGGGTGATTTTTTTGCAGCCGTCCCACCGCCCGGAGGGCGGAAAAACAGCTTCTTATTCGTATTTCGTAATGCTCACGCTGTTGATGGTGATGGGTTCGGTCGGGCGCTGATTTTCGTCCACGCCGGTCTGGGCGATGGTGTCCACGACTTCCATCCCTTCGTACACCTGCCCGAAGACGGTGTCGGTGTAGTCGAGGTAGGGTGCGCCGCCCGCCGTCTGGTAGGCGCTCACCACGTCGGCCCGCCAGCCGGCGGCGTTCATCTGGTCGATGAGCTCCTGCGTCACCGAGCTGCTGCCCGGCAGAGTCTCCATGACATAGAAGACGCTGGCGCAGTCGCCGGAGGCGTCCGCTGCGGCACAGAGTGCGCCGGAATAGTGGTGGAGCTTATCGGTGGTCTCGGCGGAGAAACGGTTCCCGTTCCAGATGGTGGTGCCTTTGCCGTCCGCGCCCTGCCCGGCCTCCACCACGAAGTCCTTCTCCACCCGGGTGACGGTCAGGCCGTTGTAAAAGCCCTGCTGGGCCAAAGTCGTGAAATTCTGCACGGCCTGCGGGGCCTCGGTGGAAAAGAGCACTGCTTTGAACACGCCTGCCGAGGTATCGAACACCGCGATGGTGTCCCCCGCCGCCGGGTGGGTGAACTGCAGCTCTGCCGACTCCACAGCCGGGCGGCTGACCTTCTGCACCGTGTCGGCCTTCCCGCCCTGGATGCTGGAGAGGATATTGTCCGCACTGCACCCGGCCAGAACTGCCGTCAGGGCCAGTGCCGCCATTATTTTTTTCAAGGCTCTCATGATCGGGCCTCCCTGTCCATATATTATAGCAACGATGGCTTTTCAAAAGCTATCGCTATAGTATATCACATTCCGGCCCGGGAAGCGAGAGGGAAAAGCGTGAAAATTTGTTATTGGATTTCTATGCGAAAAACATCTTGACGAGCGGGCAAAAAAACGCTACACTATAGGCGTACCCGGAACCCACAGCTCAGAAGGAGCAGAGCGAGCAGGGTGTGACAGTTATCCCATTTTTTAGATATTTGACAGGAGAACGTGACTTATGGCAGAAGATATGAACAAGTCCGCCGCTGAGACCGAAGAGGAATATCAGCCTGACCTGATGACCCTCGAGGACGAGGACGGCAATGAGGTCACGTTTGAAGTGATCGACGCTCTGGACCATAAGGGCGTGCATTACCTGGCCGTTGTCGAATACGCCGAGAACGAGGAAGACCTGGACGAGGACGCCCAGCTGGTCATCCTGAGCGTCGGCGAGGACGACGAGGGCGAGTATCTCGATGTGGTCGAGGACGATGAGACCCTGCTGGAAGTCAGCAAGCTGTTCGAGAAGCGTCTGAGCGACCAGTTCGAGATCGAGTGATCTTTCAGCAAAGACTTCCTGCCCGGCGCGATTTGTTGCGGTTTATATGATCCTACTAATCATTCAACGGGAGCTTGGAGTTCGTCGGTGGATTGCAGACCTCCCCGTCATGGGTCGACCATGAAGGCTCGATGAGGAAGCGCGAAACCGGAGACAGAGCACCCACCTGTCCGCAAGGGTAGGTTTGATTGCCGCAGACGACCGGGCGGGATTCTTTATAGCTATTCAAAAAGGCTCTCGTGCCGTATTTCCTGCCGGCATGAGAGCCTTTTTCTTTTGTCTCTATTCCCCGGTCTCGTCCGTGAACAGTCCCGGGATGCCGCAGACAGCGGCCACACCCACCAGCGTGAACACGATGCGTGACCAGATGGACGCGCTGCCGCCCAGCAGCCAGCCGACGAAGTCGAACTGGAACAGGCCCACAAGACCCCAGTTGATGCCGCCGACGATCATGAGGATGAGACAGATTTTATAAAAGGTCTGCACAAAAAGACCCTCCTTCCTTTGGGCAGTATGCCCGACGGGAAGGAGGGTTATGCATTTTATAGGGTCAGCGCCGCTCGAAAGCCTCTCCCTATGGGAGAGGTGGCATTGCGAAGCAATGACGGAGAGGGCAAGCCCGGCACGAAAGAGCCGCTGCGCAGCGATGGGCAGGCTCTTTGTCAGAGCGATGCTGTCGCTGTGCCTGTGCTTCCCCGCCAGCGGCCTTGCCCTCTCAGGCGCTTCGCGCCAGCTCTCCCAAAGGGAGAGCCTTTGGCATTTCGCAAAGCTTAATCTCTTCGCCAGAGGCTCCCCTACAAGGGGAGCTGGCGGGCGCAAGCCCGACTGAGAGGTTGTACGAAGGCGAGGCTTCATCTCTTCCGCAGTATCTGCACCTCCGCCCCTCCCCTGACAGGCTGGGCCGTATAGACCTGCGGCCAGCGGGCGCGGAGGGCGTCGGCGGCGGCTTTGGCTTCGGCTTCGGTGCGGAACACGCCGAAGACCGCCGCGCCGCTGCCGGTCATGAGGGCGGTGACGGCTCCGTTCTCCCGGAGGGCGGCCTTGATGGCCTCGTTGTCCTTAGCCCCGCTGCACTCCTCGAGGGCGTTTCCGGCAGCGGCACAGACAGCGTCCAGGTCGCCCGCCCGGATGGCGGCTTCCTGAGCGGCGCAGTCGGGGTGGACGCTGCTGCCGACTTTGTCGTAGGCCGCGAAAGCCTCCGGCGTCGAGATGCCGTAGCCGGGCATCACTACCGTGAACCAGCACTCGGGCAGGGGCGGAAGTGCCTTGATGAGGTCGCCGAGGCCCTGCACCCGGCAGGTGCCGCCCATGAGGGCGAAGGGTACGTCTGCGCCGATACTGACACCCAGAGCGCAGAGCTCGCTCATGGACAGGCGGGCGCCGTACAGCTCGTTCACCAGAACAGCCGCAGCGTCGGCGCTGCCGCCAGCCATACCGGCCCGGACGGGGACGCTCTTATAGATGGTGATGTCTGCACCCGCCAGCAGGCCCGTATAGTGGAAGAAAGCCAGCGCCGCCTTGATGGCGGTGTTGCCCGGGCCGGGCTTGACCTTGCTGCCGGGCAGGGCCAGATCGAGGTAGGGACTGCGGCGGATGACCACCCGCTCGTAGAGCGAGACAGCCTGCATGGTCATATCCAGCGCATGGTAGCCGCCGGGCAGGATGCCCACCACGTCCAGCGCCAGATTCAGCTTGGCCGGGGCCAGGACCGTCACACGATCGCGCATGGTTTTTTCCTCCTCACTTGCAGTTCTCGTTCAAAAACTCCCGGATGCGGCGGATGGCCTCCATCAGATGCTCCACGCTGTAGGCGTAGGATACGCGGGCGTAGCCCTCGCCGGACGCGCCAAAGGCGTTGCCCGGGATGATGGCGACATGCTTCTGCTCCAGAAGCTTTGTGCAGAACTCCTCGCTGCTCATGCCGCTGGACTTGATGCAGGGGAAAGCATAGAACGCGCCCCGCGGCTCAAAACAGCTCAGGCCCATATCGTTGAAGCTCTTCACCACGAGACGGCGGCGCATATTATACTCGTTGCGCATCCGTTCGATCTCGCCGTCGCAGTCCTTGAGGGCCGTGATGGCGGCGTACTGGCTGGTGGTGGGGGCGCTCATGATAGCGCTCTGGTGGATCTTGGTCATGATCTTGATGATGGGCGCGGGGCCGCAGGCATAGCCCAGCCGCCAGCCCGTCATGGCGTAGGTCTTGGAGAAGCCGTTGACCACCACCGTCCGCTCGGCCATGCCGGGCAGCGTGGCGATGGAAACGTGGTTCTGCAGGCCGTAGTTCAGCTCCGCGTAGATCTCATCCGACAGCACCATGATGTTGGTGCCGCGCAGGACTTCCGCGATGGCCTCGAGGTCTTCCTGCTCCATCACCGCGCCGGTAGGGTTGTTGGGGAAGGGCATGATGAGGAGCTTGGTCTTCGGGGTGATAGCGGCTTTCAGGGCGTCGGCCCGGAGGCGGAACTCATCCTCCTGACGGCAGGCCACATGGACCGGCACGCCGCCGGACAGGGTGGTGATGGGCTCGTAGCAGACGAAGCACGGCTCCGGGATGATGACCTCATCGCCGGGCTGCACCAGAGTGCGGATGCACATGTCGATGGCCTCGCTGCCGCCGACGGTGACGAGGACTTCCTTTGCCGGGTCATATTTCAGGCCCATCCGGCGGTCGAGGTAGCGGGCGATCTCGGCCCGCAGCTCTTTCAGGCCCGCGTTGGAAGTATAGCGGGTGCGGCCATGCTCGAGGCTTTCAATGCCCGCCTCACGGACGGCCCAGGGGGTCTTGAAGTCGGGCTCACCGACGCCGAGGCTGATGCACTCGGGCATCTCGGCGGCGAGGTCGAAGAATTTGCGGATGCCGGAGGGGCGCATGGCCGCAGCGGCAGGCGCGATCAGTTTATCGTAATCCATCACAGCACGGTGCACTCTCTTTCATCGATTTCTTCGTCCTGATACAGACGGCCCTCTTTTTTGTAGGTGCGGAGCACGAAATGGGTGGCCGTGGACAGCACGTCGTCCAGCGGCGACAGCCGCTTTGCCACAAAGAGGGCGATCTCCTGGAAGGTCTGGCCCTTGATGACCAGCTGCAGGTCGTAGCCGCCGCTCATCAGCAGCACGCTCTCCACCTCGTCGAAGGAGGCGATGGTGGCGGCAATTTCGTCAAAGCCGCGGCTCTTCTTGGGGCTGACGTTCAGCTCGATGACGGCCTCCA
>ERZ791737.1143-NODE-1143-length-14142-cov-3.570739_pt1 | contig 14142 bp, 10 predicted proteins | sample MGYA00510042_ERZ791737 | MGnify/ENA primary metagenome ERZ791737 (study PRJEB30046, sample SAMN00791965) | human gut metagenome | study: EMG produced TPA metagenomics assembly of the A metagenome-wide association study of gut microbiota in type 2... | reverse complement strand
GCTACTGAAAAGCTGATAAAAAAGGTTGTGTGCCGCCCCTTTTTGGGGCGGCACGTTTTTGTGGGGTCCCGGTCTCCACAATTTTCGTCAAGCTATTGGTTAGATTTTGGTCAGTTGGCGTAAGGGTGGAAGGCCAAAAGATTGTTGGCGAAAAAAGCTCAGAGAAAGTGCTGGTAGGGGAGTTGTTGAGCTTTTCGACAGCTTTTGAGCAAAAGAAACTTTGTGGCTATTGCCGGCGATTGCGTTGTCGCGGTCATGGCGGTGCGGGATGCTGGTCGTAAGCGTCGAATGCTCCGATTTTGGAGGCCAGCATGGATCTGTTTCTTGAGACTCCGCAGCAACAAGCTGAGCGCATGCTGCGTCAGCAGCAACGACTCATGGAGATGCAAATGCAAGGGGTTGCCAACCAGGCGCCCGTGCAAAACGTCGTGCCCGCTGCTGTACCTGCAGCTGTGCCCGGGTGTGAATCGGCGCCAGAGGCCTATTCCGTACAGCAAGATTCATATGCGCAGGAGCTCGCGTTCGACAAGCATCGTGCGCGTCGCCGTCGCTGGGCCCAGCGCCTGCGTACGTTGGCGATGATCGTGCTCATCCCGTTGGGGCTTGCGGCCATCTTTCTGGCGTCGTATGCCCTCACGTGCATCCTCAACGGTGCATCGCCCAACGAGGTGCTCCAACATCTAGCGGCCCTGGGCCAGCGCCTAGATGACGTCATAACAACCATCCGCGCCGGCTGGGAGAGCTAGCGTTTGTCGCATTAGGACTTCTAGGGTGTAGGGATTATCGCCACGAGTGGAATCCTTGCATCCTGTGGGTCCTGTCGTGCGACTGAATAGTATTATTGAAGATGAATAATAATAAGGGATACAGGTAATACAAAAAGGAGGTGCTCGGTTGAATCTGACCTTTGAGGGATTCTTAAAAGGCTATTGCCGAGAGCTATCCGGACAGCAGTCGCTGAGTTTTAGAAAATTGGTTGAGCAGGCGACGACGGATGCGCCGCGCGTGGCGGAGGCTCTGTTTTTGCTCGCTTTGGCGCAAGGAAAAGCCGAATACGTTCTGGGTTTATCCGAGGGCTCGTGGATGGAACGGGATTATCGAGACGTTTTATCCTTGTACGGTCAAGCGGGTAGCATGGCGTCTCTATGCGCCAAAAGTGAGCTCCCTAATCGTTATGCCAACGTTTGGCGTGCGTATAGAGCGGTGAAGGAAAAGCCGGCGGCCGATAGAAGGGTGAACGCCCTGATGAGAAAGAAAACGCTGGAAGCATTGGAGGAATCGGGTGTAACGCGCTATGGCCTCTGCCGTGCTCTGCGCCTGAATAAAGGAAACGTATACGCATGGCCGGCGATGACTCAAAGGTGAGCAGGAAAACGGCGCGCCGCATTATGGAATATGCGGAGGAGAGGGGCGCCCAAGAAGGGGCCGGGCGCCCGGTGTGTGTGGCGGGGTAAGATTGATCGCGGTTTTGATTGGTGCTCGATTGGGTTTGTTGGGCGGAGTTTATGTCTGCTATTGATATTGTGCTTGTTGTGATCGCCTTGGTGGCGGTGGGGGTTGCTGTGGCTTGCGCGTGCCGAGTTGCGGGAGCGTGGCGACAGTAGCGCGGAAACGCTGGCAGCGCTCGAGCAGGCCAACAGCACACTCGACACCCTGAACGTCGCGTTGATCGAAACCCGCCGCACGGCCAATGCCATCGCGCAGCAGCAGACGACCGACGCCGCCGTAGAGCAGCAGCGCTACCTGACCATTGCGCGCGAGTTCTCGCAGGCGGGTGACCGTATGGATGACCTGCGCCGCGAGACGGCCCAACAGCTTGGCGCCAACCGCGAAGGCATCGAGCACCGCCTGGACAAGGTGCGCGAGACGGTCGATGCCCAGTTGGGCGCCATCCGCAAAGACAACAACGTGCAGCTCGATCAGATGCGTGCGACGGTGGACGAGAAGCTCTCTCGCACGCTCAACGACCGACTGTCGGCATCGTTTAAGCAGGTGAGCGACCAGCTCGAGGCCGTGTACAAGGGTCTGGGCGATATGCAATCTATCGCCACCGGCGTGGGCGACCTTAAGCGCGTGCTGGGCAACGTCAAGGCGCGTGGCATTTTGGGCGAGGTGCAGCTGGGTGCAATCCTGGCGGACATCCTCACACCCGACCAGTATCTGGAAAACGTCGCCACCAAGCCCGGCGCCTCGGAGCGCGTTGAGTTTGCCGTCAAGCTGCCGGTGGACGAGGGCGATCCCGTGCTGCTGCCGATCGACTCCAAGTTTCCGGGCGACGCGTACGAGCACCTGCTCGACGCGCAGGAGTCGGGCGATGCGGAGGCCGTGGCGGCTGCGCGCAAGACGCTCGACACCATGGTCAAGCGCGAGGCTAAAGACATCTGCGAAAAGTACCTGAGTGTGCCGACAACGACCAACTTTGGCATCATGTTCGTGCCGTTTGAGGGACTGTACGCCGAGGTCGTCAGCCGCCCCGGGCTTATCGAGACCCTGGGCCGCGACTATCACGTCAACGTAGCCGGTCCCAGCACCATGGCCGCCATTCTCAACAGCCTGCAGATGAGCTACCAGACGTTTAGGCTGCAAAAACGTACCGACGACGTACTGCGCGTGCTCTCCGCCGTCAAGGCTGAGCTGCCGCGCTATCAGGCGGCGCTGCGCCGCGCCCAGCAGCAGATCGAGACCGCGGGCAAAACGGTCGAGGGCATCATCACCACGCGCACCAACGTCATGGAGCGCAAGCTCAAGGACATCGACGCGCTGGAAGACGCGCGGGAGGCCGACGAGATTTTGGGCTTGGAGTCCGCGGACCTTCCCACAGACCAAGAAGACGAGGACTAATTGCAACAAGACGGTGGGGCACCGGCGCAAACGCGGGCGCCCCACCGCTTTTCGTATCGCACTTGTCTGAAGCGTGCTCCAATGTGCAACAATGGCGTTTCGCCCTGTCAGACGCGAAAGGAAGCCCATGTCTCAGAGAAGCACCAGTCCGCTCAAGCGTTCCACCGTGCGCCGCACGCTGCAGCGTTTTTGGGATGTCACGCGCACGCAGCCGCTGATTGTCTTTCTCTCGGTGCTCTCGTCGGCGGGCTACATCTTTTTGCTCACGTTTGCCAACACCTACGTGATGGCCCTCATCGTCGACCGCGTCCAGGCCGGCCCCGTGGCGGGCGATCAAGTATTCGAGGTCTTCGGCCCCTATATCCTGGCGCTTGTACTCGTTAACCTGGTGGGTCAGATCCTCTCCAAGCTACAGGACTACACCGTCTACAAGCTCGAGATCGCGGGCAACTATCACCTGGCGCGCCTGTGCTTTGACACGCTCTCCAATCAATCCATGACATTCCACACCAGCCGCTTTGGCGGATCGCTCGTGAGCCAGACGAGCCGTTTTATGAGCGGCTACACGGGTCTGGTGGACGTGACGGTGTATTCGCTCATCCCCACTATCACCTCGGTCATCTGCACCGTGGCCGCACTCGCTCCGGTGGTGCCCACATTTACCGTGACCCTGGTGGGCATCATGGTCGTCTACATTGCGTTTGTCTGGCTTATGTACAAGCGTATCATGCCACTTTCGGCCGCGACGTCCGCCGCGCAGAATAAGCTCTCGGGTGTGCTGTCCGATGCGGTCACGAACATCTTGGCCGTCAAGACCTGCGGGCGAGAGGACTTTGAACGCGATCTGTTCGATGCCGCCGACCGTGCCGCGCGCGATGCCGAAACGGTATCGATGCACGCCATGATGCAGCGCAACTTTACGACCTCGGGCCTTATCGTCATCACCATGGCCGTGGTGAGTGTGTTCGTGGCGGGCGGCAACGCGTGGTTTGGCATCTCGGCCGGCTCGCTCGTCATGATCTTTACCTACACCTATAACCTCACCATGCGTCTGAACTACGTGAGCTCCATGATGCAGCGTATTAACCGCGCGCTGGGTGACGCCGCCGAGATGACGCGCGTGCTGGACGAGCCGCGCCTGGTGGCGGACGACGAGCATGCTCCCGAGCTTAAGGTGGCCGAGGGCGCGATCGATTTTGAGCACTTGAGCTTTGCATACCGTGACGCCGCGGCGGGCGATAGCGTGTTCGACGACCTGACGCTCCATGTGCCGGCGGGCCAGCGCGTGGGCCTGGTGGGTAAATCGGGCTCGGGCAAGACGACGCTCACCAAGCTGCTGCTGCGCCTGGACGATGTTCAGGGCGGCCGCGTACTCGTGGACGGTCAGGATGTCTCGCGCTGCACACAGCAGAGCCTGCGCCGCCAGGTTGCCTACGTGCCGCAGGAGGCGCTGCTGTTCCACCGCTCCATTCGCGAGAATATCGCCTACGGCCGCCCCGACGCCACCGACGAGCAAATTCGTGAGGCGGCGCGCCTGGCCAATGCCCTGGAGTTTATCGACCGCCTGCCCCATGGCTTTGACACCATGGTGGGCGAGCGCGGCGTCAAGCTTTCGGGCGGCCAGCGCCAGCGCGTGGCCATTGCCCGTGCCATCCTCACCGACGCGCCGATTCTGGTACTCGACGAGGCGACGTCTGCCCTCGATAGCGAGTCCGAGGCGTTGGTGCAGGAAGCTCTCGAGAACCTGATGCGCGGCCGCACCTCCATTGTGGTGGCGCATCGCCTGTCCACCGTGGCGGCGCTCGACCGCATCGTGGTACTGGCGGATGGCGAGATCGTCGAGGACGGCACGCATGTGCAGCTCGTCGAGGCGGGCGGCGAGTACGCGAGCCTGTGGAGCCGTCAGACCGGCGCATTCTTGGAGGCGTAAACGTCTCGGACGTGGGACAATTGTGCCCATAAGTTTATTGTGCCGTTGAGCCGAGGAGTCGTTATGCCACGCGAGACCAATGCCGCCAAGCGCGAGCGCGCCATCGAGGTGTGTGAGCGCCTCAACCGTCGCTATGGCCCGGTCGAGTGCTTTTTGGACCACGAGAATCCCTTCCGCCTGCTGATCGCGGTGCTGCTTTCGGCGCAAACGACCGATGCGCAGGTCAACAAAGTGACGCCGCGGCTGTTTGCCCAGTGGCCCACGCCCGAGGCCATGGCCGGGGCGAGCGTAGCTGACGTGGCAGACACCATCAAGTCGCTCGGCTTCTACAAGAGCAAAGCCAAGCATGCCGTCGAGGCCGCGCAGATGATCGTCGCCGACTATGACGGCGAGGTGCCGGCCGACATGAAGGAACTCGTGAAGCTGCCGGGCGTGGGACGCAAGACGGCGAACATCGTGCTCAACGTGGGGTATGGCATCGTGGAGGGTATTGCGGTGGACACGCACGTCAACCGCATTGCGCACCGCCTGATGCTGAGTCCCAAGACGCATGCCAAGGAACCGCTCAAGACCGAGCAGGATCTGCTCAAGATTTTGCCGCACGAGTATTGGGAGTCGGTCAACCATCAGTGGATCACCTTTGGTCGCGAGATCTGCGACGCCCGCAAACCCAAGTGTGACGAGTGTCCGCTGGCAGATTTGTGCCCCAGCGTGCGCGTGGCGGGGTAGGGCGGAACGCATCTTCGTCTGGCGTTTTTTGCGGGGCTGGGTTTGCCCTTGAGCCGGAGTCCTCTCCATGCGCTACCATGACAGACAATGTATTTGACGTACGACCCGCCGAGCTTGCCCCGGCGGGCTTTTGGCGTTGCGATGCCGGAGGAACAGCATGCTCATTCACCGTATAGCCGCGCAGCTCTACACTGCCGAGGCGCTGCAGACCGTCGAGGCCGGACTCGATGCCGGCGAGGACGTGACGCTGGCCGTGTCGCAGTCGGGCCGCACGCTCATGGCGGCAGCTCAGTTTGCGCGCCGTCCGCGTCCCACGGTCTACATCGTGAGCGGCGAGGACGCGGCCGATCGCGCCGCGCGCAGCCTGGCCGCCTATGTGGGTCTGGCGCATGTGTGCCGCTTTCCCGAGCGCAAGGACTACCCGTGGCGCGAGCAGGCGCCCGACGATGCCGTGGTGGCGCAGCGCTGCGAGGCCCTGGGACGCATCGTGCGCGGTGACAACTGCATTATGGTTGCCTCGGCCCGCGCGTTGCTGCGTTGCGTGCCGCCAGTCGAGAGCCGCTACTGGGAGTCCACGACCTTTGCGGTGGGCGAGGAGATCCCTTTTGACGAGGTGCCGCAGCGCCTGGTGGGCATGGGCTATACCAATGCCGGTGTCGCCGACGCGCCCGGCCTGTTCCGCGTGCACGGTGATACCGTCGAGGTGTTCCCCGCGCAGGAGAAGGCACCCGTGCGCATTGAGTTCTTTGGCGACGAGATTGATCGCATCCGCCGCATGGTGAGTTCCACGGGGCAGACCATCGGCAACGAGGACAGCATCGAAATCTTTCCCTGCCGCGAGCTGGCGCTCACCGACGAGGCCGTTCACAACATGCACGTGGCGCTCTACCGCGCCAGCCAGGACGACAGTAAGCTGGCGGCGCTGCTCGAGATGGTGGATGCACGCATCGTCACGCCCGAGCTCGACCGCTTTTTGCCGGTGATGTACGGCCAGACCGTGAGCCCGCTGTCGCATGTGAGCGGCAAGGCGCTCGTGGTGCTGTCCGAGCCGCGCTCGCTGTTCGACGACTGCCTGCGCGCCTACGAGGATATCGAGGCACGCGCCGGCGAGGCGGGGATTGACCGCTTGGACGGTCTGTACGTGCGCGCCCAGCAACTCGACTTTGGTGCCCAGCAGCGCCTTAACTACGTGAGCTTGATTCGTGCCGGCGGTGCGGTGACGGCAGAGCTCAAGATTGAGCAGCCGGCCATCGCGGGCTCGGACAATCGCTTTATGACGCGCATCCAGGAGGTCGTGGGCAAGCGCTATGCCTGCGTGTTTGCCATCCCCGACCGCGGTGCGCGCGAGTCGATGGAGCTCACCTTTGGCGATGAGGGTATTACCTTTGAGGAGTCGCTGACGGCCGCGCCCGAAAACGCGGGCGCTATTGGCGACCGTGTGCGCGTGGCGGCGGCGGATTCTGCCGATCGTGCTGTCCGCCAGGATGCTCATGCTGCAATTCGCGAACGCAAGGCCGATGCGCTCAACGCCCGCTCGCTCGAGGCGGGTGCGGCCCAGGCTGCCGCCGGCGCCGCCGTGCCCACCATCTCGCGCGGGCGCGTGACCTTTGTGGACGCCGCCCTGCCGCAGGGCGTGGTGGTGCCCGATGCCAATCTGGCCGTTTTCTCGATCGCCGACCTCAACGCTCGCATGGACGCCAACCGCGCCCGCAGCCGCCGCAAGGTCGATATTACGCAGATCACCTTCCCCTTTAAGCCAGGCGACTACGTAGTGCATGCAACGCATGGCATCGCGCTCTTTAGCGAGATCGCGCGCCAGGAAGTGGGCGGCAAGGAGCGCGACTACTTTTTGCTGGAATATGCCGACGGCGACAAGCTCTATGTGCCGCTTGAGCAGGTCGACCGCATCACGCGCTATGTTGGCCCCGACGGCGACAAGCCGCGCCTGACCAGGCTCAACACCGCCGACTGGACGCGTGCCACCAACAAGGCGCGCAAGAACGCCAAAAAGCTGGCGTTTGACCTGGTCGACCTGTATACGCGCCGCTCGTCGATTACCGGTATCGCCTGCCCGCCCGATACGCCCGAGCAGATCGAGATGGAGCAGAGTTTCCCTTACGACGAGACGCGCGACCAGCTGGAGGCCATCGCCGACATTAAGGCCGACATGGAGGCGCCCAAGCCCATGGACCGCCTTCTGTGCGGCGACGTGGGTTTCGGCAAGACCGAGGTCGCCCTGCGCGCGGCGTTTAAGTGCGTGGACTCCGGCCGCCAGGTCATGGTACTCTGCCCCACGACCATTCTGGCCCAGCAGCACTACGAGACGTTCTTTGAGCGTTTTGCCCCGTTTGGCCTCGAGGTCGAGGTGCTCAGCCGCTTTCGCACGCCGGCACAGCAAAAGCGCGCGCTCAAGGCATTTGCCGAGGGCACGATCGACGTGCTCATCGGCACGCATCGTCTGCTTTCGGCCGATGTGAACCCCAAGAACCTGGGCCTGGTGATCATCGACGAGGAACAGCGCTTCGGCGTGCAGCACAAGGAGCAGCTCAAGAACCTGCGCGAGCAGATTGACGTGCTCACGCTTTCGGCCACGCCCATCCCGCGTACCATGCAGATGGCCACGAGCGGCGTGCGCGACATGAGCCTGATCACCACGCCGCCGACCGGGCGCCGTCCCGTGATCGTGCACGTGGGGGAGTACGACCCCGACGTGGTGAGCGCGGCGATTCGCCTGGAGGTGGGTCGCGGCGGTCAGGTGTACTACGTGTCCAACCGCGTCAAGACCATCGACGACGCTGTGGCGCGCGTTCACGAGGCCGCGCCCGAGGCGCGCGTGGGCGTGGCGCACGGCAAGATGAGCCCGCGCGAGGTCGAGGACGTGATGATTGAGTTCGCGACCAAAAAGATCGACGTGCTCATCGCCACGACCATCGTGGAGAGCGGCATCGACAACGCGACCGCCAACACGCTGATCATCGAGGACTCGCAGCGCTTGGGTCTGGCACAGCTCTACCAGCTCAAGGGCCGCGTGGGTCGCTCTGCCACGCAGGCCTACGCGTACTTTATGTTCCCGGGCGAGCTGCCGCTCACCGAGGAGGCCACGGCGCGCCTGACTGCACTTTCCGAGTTCCAGGACCTGGGCAGCGGCATGCGCATCGCCATGCGCGACCTGGAGATCCGCGGCGCCGGTTCGCTGATGGGTGCCGAGCAGCACGGCAACCTGTCGAGCGTGGGCTTTGACCTGTTTACGCAGATGTTGGGCCAGGCCGTGGCCGAGGCGCGCGGCGATGACGATGCCGGCGTGGAGGCGGCGAGCGTGGGCATCAACCTGCCGGCCGACTACTTCTTGTCCGAGGCGTACATGCCGGCGGTGGACCAGCGCGTGCTCGTGTACCGCAAGCTCGCGGCGGCTGAGGACCTGGAGAGTGTCGACGAGGTGCAGGAGGAGACCGAGGCCGCGCATGGTGAGCTGCCGCTGGCGGGACTCAACCTGTTCAACCGCGCGCGCATCCGCATTCGCGGCGAGCGCCTGGGGCTCGAGAGCGTCACGCTCAGCGGTGGGCGCATTACCTTCCTGGGGGTTGACGTTCCCAAGAAGGTAGCCTTTGAGTTCAAGAATCGCTATGGCGCGGTGAACTTCCCCAAGAGCCGCAAGCTGTCGGTGCCCTACAAGGCGGGCGCCGGTGCGGGCAGCGGCCTGGGCCGAGGTCTCGACGCCAACGACGGCACCGGCCCGGTGGCGGCCGCGCTCATGCTACTGCAGCAGCTGGGTGCGAGCGACGACGACTAATTGGGTCGACGCTGCAAACGCCCCATTTGGGCAATCTGACCCTCACTTGTCGGTCGCGTACGCAAGTACGCTTCCCTCCTCCTCCGGGTCACCTTGCCACAAATGGGACGTTTTCGCTCACTTATGCTCAACCAGTAAGGGAATATATGGGACAAAGACATCAGCGGCTCTTTGTCCCGCCACGTTGCAGGTTGATTCCAGCCCCATCGAAAGGAAAGCATGTTCGGATATATCTATAAGAAAGATGTCGCCATTATCGCGGTTGTCCTGTGCCTTTGTCTGGGCGTGGGCAGTTTCTTCGATTATCAGATCTCGAGCGCGCTGTTCAACATCGGCAGCATGTACGGCCGCTTTATCGAGGCCGCCGGCGAGCTGCCGTTTGAGCTGACGGCGAGCGTCGCGGGCGTTATGCTCGTGCGCGCGGTGCGTCCCGACTCCAGGGGGAGCAAATGGCTCGCCGTGCTCGGCATCCTCGTCAACGTTGGCCTGGCCGGCTGCGAGATCGTCTCGTCCCTGAAGGTTGGCGGCAAACTCATCGCTGTCCAGTTGGTGCTGACGTTTGTGCTGGTCATCGCTGCCAACCTTGTCGTCTATCGCCTCACGCGCGACACCGACTCCGACGAGCTCACGCGCTGGGCGCTGATGGTGCTTGCCGTGTGGGTCGCTCAGGCCATCATCCTCAACGTGGTTGTCAAGCCGCTGTGGTCGCGCCCGCGCATGCGCGTGATCGAGGTCACGCCGGGGCTCAATTTTCAGCCGTGGTGGGTGATTGGCAACCCCGACAAGTGGGCCTATATCGCCGCCGGCGTGATCAAGGACGGCTTCAAGTCGTTTGCGAGCGGACACACGGCGCATGCGGCGATCGGCCTTATGCTCGCCGGGCTTCCCGCGGCGGCCTTTAAGGAAAAGCCGTCGCGCCGTCGCGTGGTCTTTTGGACGGCGGCTGCGGTTGCGGCGCTCGTCGCCTTTGGCCGCATTGTGATCGGTGCGCACTTTTTGACTGACGTGAGCTGCGGCTTTGCCCTGGTGCTGGCACTTGAGTGCCTTGCCGCGCGCATTGCCTATCCGGGCGGCGTACAATAGCGGCGTTTAAATCATCGGGCCCATGCCCGGCTAGAGAGGATTGCCATGCTCGCGTTCAACAACGACTATTCCCACGGTGCTCATCCGGCAGTGCTGCAGGCGCTCGTCGATACCAACATGGAGCCACAGCCCGGCTACGGTACCGATGCGCACACCGAGCGTGCCAAGCAGCTGATTCGCGAGGCCTGTCAGGCCCCCGATGCCGACGTGTTCTTGCTGGTGGGCGGCACGCAGGCCAACGCGACGGTGATTGACATGCTGCTCGCGCCCTACGAGGGCGTCGTTGCCGCCGAGACCGGCCATGTCGCTTGCCACGAGGCGGGCGCCATCGAGTTTGGCGGCCACAAGGTGCTCACCATCCCCGGCTACGAGGGCAAGATGCACGCCGAGGATCTCGAGAACTATATCCAGGTGTTCTACGAAAACGAGAGCTACGAGCACACGGTGTTCCCGGGCGCCGTGTACGTGAGTCTATCGACCGAGTACGGCACGCTGTACTCCAAGGCCGAGCTCGCGGCGATTCACGCGGTGTGCCAGAAGCGCGAGATTCCGCTGTTTGTGGACGGTGCTCGTCTGGCCTATGCACTGGCGGCCGATGAGTGCGACATTACCCTGCCCGAGCTGGCGCAGCTGTGCGACGTGTTCTACATCGGCGGCACCAAGTGCGGCGCGCTTTGCGGCGAGGCTGTGGTGTTCTGCGGCATGCACGCTCCGGCGCATCCCATTCCGCGTATTAAGCAGCACGGCGCGCTGTTGGCCAAGGGCCGCCTGACGGGCGTGCAGTTTGAGGCGCTCTTTACCGATGGCCTGTATTTTGAGATTGGTCGACAGGCGATTCAGACGGCCCAGGCGCTGCGTCGTGTGCTGCACGAGCGCGGCTACCAGTTCTTTTTGGAGACGCCCACAGTTCGTGATTCTGCCCAACGAGGACATGGCCCGCATTCGCGAGCATGCGGCGATCGAGTACTGGGAAAAGTACGACGATACCCACACGGTGGTGCGCTTTTGCACCAGCTGGGCCACGACGCAGGAGGACATCGACGCGCTGGCGGCTGTCCTGTAGCCTGATGTAATGACGAGGGGCCGCCTTGCGCTGGGTTTGGCGCAAGGCGGCCTTTGTTTTTGAGAGAGAAGGGTTGTATGACCGAGATGTCCGAGCCGGCGATTCGCCTGGCGACGCCCGAAGACGCGCCGGCGTTGCTTGCCATCTATGAGCCGTATGTGCGCCAGACGGCGATTACCTGCGAATACGAGGTGCCGAGCGTTGGGGAGTTCGCCGGGCGCATCGAGCGTACGCTCAAGCGCTATCCGTATCTGGTGATGGAGCTGGACGGGCGTCCGGTAGGCTATGCCTATGCGAGTCCGCTCAACAGCCGCGAGGCATACGACTGGTCGGTCGAGACGTCGATTTACCTGGCACGCGACGTGCGCCACGGCGGGCTGGGCCGCAAGCTGCACGATGCGCTCAAGCAGTGCCTGATCGCGATGGGCATCACCAACATGTGCGCGCTCATCGCCGTGCCGCACGACAAGGACGACGAGTATCTAACGCACAACAGCCAGGACTTCCATGTCCATATGGGATATCGCTTGGTGGGTGCTTTCGACCGCTGTGCCCAAAAGTTCGGCCGCTGGTACGACATGTGCTGGATGGAGCTGGTCCTGGCCGAGCGCACCCCCAACCAGCCCAAACCAACCTGGTTCCCCGACCTTCCCGCCTAAAACCACCACGAAGGTGCCTGTCCCTTTGTGGTGGTTAGCCGATGGGCTCGGTGTATTTGGCGCGGTCGGTGCGTTGGATGCGCTTGGAGACATGGAGCGGACGGCCGTCGGTGTCGTAGACGTAGTCGGTGATCAGGATCAGCGCCTGCCCGCGCTCGACGTTGAGCAAAAATGCCTCGTTTTGCGACGCATAGCACACCTCAAAGGTCTTATGCCCCTGCGCCGGCGCGCGATGGAACTCCTGGCGCAGCGTGGCGTAGAGCGAACCGTTGATATCGCGATCGATGAGCGACCCAAAGCTTGGCGGCAAATAGGTGGTCTCCAGGCACAGTGGCGCATCGTCCAGGTAACGCAGGCGGACAAGTTTGACAAGCTTGCTGCCCACGCTAGCGTCAAAGAACTTGGCCACGCTGCCCATTGCTTTGGCAAAGCCCGAGTCCACCGTGCGCGTGGTGGGCTTCATACCCTGGCCTTCGACCTGCTTGGTATAGCTCGAAAACACCAGGTTGTTCTCGTGGAGCGCCGGTGTGTCGGCCACAAAGGCGCCGCGCCCGCGCTCGGTTCGAATCAGGCCCTCGTCAACAAGCACCTTAAGGGCATGGCGCACGGTGCTGCGCGACAGGCCCGATTCGTCCATGAGTTCCATCTCGGACGGCAGTTTATCTCCGCGGGCGTAGGTGCCGGCGGCAATGCGGTCGCGAAGCGTTGCCGCCAGACGCTCGTATTGGGTCAAGTTCTTTTTCGACGAAGTGCTCATGCGAACAACCTGTATCTAACTTGTATGCTTACAGAACCAAGCATGTATCCAACATGACAACAAAACCGCTGGTAATGGCTTGCCGAAAACTTTACCAGCAAAAATTTCTAAGACAAATATAGCATACAACTAGTCGACATAACCAAAACATGTATGTAACTTGTATGCCATCGAGAGCATCAAACGAGAAGAAAGGCTGATGCACGATGACTACTCAGGAACAGGTTAAGGACGTCGTCTCCCAGGTTTTGGCTGACAAGGCAGACAAGGGCGGCATCAAGCGCGTCGTGTGGATTGGCGCCGGTGGATCCAACGGCGGCAACTATCCTGCCCAGTACTTTATGGAGCACGAGGCCACGCAGGTCGTGAGCTCCAGCTACACCAGCAACGAGTTCGTGCACGCCACGCCTGCCTACGTCAACGAGAACACCCTGGCCGTCGTCGTGTCCATGCGCGGCACCAAGGAGACCATCGTCGCCGCCCAGGTCGCCAAGAACCACGGCGCCAGCACCATCGCCATCTATGTTGACGAGTCCGCCCTCACCGAGGTCTGCGACTACAAGATTCAGTACGACAGCCTGGCCGTCGACGAGTCCTGCATGGGCCGCACCAACTCCGCCGTCGTGACCATGATCGCCATGGAGCTCACGCAGCAGACCGAGGGCTATGCCGAGTACGAGACCGCTATGGCCGCCTTCGACCTGGTCGATCCCATCTATCGCAAGGCCGTCGAGTACACCCGTCCGCTCGCAGCCAAGTGGGCCGAGCAGAACGCCGACAAGCCCTGCATCAACGTTATGGCTCAGGGCCCGCTCTTTGGTGCCGCCTACGTCTTTAGCATCTGCAACGTGCAGGAGATGCTGCAGATCGACTCCTGCACCATCAACACCTGCGACTTCTTCCACGGCCCCTTCGAGATCCTGGACAAGCGCACCTCGCTGTTCCAGCTCATCAGCGTCGGCCGCAGCCGCTGCAACGACGAGCGCGGCATCCGCTTTGTCAACCAGTACGGTGGCGAGCGCGTCTATCAGCTCGACGCCAAGGAGCTCGGCCTCAACGACATCAAAGACAGCGTGAGCGAGTACTTCAACCACCTGATCTTTGCCCCGATCCTCAACAACGTCTACATGCGTGCGCTCTCTGCCGTTACCCACAAGGACTACATGACGCGCCGCTACATGTGGAAGCTGGACTACTAGTTACGCCGTTCTACCGAACGGCGTAACGGCTCGACGCTGCGCGCCCGGCATTTGGCCAATCTGCCGTTCAATTTCAAAGGCGCGACCAGAA
>ERZ791737.1123-NODE-1123-length-14379-cov-16.262217_pt1 | contig 14379 bp, 14 predicted proteins | sample MGYA00510042_ERZ791737 | MGnify/ENA primary metagenome ERZ791737 (study PRJEB30046, sample SAMN00791965) | human gut metagenome | study: EMG produced TPA metagenomics assembly of the A metagenome-wide association study of gut microbiota in type 2... | reverse complement strand
GGGGGGGGGGGGGGTAATAGATAGTTCTGAAATTTTGGCAGTTAATGGCGAAGGGTCGGCTACTATAAATTTAATTTTACTTTCTAAAACGGCTTGAGATATACTATTTATATGGTTTTCATTTATCATATCGCATACAAATATTCTAAACCCTTCTTTATATTTATCTTTAATAAAATTGGCAATAACTTTGACGCTTTTTCTAACAATATCTATAGACATAGAAATTATTTTTCTTTTACTTTGCGCTTTTATTAAATCAATAACATTACTAATTTTTATTGGATTTTTAGAATCTACCGCCATTTCAGTATCTTCTACCAATACTCCATTAACTAATAAGTATCCTCCCACTACCGTTCTACCAGCGGAAGGATATGCAGGACTAACAATAGCTATTCTATCGTCATCTAAAGCATCGAGCATAGCGTCAATTTCAATTCCAACATTTCCACGCATAGTGCTATCTATTCTTTTATTATATACGATTATATTCTCATGCATATATTTTTTAGTAATATTAAATACCTTATTGTATGCATCGGATTCAGATATTGACCTGCTTTCTGTAGAACAACTTATAGCGTCATAATTTTTGTAGAAATTCTTGTCATTTAAATCTAATAAAGTTGTTATTTTTAAATTCTTTAATAAAGAAATCGTAGCGTTAGCTCCCGTAAGGTCATCGGCTATTATCAAACATCTATACATTTAAAATTTTTCCTCCATTTTTTTGTATATGATTAATTTCATCATTAGAAAATATTTTGTTTGTTATAATATAGTCAAAATCTTGTAAAGATTTAACTTTTATTATAGAAGGAGAATTAAATTTACTATCATCAGCCATCAATATACATTTATTTGATATATTAATCATAGTCTTTTTTATTTCCGATTTATCGCAACTATTAGCGCAAAAATAAAAATTAGAAGTTATGCCTGAGGTCCCTATAAACGCTTTTGAAACTCTAAATTTTTTAATATATTTAATAGTGTCAATAGACGAAGAGCAGTAATTTTTATTTTCTATTTTTCCGCCAGCTATATACACTTCTATATCATAATTTGAAACTATATTTGCTATATTTAAATCATTGGTAATTACGGTTAAATTTTTCTTACTATTTAAGATATACGCTATTTCTATACAACTTGTCCCAGCGTCTAAAATAATTACATCGCCATCTTCTATTAATTGAATCGCTTTTAATGCCATTATTTTCTTTACTTCTTTATTCAAAGTTTCTCTATATGCATAAGGAACTAATAAAGATATATCTCTATTTAATGAAACAAAACCATGTCTTTGTTCTATAGTTTTTAATTCTATGAGTCTTTTTATATCTCTTCTAATCGTCATTGAACTAGAATTGCATATTTTTGCCAAATTTTCTATAGATTCGCTATTATTGGTTTTTAGATATTCCAATATTGTTCTTTCTCTCTCAAAACTTTCCATAATTATTTAAACTCTTTATTTTTACCAATTATTTTTACCAAATATTAACAGTTATTAACATTTATATGATATATTATATACACTTTTAATATAAAGTCAATAGTTTTTTGTTATTTTTTGTTAAAATTTTTTATTTTTTTGATAAAATATGATAATTATATTAAATATAAGTTAATTTAACTCTAATTTACATATAATTATATAAGTAATTTTAAATAGAAAGTGTTTTGAATATATATCAAATTAGAAATACTAAAGCGAGGAATAAACAAAAAGTAATTATATAAAAAATTTATCCGCTATATTCTTCAATATACTTTCTCATAAGATTTTTTATCTTTTCTTTATCAGCATCCAAAGAAGCAAAATCAAATTCTTCTATCATAATTTTTCTTTCTTCGGGCGTCAAACATTTAACAGTATCTTTTGCTATAAATAATTTTTTATATTGAGACGGAATTAAAGTTTCATCGTCAGTTAAAATCTCTTCAAACAATTTTTCGCCTTCTCTTATTCCCGTAAAAACTATAGGAATATCGTTTTCATTTAATCCATAAACTTTCAGCATATTTTTAGCCAAGTCAAGTATTTTAACGGGCTTTCCCATATCTAAAGTAAATATTGTTCCATTATTTAAAGCGCATGCTTTTATAACCAATCTTGCAGCTTCTCTAATCGACATAAAAAATCTAACCATTTCGGGATGCGTCACGGTTATCGCTTTTCCTTCTTTTATTTGCCTTTCAAAAACAGGAATAACGCTTCCGCTACTTCCCAATACATTTCCGAATCTCGTTATTTTGAATATTGTATTATTTTGTTCATGCGAAAAAGATATTATCATCCTTTCGCAAATTCTTTTGCTAGCTCCCATTAGAGAAGTTGGACGAATTGCCTTATCGGTTGATATTAATACAAAATTTTTTATATTATTTTTAATAGATAAAGTCGCTATATTTTCCGTAGCGAGTATATTATTTTTTATCGCTTCTTCAGGATATTCTTCCATAAATGGCAAATGTTTATAAGCCGCCGCATGAAATATTATATCGGGGTTATATTCTTTTAATATTTTATCGATTTTAATATAATCTCTAACATTTGAAATTATACATTTAAATTTTTCTTTATTTTCGGACGAGTTTATCGACATTATCAAAGAATGAATCGCGTTTTCGGAAATTTCAAGAGCGATTGCTTTTTTAACGGGCAAAGTTATTAATTGTCTGACAAGTTCGCTTCCTATAGAACCGCCTCCGCCTGTAACTAATACGACTTTGTTTTTATAATAATCGTATATTTCTTTTTCGTCAAAACCAACTTCTTCTCTTCCGAGCAAATCAGAAGGTTCAATTCTTCTAATATCTTTTAATGAAAAATTTCCTCTTATGATTTCAAAAATTCCAGGGACAATTTTATGTTTTATTCCCACGCTCGATATTGAATTTAAAATTTTTTCAAGTTCTTTTTGTTTCAATGTGGGAATGGCAATTATTATTTCGTCTATATTTATATTTTCCGATTTATATTCTTTTGCAATTTTTTCTATATCTTTTATTTTTCCTTTTACTTTTATAGAACAAATTTCTTTTTTATTTTCATCATCGTCCAAAAAACATAGAATATTATAATCTTTATTTTTTTTAGAATATAATATTTCTTTAGCGAGCATTTTTCCCGCATCGCCCGCGCCTATAATAATAATATTTTTAATCATAGATTTTATTTATTCCGTTATTATTCAACTACTCCAATATAATTGAGGTTTCTATATTTTTGAGCGTAATCTATTCCATATCCTACGACAAACTCGTCTTCTATATTAAATCCGTTATAATCTATATTTATATTTACTTTTCTTCTTGAAGGTTTATTTAATAACGCGCATATTTTTAAAGAAGCGATATTTCTAGTTTGTAAAACTTCGCAAATTTTTTCTAATGTATAACCTGTGTCAATAATATCTTCAACAATGATAACATCTCTACCCGATAATTGAACATCAATATCTTTCAAAATTTTTATTTCAGAACCTATTTGATTATTTCCGTAGCTTGAAACTATCATAAAATCTATTTCTATTGGAATGTCTATATATCTTGATAAATCGGCTATAAAAATGAAAGAGCCTTTAAGCAAACCTATTAAACAAGGAGCATTTTCTTTTTTTCTATAATCGTCCGATATTCTTTTTGCCAATTCTTTTACTTTTTCGTTAATCTGTTTTTCTTCGATAAGTATTTTTGATATTCCATTTTCTTTATTCATTTATAAGCCCCAAAATATAAATATATTAAAAAATCTTTGAAATTATAACTTAAAATAGAGTTATTTTAAAGTAATGATATTTATATTAAACTTTTATATAATAAATTAAATTAATTTAAAATAAAAGCGAGACTGTAAAAATAGTCCCGCTTAAATTCTTAATTTATTATAAAACAAATTATTTTGCTTTATTTCTTAATCTATCCATAGGATTGATAATATCCGTAACTCTAACGCCAAAGTTTTCATCTATAACAACAACTTCGCCTTTAGCTATTAGTTTTCCATTAACTAGCAAGTCAACGGGTTCTCCAGCCAATTTTTGAAGTTCTATAATCGAACCTTCGCCAAGTCCTAATATATCGCGAATCGTCATAGTCGCTCTTCCAAGTTCAACCGTCATATTCATGGTTACATCCATGAGCAATCCGATATTTCCCGTTCCTTGAATATCCGCTGCAGGCATTAGAGAATTAAACTCTGCATGCTGAACTCCTAATTGATTAGAAGGTTCAAATTCATTATTATTAGAATCTCCGCTATTAGAATTGCTTGCAGAATTTCCGCTCGAAGATTTGCTATTTCCTATAAGAGCTTGCAAAAGAGGAAGTTCCATAGCTAATACATAAGGAGCGTTTTCAAATTCTCCCTCTATTGTAGCCGTTCCATTAACTATAGCCAAACTGCCCGATATATTAATCTTAGACGCATCTTCCAATATAGAAGTTTCTACAGGCGAGTTTGTAAAATTGCCTCCGAATCTTGAAGTTAAAGCGCTATCTGAAGAGCCTATCATTTGAGAAAAGGCTTCTTTCAATGCCTGCGCAACCATATCGTTTAAAATTTCTTCTTTTTGTCCAATCATAAAAGAAGATATAGCCAAAGATTCTTTTTCACCCATGAAATAATAAGCGTTTCCGCTAATCGAACCCGTATAAGACACTTTAGCCTCTACCATTTTACCCGATAGCATTTGCTGTAAATTTGTAGTATTTCCTATAGTAGTTGCAATATTTGTTATAGTCACGGTTTTCGTGGAAATAGAAGATAATGAAAAAGCCTGATTATCCGCTATAATTTTAGCCGCCTCGTTAAAAAGTTGTTTATCCACATTTCCATCGGATGCTGTTTCAGTTCCGCCAAACGCTTCGTCAGAGCCTTTAAGCAAAGCTTCTATTTCATCTTGAGATAATGCGCCGTCACTTATCATAAATTATTCCTCCTCTTTTAATAAATCTTCTTCGGTTATGTCAGCCTCGTTATCCATGACTCCCGTAAGTTGAACAGCCATTCTACTGCCCGAAATACCAGGGCGACATAAAAATTTCTTTCTCGTTCCAACCTTAAATATAACAGGGTCGGTTATTTTAGTATCCGTAAATTTAACCACATCTCCCTTTTGAAGATTGAGAATATCCGAAAGTGGCAATTGCATAGAGCCAAGTTCCGCCGAAGTTTCAACAAATATATTTTGTAATTTCTCTTTAATAATTTTCAAGTTTTCAATCGTGCTTCCTCTTTTAACCGAAGCATACCAATATTGAGCCGATAATTTTGAAAGTATAGGTTCTATTGTAATGTAAGGAATACAAAAATTCATCATACCTTCAACATCGGCAACTTTAGTCTCTAAAGTAATTAAAACAACCATGTCGTTAGGGCTTACCATTTGAGCGAATTGAGGATTCGTTTCAATAGAGCCTAAACGCGGTCTTAAATCTATAACTTGAGACCAGGCTTCTCTTAAATTTCCTAATATTCTAACTATGATTCCTTCCATAACGGAAAGCTCGATATCGGTTAACTCTCTGTTTAGATTTTTAGGACTTTCTCCAGGTCCTCCAAATAATCTGTCTATAATAGTAAAAGTTATCGAAGGGTCAATTTCTAAAATAGAACTTCCTTTAAGAGGGTCCATACTAACCATAGCCAAAGTAGAAGGATTGCTTACGCTTCTTATAAACTCTTCGTAGGTAAGCTGGTCAACGCTTGCGACATGGATTCCTACTAAAGTTCTTAATTGCGCCGATAAAGAAGTAGTGGTAACGCGGGCGAAATTCTCATGCATCATTTGAAGCGTTCTAATTTGGTCTTTTGAAAATTTATCAGGACGCTTAAAGTCGTAAATTTTTATTTTTCTATGCTCTACTTCAACGCGTTTGGTATCGATATTATCCAAACTTTTGCCTGACGATATGGCGCTTAATAAAGCATCTATTTCGCTCTGAGACAATACTTCCGTCATAAAATATTCCTTAACCTATTTTCAAATTAACTTAATATAAGGTCTACAAACAATACATCGTCTATTTGACCGTTTCTAAGCATACTGTTTATTTCTCTTTTAATATCCGCTTTTAACTGCTCCCTTCCTTCGTTAGTTCTTAATTGGTCGTAAGTATAAGAACTAATGAGCGCGTATATTCTGTCTTTTATCATATAAACTCTTTCAGGAAGCTCAACAGCTAATTGTTTAGCGTTAGCCGTATAAGTTAAAACTATGCTCACTTTAAAATATCTTGTAACATCCATATCAGCCGTATTAGCGTTGAAATCTGGAGTTATAGGGAAATAAGTTGGAGGCGGTTGTTTTATCATATCGTCCGAAATTCCGCCTTGAACTCCAGATGCTTTTCCCACGCCTTTTGATACAAAGTAAGCTATAAGTCCAGAAATTAAAATAACAACTAATAAAGCAGCAATAATCATAAGTATTTTAATAATCATAGGACTTATGCTAAATTTTTTCTTAGGTTTGGCTTCGGCTTGTCCCTCTTCTTCGCCTTCTTCTAAATCTAAATTTTCTTCGTCTGCCATATTATTTCCTCTCTTAAATATAATATTCTAATATTATATAGCAGAAAATAAATATATCAATTCTTATGTTAACTTTATAAATATTTACTGCTTTTAATATAATATCGGTATAGTAAAAAAATACTTAACATATTTTTTATGCAATTGTAAAAAGAGTTTTATTTTAAATTATATTGATTTAGTAATTTTTAAGAAATTCTTATTCTTTTTTCTATCAAATTAATTATTACAAGCTTTCGTAAGAAGGCAAAGCAATCAAAAATAAAAAAGACACCGTAATAAAATACGATGCCTTTTAATTATTTTACCTATTATTAATTTCAATTATTTTTTAGTAATATCTATAATTACTGATTGTCCGTCAAGTCCCATTGTGCATTTCCCTTGAGTATCGCTAGTAAAAATAAAAGTAAAATTTGCGCTATCGTTACTGTCACTATACGAAGCGGTATAATTCGTGTCGCTAACTCTTGTTACAGAAGACGAAGGAATTATAATTTCATCACCAATCTTTAAAGTAATAGAACTGTCACTATTGATGGTAAATATATTCTCTTCATTAGATGGATTATATGGACCTTTTCCCCACCAATTACCCGCATAATAAGATAATGTTCTTCCTTCTGTTCCTGTTTTATCCTTATTATCGCAACTTATTAAAAATAAAGCGATTAAAGATAAGATAATTAATAATAGATAAAAATTTTTTCTTTGTTCTTTCATTATAGAACTCTCCTTTTGATATTTATTAAAAACATTTAAATAAATGTTTCTTGCGAAATTAAAATTTTGATTGAATTGAAATAATTCAAATATTAGTTTTTTATTTGAGAAAAATTTTTGCAATAAAATTGAAGCGCTTAAAAATTTAAACGCTTTTGAAATTTGTAATATATAGAAATTTAAATTATTGTTTAGAAGATAATAATAGCGTTCTGTTCTGTTCTAGATTATTCAAGTTAAACATCCTTAAACCGAAATTCTTTCCTTTCGGTTATTTATTTATTGTATGCAAATTATAACATTTTAAAAAAATTTGTCAATACTTTATTTTAAAAAATTTATGAGAAAATGCTTTTAAATGGTTAAAAACCAAAACATGCAAAAATATTTCTTTTATTATTAAAAAAGTCAAAATTTCTTATTCTTTTTTTCTACAGAGAAAAGGGGCGCATCAAACTAAAATCCGCCGTTGACGAAGGCAGATAGATGCCCAAAAGCGGTTTATTTTGTTAGTAAAGAAGCAAAACATTAACAATATAAAATATGAATTTAAAGCTCAATATTTTACAGAATGGTTTATTTATCTTAAATTTTATTAAATTAAGCAAATGGAATGATATTTCCTTAATTCTGAATTTATTAACTTTATTAAGAAAATCTATTTTTCTAAATTTAAGTAAGTGGAATTCCCGTTATAAAGAATAAAAAACTTAAATAAAAAATATTTCCCATAAACTATAAAACTTTAAATTTATATTAAATAACATAAATTTGCATACTTTAATCAATATAAACCATTAACATATTTTCAAAAACATAATCTCTACTTATTATTCATACTCTCTTGTTTTACTTTTTTATCTATAATTGAGCGTTTTGATAATTCGTCTTTTATATCATTTAAAGTTATATTTTTTTCAACCATTAAAACCAAACTATGATAAAGCAAATCTGAAAGCTCGTATATAATCTCTTCCTTGCTTCCATTTTTAGCGCCAATTATAACTTCGGAAGATTCTTCCCCGATTTTTTTTAATATCTTATCAATTCCGCTATTAAAAAGGTAAGTCGTATATGAGCCTTCAGTCATATTGATTTTTCGTTCTCTTATTAGTTCGTATAATTTATATATTGAAAAATCTTTATAATTTTCTTTTTGATAAACTTCATTCATAAAACAAGATTCCGCTCCAGTATGGCATGCAGGACCTTCTTTAATAACTTCTATAATCAAAGCGTCTTTATCGCAATCACTTTTAATACTCTGAATATGTTGATAATTTTTTGAAGTCTCGCCTTTTCTCCAAAGTTTTTTTCTGCTTCTACTATAGAAACAAGTTTTGCCTTCTTTTAAGCTTATCTCTAAACTCTCTTTATTCATATAAGCTAAAGTTAAAACTTCTTTCGTATAATAATCGATTATTATAGCGGGAATTAATCCGTTATCGTCAAATTTTAATTTATCAATGTTTAAAATATTTTGCATAATTTATAATCTCACTTTTATATTATTATTTTTTAAATATTCTTTTAAATCTTTTATATCTATCTCTTTAAAATGAAATATCGAAGCGGCAAGCCCAGCGTCAACTCCTTTCACTTCAAAAACTTCTTTAAAATGTTCCATAGTTCCCGCTCCGCCCGAAGCTATTATTGGAATTGAAACATTGCCCGCTATTTCTTTTAATAAATCTATATCGAAGCCGTTTTTAATTCCGTCCGTGTCGATGCTATTTATTACAAGCTCTCCCGCTCCGTTTTTCTCTCCATTAATAACCCATTCTATAGCGTCAACATTAGTATTCTCTCTTCCGCCTTTAACAAATACTAAATATTTATTATTAACTTTTTTTATATCAACGGAAAGCACAACGCATTGATTTCCGTATTTTTCAGCCGCCTCTCTTATCAAATTTGGATTTTTTACCGCTCCAGAATTTACGCTAACTTTATCGGCTCCCGATTTCAAAACTCTGTCAAAATCTTCTATAGTATTTATTCCGCCTCCAACAGTTAATGGAATAAAAATTTCTTTCGCGACTTTTTCAAGAGCGCTTACGAATAAATTTCTATTTTCATAAGAAGCCGTTATATCGTAAAAAACAAGTTCGTCAGCCATAGAATTATTATAATATTTTGCAAGCTCAACAGTGTCGTTCACATCTTTAAGCCCGACAAAATTTGCGCCTTTTACAACTCTTCCGTCTTTAACATCCAAGCATGGTATAATTCTTTTAGTTATCATTATTTATTCCAAAAATTATTTAGATATATTTATTATTTTTTTTAAGTCAATTTTTTTTTCGTATATAGCTTTTCCAACAATAGCTCCGTCAATATTCATTTCTTTAAGTTTTATAATTTCCTCTTCATAAGTTATTCCGCCCGAAGCGATTATATTGCAAGAAACTTTATTTTTAAGCTCTTTATAAATATTCAAATTAGTTCCAGAGAGTTTTCCGTCTTTCGATATATCGGTATAAATTATAGTTTCAATTCCCATATCGTCAAGTTTTTTGCAAAAATCTATAGAATCTTCTTTTTTAATTTCTTTCCATCCTTTAATCGCAATCATTCTATCTCTAGCGTCTACCGATACGGCGATATTTTTTTTATACTTATTTATCATTTTCTCCAAAAAATCTAAATTTTCAACGGCAATAGTTCCAAGTATAACTCTTCCAACTCCGATATCCAAATATTTTTTTATCGTCTCTTCATTTCTTATTCCGCCGCCGACTTGAGTAAATAAATCGCATTTTTTAATTATTTTTTCTATCGTCTTAAAATTAAAAGTATTTCCTCCTCTCGCTCCGTCCAAATCTACAATATGCAAATTTTCGCTTCCCTCTTCGATAAAGAAATCCAAAACTTCCATCGGGTTTGTGGAATATGTTTTTTTATTATTATAATCTCCTTCCGTTAGCCGAACGACTTCTCCGTTTTTCAAATCTATCGCGGGAAATATTTTCATTTTATAATCTCTCCTTAATTATAAATTAAATCTTTAAAACCTTTTAAAATATTAAGTCCCGTATTTCCGCTTTTTTCGGGATGAAATTGTATTCCGTAAATATTATTTTTTTTAACAACCGCGGGAATTTCAATATCGTATTCGCTGCCTGCTATTATGCTTTTAGAACAATTTTTTGCATAATAGGAATGAACGAAATAAACAAATTCGTTATTTTTAATATATTTAAAAATTTTATCTTCTTTTTTTATATTCAAATTATTCCAGCCCATATGCGGAACTTTCAATTCTTTATTTTTCAAATCTTTTTCTATCGGACAAATTTCTCCTTCTATTAAACCGAGTCCTTTATATTCTCCATACTCAAAACTTTTATCAAAAAACATTTGCATTCCTAAACATATTCCTAAAATTATTTTTCCTTTTTTGCTTTCTTCAATTAAAGTTTCTTTTAAAATTCCACAGTTCTTTTTTTCTAATTTTTCAATAGCATCTCTAAACGCTCCGACTCCTGGCAAAATGATAGCATCGGATTTTTTTATAATATTTTCTCTATCCGTTAATTTATTTTCTATTCCGACATAATTTAAAGAAGACATTAAAGAAAATAAATTTCCAACTCCATAATCTATTATCGCAACCATTTATAATATGCCTTTAGTTGATAAAATTTCGTCTTTGTATTTTTCGTCTATTTCTGTAGCTTGCGATAGAGCTTTAGCAAAACCTTTAAAAATAGATTCTATAATATGATGCGTATTTTCTCCATGAAAAGTTTTTATATGCATCGTTATATTCATGGAATTTGTAAAAGCCGTAAAAAATTCTTTAATTAATTCCGTGTCAAAATCTCCGACTTTTTGATTGATTAAATCCGATTCAAAAATCAAATGACTTCTTCCGCATATATCAATCGCTACCAAAGTCAAGGCTTCGCACATTGGCATAAAAAAATTGCCGTATCTTTTTATTCCTTTCAAATCTCCCAAAGCTTCGGCGAAACATTTTCCCAAAACTATAGCCGTATCTTCAACCGAATGATGATAATCTATATGAGTGTCGCCATCGCATATAGTTTCTAAATCGAATCTTCCATGTCGAGCGAACAAATCGAGCATATGGTCTAAAAATCCGACTTTCGTTTTATTTGAATATTTTCCCGTTCCGTCTATATTTAATTTGATTTTAATTTTAGTTTCGTTCGTGTTTCTTTCAATTTCCGATTTTCTCATTTTAATTTCTCCTTAAAATAAAAAATATAAAAGTATAAAAAATATTTAATTAATAATTTCTTTCAAAGCGTTTATAAAAATAATCATCTCTTTATAAGTTCCGATAGTCACTCTTATAAAATTATTAATAATTTCTTTTTTAAAATATCTAACTAAAATTCCTTTATCTTTCAATTTCAAATAAATATCTTCGGCAAAAACTTTATTATGCGAAATAAATAAAAAATTTGATTTTGAATCTAAAATCTTAAAACCTAATTTTTTTAATTCTTCTTTTGTTTTCTCTCTCGTGTTTATAATTTTTGAAACGGACTCTTTAAAATATTCTTCGTCTTTAAAAGCTTCGATTCCCGCTAAAATTGAAAGCCTATTTATAGTGTAAGAATTAAAAGAAAATTTTATATTTTTAAGCCCTTTTATCAATTCTTTATTTCCAATGGCAAATCCTAAACGCATTCCTGCCAAACTCCTTGATTTTGAAAAAGTTTGAATGACAAGCAAATTATTATATTTGTTTATAAGTTTAATCGCAGACTCTCCGCCAAAATCTATATAAGCTTCGTCTATTATAACGATATTATTTAAGTTAGTTTTAATTATCTCTTCAATTTCGTTTAATTCTAATAAAAGTCCCGTTGGAGCGTTTGGGTTTGCAATAATTATTCCCGAATCTAAATTTTTATAATTATTTATATCTATAGAAAAATCTTCTTTAAGAGGAATTTTTTTTTCGCTTAAATCAAATAAATCGGAATATACCGAATAAAAACTATAGGTTATATTAGGATAATAAATTTTATCTCCTCTATTAAAAAATGTCATAAAAGAAAAAGCGAGTATTTCGTCAGAACCGTTTCCTATAAAAATATTTTCGCTTTCAAGTTTATATTTTTCTGCAATTATATTTTTCAAATCGCTAATATCTGGGTCGGGATAAAGACGCAAATCGTCAAAATCGCTTTCTATAATAGCTTTTTTTACATTTTTTGAAGGAGGATAAGGAGATTCGTTTGTATTAAGTTTAATATATTTTTTATCTTTAGGTTGTTCGCCTTGAACATAAGGAATAACGGAATTCGCTTTATCGCTTAAAAATTTATTCATATTAAACTCTTCATTAATTATTTTTGAAAGTATTATTATATATGATATTTGATATAAATAAAAGTATTTATTTTTATAATTTTGGTTTTTTAATTGTTGCAATTAAGGTTTTAAATTTTATATTATAATATTATAAATAGATATAAATTGACAAAATTTTTACTTGTTATATATAATTTAAATATTATTAATAAAACTGTTTTTAATTCAAAAGATTTAATTAATATAGTTAAAAGTCTTTATTCTTATATGAATAATTATAATATAAAGTTATAAATTTGATTTCTAATTTTGAAGAAGAAAATATAAAAGGAACAGATATAAAAAAGTTAAAGAAGAATTGGAAGCTAAAATTGGCAATGAAAGATTGACAATAGGTATAAAAGATAGTTATTAGCGAAACTATAAAAACATAGGCAACTCTTTTAAAAAAGCCAACACTAAAAACGGGCGGACGTCAGAAGAAATATTGAGATGGTTTTATAAAATCGTTTATAGTTAATATTATCTTTATTTATTTTTTACTATTTTATAAAAACTATTTTCAATTAATATATATAATTAAATTAAAAAGAGTAGAGAGAATGGCAATTAAAAGAAGAGCTTATAAAATATCTTAAACAGAATAGTTAAAAGAAAAAAATAAATATTTCAGATGGCAATTCAAAGCAAAAGAAATCTTAAAGATGCGGTAATGATAGACGATTATATACCTAAAGATATTTATTATGTAAGATAAAAACAATTCCTTTAATATATTATTGAAATAATATAAATATAATATATTATATCGATATAATTATTAAAGGATTTATTATGGCTTCTGTTATTACTTTCGGCGAAATAATGCTTCGTTTATCTCCTCCTTCAAATTTGAGATTTATTCAAACCGATTCTTTCGATGCAAGATTTGGAGGCGGCGAGGCTAATGTTTCTTTAGCTTTATCAAATCTTGGTATAAATACGGCTTTTGTTACAAAACTTCCAAATAACGATATAGGACAAGCTTGCATAAACGAGTTAAGAAGATATGGAGTCGATGTTTCAAATATAGTTATAGGCGGCGAGAGAATAGGAATATATTTTTTAGAGAAAGGCGCAAGTCAAAGAGGCTCTAAAGTAATTTACGATAGAGCGAATTCTTCAATTTCAAAAGCGAATATAAAAGATTTTAATTGGGATAAAATACTTAATAATGCGAAATGGTTTCATTTGACGGGAATAACTCCCGCTTTAGGAGAAAATATAGCCGAAATATGCATTGAGGCATGCAAAAAAGCTAAAGAAAAAAATCTTACTGTTAGTTTAGATTTAAATTTTAGAAAAAAATTGTGGACATCCGAAAAGGCAAATAAAACGATGAGCAAATTAATGCCTTATGTCGATATATGTATGGCAAATGAAGAAGACGCCGAAAAAGTTTTTGGAATAAAAGCGAAAGACAGCAATATTATAGAAGGCAAACTTTCTCATGAAGGTTATAAAGAAGTCGCTAAAAAAATTATCGATAAATTTAAAGTTAAAAAAGTCGGAATTACTTTAAGAGGCTCAATATCTGCAAGCGAAAATTTATGGTCTTGCATGCTTTATAACGGCGAAGAATATTTTTTTTCAAAAGAATATTTAATTAAAATTGTCGATAGAGTTGGCGGAGGCGATAGTTTTTCAGCAGGTTTAATTTATTCTTTTCTAAACGACAAAGCCGATAAAGAAGCTTTAGAGTTCGCAACCGCATTAAGTTGTTTAAAACATTCTATTGAAGGCGATTTTAATCTTGTAAGCATTGACGAGGTTATGAC
>ERZ791737.1118-NODE-1118-length-14414-cov-84.168396_pt1 | contig 14414 bp, 16 predicted proteins | sample MGYA00510042_ERZ791737 | MGnify/ENA primary metagenome ERZ791737 (study PRJEB30046, sample SAMN00791965) | human gut metagenome | study: EMG produced TPA metagenomics assembly of the A metagenome-wide association study of gut microbiota in type 2... | reverse complement strand
CCTGTATGTTATCGGGCGGACACATGGGTCCGCCCCTACGATGGATGAATTCATTTCCATCCCTTATAACAAAAAAAGCCACCCCAATTCCCTTGAGGCAGCTTTCTTTTTTCGCATACAAACCATGCGCATCCCTACATGCAACTGGTAACGCCCAGCGTAGTGCCAATGGCGGTGAGGATAGCAACAAGTGTTTGAATAACAAATTTCCAAGTGTCGCGTTTTGTGTTGCTCATAATCATGTTTTTTTTAAGTTCAACGTCCTATTTTTACTCTCTTTAATATTCAAAGGCCTCTATAATCCGCCGCTATTCTCCGAAGCATCGTTCTCGGTGGTGCCCTTTGTGTAGGCGGTCAGTTCCGAGAGCCTGCATTTCTTGCGCAATTCAGCATTGCTCCACGCCTTGGTGTTGCGCACGTTGAGGTGTACGCCGGTCAGCATCGAGACGTTCCACTGGTCCTCCATTTCGGCACCCTCAGAGGTTATGCCTACCGAGAACAGCCCCAGTTCGCCCATGCGCACTGACTTGCCATCAAGTACCAGTTCCTGCAAGCAGTCCAACATATCCATCAGCACGCCATGAATTACGCCGCGAGAGTAAGGGGAATTGTGCTCTGCCATGTGTGTCACGAAGCTCTCAAAATCTACCGTGCGGTCTTGTACGGCGCGGGCATACCATTTTCTGTCTGCGTGAGTGTTCATGGGGTTTGACGCCTGATAAAGTCTGTATTTTAATGTTCCGATTGTTGCCATAGTCTTTTAAAATGTTTTTTAGATTGAGAACTAAGGAGTTGCGCACCTCCTGCTATCGTTTTGATAACAATGCAAAGGTACGCCCTATTTCCTCCACAGCCTAAAATAGGGGGTGGCTAAGGAGTGAAATTCTGTTAATAGAACGAGGATTATTTGTTAATTTTCAAAAGGCATAGAGTTGTGGTGAGGAAAGCATAGAGTTACGACACGAAAAGCATAGAGTTCCGAAAGAGAAGAAAAGGCGTTACAATTGTTACAAATGACAATCGTGTTTTACACGAAAATGAAGCGTGGGGGCACTCTTTTATAAACTTAATATTATATATTATAATATATAATATTAAAGTATTACACTATCAAAAACAAGCGATGAGAGCTCGGTTTGTATTTGTCATTTGTAACAAATGTAACGCGGGGGAGCATGCAAGTGCGGTGATAGATATAAAACTGAGAGAAAATATATACCTTGGTACACACAAAAAGCTATAGATGGGAGGAGGCAAAAGATGCAAGAAACAGCCTTCTCCATCCCATCATACAAAAGCCACATAGCTTTTTAAAAACATTTTTTTTAACGAAAAACTTCTATGTAAGCTGATAATTATTACCTTTGCAAAAAAATTTTGCAAAAAACATCGCCAACTACTAAAAAGGGGGATAAAATAGCACGAATAGAATAAAAAGAGATAAATCAGAGATAATGGTAAAAAGGAGAACAATAGGGAAAAATGTCATCGGGTACCTCACTCGATGCATGTATGAGGACAGCCGATGAATCTTTTCGCGAATATATACAGAATGCCGCCTATCAGACAGACTTAGCCATAAAAGCAGCATTTCACAACCCGGAATTATATCGCAAGAAGAAAGATTTAGACAGACTCAAAAGTAAAAATAATAATGACTATTATAGAACATCAGCAAAAGAATCTACCTATTCATGAGGGAGATGATTATGAGTTTTTTTTCCTGGAAAAAGAAAGGGAATACTTCCATAGTGACTCGGGACGGAAGGCACGCTCCGAACTCTTTAAAGACATGAAAATGAGTGTATCGCCCAGTGACACACAGGAACTCAAACATTTTCTCCGTAACCAGCGCGAGGTGTTGAAAAAGGAGTTTGAGAAGCAGGAAAGCTATGTAATATGGCGAAAAAGCTTTGACGACGAAAGGCAGGATTTCTGTATTTCGACATTCATTCACAAACTGCATATATTGAATGATGGCCAAATCAGTTCGAACGAATGGGAAAGTTTCATGAAGTTTTATTGCATGACAAAGCAAATAGACAAAATTCTTCGCATTTTGCTGGAAAATGAGGAACGGACGCATGGAGACACGGTTAACTTCTATTACAATAATTATGGAGAGATACATTTCGGTTCTGCTGCCTCCAGCGAGGCTGCTTCCGCCGATGCAGACGGCTTGGAACCGTTACGCAATGATATTTTCGACTCGCGCCTCTTTGATACAGATGCCCGCCTCAAGGCTTTGCGGGGAGCCATCGCCTCGGCCATAGACTTAGGTTACGCTTCTGCCATTTACGGAGGAACGCCGCAAGAGATACGTATCAACCCCCGTGTGCTGAACGAGTGGTATTACCTGCGCAAGGCCATGGATGAGGCTTATGTGTTCAAGGGGAAAACTACCGACACGCGTTTTATAGATCAAATGATAAGTTGGTTTCCTATGTTGGCAGAGTGTGATTCTTCTGAAGAATTGAAGAAATTCAAGCGCCGACTTGCCAAGGCCGTATCGGACGAGCGGAGCCGGTGGCGCATCGTGAAAACAGGTAAAATTGTGAGCCTGCGCCAAATGTGGGCCAAGCGCAAACATGTGCGGATAGACGATAGTGCCAGAATGGAGCGCATTCAAAAAATTGCTTTAGACGGATTATACAAAAGACTTATGGACTTAAAACAGAATATAGAGAAGGAAAAATCGACTCAACAATCATAAAATTGATTCATATTATCCCCCGTGTATCGGACAACCGAGGGGACGATCCGGACAAAAACACACGATATCATGGGACACGTCGGACAAGCTTGTGAAAGGCTTTGTCCGACGTGCTTTTTATTGCTCCACGACCTATACTTTTGCCTCTGTAATCGCCGGGACAAGCGATTGCGGAGACACTTCACTTTGTGTGCCTCCAACTTAAAAAAACTAAAACAATATGGAGACATTTGTAACCATCATCGAACAACGCGCGCTTCAAAGCCGCCAGTATCAGGACAATCAAGGCCAGACGCGCACCTTCCACTCACGCGGCTTCGTGCTGAGTAACGGCATAGACGAGTTTTACGCCGAAATGACGGGCGACGCCGCCCTGCAATGCCAAGAATATGACAAGACATTGCTTCACAGCTTTCAGGGGTATGCCCGCCAACGCCGATTCACCGATAAGAACGGGGTGGAGCGATTCGAGAACCAGTTTTATATCGTAAAACTGGTGTAAGCCCGAAAGAAAATAGATTAATTAATCAGGGGAGAGTAGCTCTCAAGAGAGGGGATGAAATTAGTACCGACTAATGTGGTTCTTCTTCAATTTAGTAGAAAACGGGATAGTTATGAATCAACCGTAGGGGCGGACCCATGTGTCCGCCCGATAACATACAGGATTAAAGTATACATTGTGAATGCATTCGGGCGGACACACGGGTCCGCCCCTACGGTTGAACTAAAACCATCCCCGAAACGGACATTTCAACTAAATTGAAGAAGTACCGACTAATGTTGACAGAGATATACAGAATTAACGCTTCTCCCCCACTCACTAACAAAAGACAAAAAGATTATGGAAATTAGAATACAACTTTCAGACATCGCCTATCAGCACATGATGGCTCACGGCGTTCGCATACAAGGCACCATCGGCCTGATAACCCCCAACGAAGGGAATTTCAACGCACACCTTCGCCGCACCCCGAAGGGAGAGGACAAGTACATCAAACTGCCCCACGGGCGAGCAAGTGTGGGAGGAGATCAAGTAAGACTCACCCTACGTATCGGACTGGACGAAGCAGGCATCATACCCTCTGAAGCCATAGAGGATGAAAGCCGTAGGGCAAGCAACTTTGTGGATGATGCGCTGGATGATTTCCGTGACACATTCGGATGGTAACCTCGTTTTTGGATAATAATAAAAGAAAAGAACACATGTTTGGAATAAGCAACAATGTAAGAAACCGGGTGGTGCGCACATGCACCCCCGAACTGTTTGCCGGGGTCGTGGATTCATCCCTAGTGGCAAAGATTTGCGCCGAAATAGAAGACGCATTGGAGCAGATGCGAAGCGGAGGAATGTCAAAAAAAGACTTCGATACCTTCAAGGCAGAGCATAAGAAGATGTTACCCGTCTTTACGCCACATGCCACGTTTAAGAACGGACGACGGCTGAGTGCCGATGCCGTTCCCAGCGGTCTGTCCATGTATGATAAGGACCACATCAACAATCCTCGCGGATATTACGCCTCAAAAATTCAAGGCCGGGAAAAGGAACTGGGCGTGGTATTGGCACACGTCACACCCTCTATCGAAGGGGTCCGCCTTTTCTTTATCATCCCCGCGGGCAAAGACTTGGCCGAGGCTCAGAAATGGATGTCCCAGCAATTGGGCGACTCCGAATATGACGGGGCGGTGAAGGACTTGGCACGATGCTCGTTTGCCGTGCCCAGGGATTATATTCTGTATATGGATGAGGAAGGGCTTTTTGCCGACCATTCACCCTTGTTGCCTCCTGACAAGGGTAATCAGAAGGAAACGTCCCTCTCCGGCAAGAACGAGAACGGAAACGGGAGCAAGGAAACAACCCTCTCCGACAAAAACGAGAACAGAAATGGGAGCAAAGAAACAACCCTCTCCGACAAGAACGAGAACGAAAACGGGAGCAAGGAAACAACCCTCTCCGACAAGAACGAGAACGGAAGCGGGAGCAAGGAAACAACCCTCTCCGACAAAAACGAGAACGGAAACGGGAGCAAGGAGAGCGATGCGAACCTTTGCTTCAAGGGCGTGCCCTACGAGCTGATTATCCGCCACTGGCTTGTCCTGACGGGTGGCGATCCCGAAACGGGCGAACGCAACACACGCCTGCACCGCCTTGCCGCCCACCTGCGCTACATCACCGACTCTGACGAAAACCTCTTGCTCCGCATCATTCCCCGATACGGACTGACGGAGGACGAGATGCGCGGCCTGATCCATTCTGCCTGCTCCGCCAAATTCTGCTCTACCCCGAAGGAGATGAAGCAGGCGGTGAACGAGGCTTCCAGAATAAAGGCTGGCGCCAACCCGTCCGGTTGTTGTCCGGGTGATGCCCTGTTGTCCACCCCTCCCGAGATGCCCCAGCGTTTGCCTGCCCTGGTCAAGCTGCTTCTGAGCCGCACGCCGGAGGTGTACCGACCCGCCGTGGCACACGCCGTATTCCCCTCGCTGGCCACACATCTTCACCGGGTTCGCTTCCGCTATATAGATAATGTGGAGCACGAGGCAACTCTGATGAACGTGCTGATGGCAGGCACCGGAGCCGGAAAGGATTGTGTGTCGCAACCCATCAACCGCATCATGGCAGACATCCGTGCACGCGACGAGGCGAACTTGAAGCGGGAACGCGAATGGAAGAACGAAGTGAACTCCAAGGGCTCGAACAAGGATAAACGCCAACGCCCCGAGGGGTTGGTGATTCAGGAGATAGATGCAGACATGACCAATCCTGCCTTCGTGATGCGTAGCGCCGAAGCCGACGGGCATTTCCTCTACACTAAAATGAACGAGATAGACCAGTTTGACGCCCTGCGAGGTGGCGGGCGGGGTCAACAACAATTCCAAATCATGTGTCTCAGTTTCGACCCCGGGAACCGTTATGGACAGACCCGTGTGGGCACGCAGAGCGTGACGGAGAAGGTGACCATCCGCTTTAACTGGAATGCCGCCACCACCATCCTGAAGGGGCAACGCTACTTCTCGGGCGTGCTGACCGACGGTCCGATAAGCCGTATCAACTTCTGCACCATCCCCGAAAGGGAAATCGGAGCGGACATGCCGATATATGGCACGTATGATGCCGCCTTCGACGAGCAACTACGCCCCTACATAGCCAATTTGTGCCGTGCTACGGGGTTGACGGATTGCCCCGAAGCCTTCAAATTGGCAGGCAAGTTGAAGGAGGAATGTGCCGAATTTGCCCGCCTCTCGCAAAGTCGCGTCTACGAGAATCTGAGTTTCCGCGCCACGGTTATCGCTTGGCTCAAGGCGTGTGTGCTCTACGTGGCCGCCGGTTGCCAGTGGGACAAGACGATAGAGGACTTTACCCGCTGGAGTCTCCGCTACGACCTGTGGTGCAAGATGGAGTTTTTCGGCACGGCTATCGAGGAGGCGGGCCGGAATACCGCGGCAAGGGAAAGGCATACTCCCGGCAGGCGCAACTTGTTGGAATTGCTTCCCGACGAGTTTACCCGGACAGATGCCGTCCGTGTGCGTCAGACCGAGGGGATGGATGCCGAAGGAACAGATCTGATGCTCCGTCAATGGAAATTCCGGGGGTATGTTACAATCGTTACAAATGACAATTATAAAAAACTAAAATACAAATCATCATGGAAATGACACTTACACGCATTGCCAAACGTAAGACTTATACGATAGGTCATTTAGAGATAGACGGGACTTATTTTTGTGATACCTTGGAGCCCACTTGGCGCGACATAGGCTGGGGGCGTCCCGGACGGAAGGTGAATGGCAACACGGCCATTCCCGAGGGGCGCTATCCGGTGGTGGTGACTTTCTCGCCCAAGTTTAAGAAGTGGTTGCCCCTGCTGCTACACGTACCTCAGTTCAAGGGAATACGCATTCATGCCGGAAATGCCGCCGGGGACACGGAAGGGTGTATCCTGGTGGGCGAGAATTTGAAACAGGGCATGGTGCTCAATTCGCGCATCTGGGTGCATAGGCTTGTACGGGCTATAACCGAGGCTAGGGAAAAGGATGAGGCGATTTGGATAACTGTTCAATGATGCCTTTTGGGTAATTTGAGAAAACAAAAGAAGGGGTAATCCGAGGCTTAGAGCACTCGGAATGCCCTTTCTTTTTAAATCAACTCTGTATTTCATTTTTTTGGAAAAAAGATTAGCTTATATCATCTTTTGATACAGCTATTTTATATCTTTGCAGATATTGTATGGATTTTTATATTCCACCACAAAATAGGCAAAACAGCTCAAGACTTATTCAGTCAATACGACTTTCCGGAGTCAGGCATGACAGGTTTGATCGTTTTGACATTCTAATGAATCAAGTAAAATAAAGATAGTTCATTTTTTAATACTTATAAATATGGTTGACAGAAGACAGATATATAAAGAGTTTCAAGCGGCTTTCCCCAAAGAACATCTTATGGAAATGACACTTGCAGAATATACTAATCTCGAAAGAGAAAATTCATTTTGTTATTGGGTTGAAACTAAAACACAAGATCTTGGTTCTATCTGGGGTGGTTCTTCCTATAAATTTGGCATCTACGAATATAAGAAAAGGCCAGATGATACTCGCATCGTTAGCAATAATAGATATGCTTGGTACAGTAAATATAATAAGCAGACCGATGAGGAAGCATTTAGGGTTGTTAAAAATTCCATCATAAAAATAGCAGAGCATGCAAGCAAAGGCGAACTGGAAGCTATAGAAAAAATAGAAGAATTAGGTGATGTTTACAAATGGAAAATCGCTTTTCTATATTCCAATGAAACACTAATACCAATATATAAACGTGAGATATTGATAAAGTTGGCTAATCACTTAGGTATGCCTAATGCGAAAAAAGCAAATATCCCCGCCCTTCAAAAGTTCTTAATAGAACAGAAGGGGAATAAAGACCTTTTTGAGTTTTATGAAGAATTACTCAGAATCATCAAAGAAACTGACAAGTCGGACAAAGAACATAGAATCTGGCTTTATGCCCCTGGAGAAAACGCATCTAAATGGGATACGTGTCTGTCACAAGAAATTATGTGTATTGGTTGGAATGATATGGGTAATCTATTGGAGTATTCTTCTAGAGAGGAAATGACAATCAAGTTACAAGAGATTTATGAAAAGCCGGAAGCTTCATTTAAAAACGATAGCTTAGCATTATGGGAATTTACACACGAGATACAAATAGGTGATATTGTAATAGTAAAGAAAGGTCAAAGCCAAATTATAGGACGTGGCATCGTAGAGAGTGATTATATCTATGATGACACTCGTCCCAATTACAGGAATGTTCGTAAAATGCGATGGATAAATGTTGGAGAGTGGGAGTCTATAGGTAAAAATGTTCAAAAGACACTAACTGATATTACAAAATATCCTGATTATGTAAGAACCTTGGAAAAATTATTTGAGAACAAATCTGAAAAGCATTATTGGTGGCTTGTGGCTAGTCCCAAAATATGGAGCCTTTCAAAAACTCCAGTCGGCAAAATACAAAGCTATACACTTTATAATGATAATGGAAATCAGCGAAGGGTATTCCAAAATTTCATTGATGCAAAAGAAGGTGATATAATAATTGGTTATGAAGCGACCCCAGTTAAACAAATAGTCGCTATAGCAGAAGTTGCAAAAGCAGCCGATGATAAACAAATATACTTTAAAAAAACTGAGGCACTACTGAACCCAATAGACTATTCCACTATAAGAAATATACCGGAATTGAGTGACATGGAGTTTTTCAAAAACATGAACGGCTCGTTCTTTAAATTATCAGATAATGAATACAACACTTTGTTGGATATAATCCGTGATGAAAATCCTAAAATGCCTGATAAGTCAAATCCTAAATATTCAGAAAAAGAATTCTTGGATGAAGTCTTTATGACATCAGCAGATTATGCTCGATTAAAGAGTTTATTGCTGAATAAGAAAAACATTATTTTGCAGGGTGCTCCAGGTGTTGGTAAAACATATTCGGCAAAGCGACTGGCCTACTCTATTATGGGAGAGAAGGATGAGTCAAGAATAGAATTCATTCAGTTTCATCAGAATTATTCTTACGAAGATTTTATCATGGGATATAAACCAAAAGATGATGGTGGTTTCGAGCTCAAACGAGGTGTATTCTACAACTTTTGCAAGAAAGCCCAAAATGACCCGGATAAAGATTATTTCTTTATTATAGACGAAATCAACAGAGGAAATATGAGCAAAATTTTTGGTGAGTTACTGATGCTTATTGAAAATAATTATCGAGGAGAAAAGCATGAAATACGATTAGCGTATAATGATGAATACTTTTTTGTGCCAGAAAAGCTTCACATTATTGGTATGATGAATACGGCAGACCGTAGCTTGGCAATGATAGATTATGCTCTTAGGCGCCGATTCAGTTTCTTTGATATAGTGCCGGGATTTGATTCTGATGGTTTCAAAAAATATCAAGAAAAACTTAAAGATGAAACTTTCAATAAAGTCATTGACGCTATCAAAGCCCTGAATTCTGAGATAGCAGAGGATGATTCATTAGGACAAGGTTTTTGCATTGGCCATAGCTATTTCTGTAATAAAGAACCCGACGTCAAGATGTGGCTTGAAAATGTTATTAAGTACGATATTGAACCCATGTTACGAGAATATTGGTTTGATAATACAGAGAAATTCAAAAAAGAAACATCCCAATTATTGAGCTTGATAATATGACAATAGACAAGGGTATATTCATTCGCAACATCTACTATATGCTGACTTATGCTTTTCAAGAGCTTAAGCAGAACAACTATGAAGAAATAGCAGGTGAAGATTTTGATGAAATTCATAATTTGTTTGCCGAAATTCTTGCTCGAGGAATTTCATATCAACTCAAACAAGGTTTGCACAAAGAATACATTTCATGCCACGAATCATTACCTACATTAAAGGGGAAGCTCAACATAAACGGTACTATTAATAATCTGATGCAGAAACGTCAAAAAATTGATTGCGAATATGATGAATTATCAGAGAATAATAAGTTTAACCAGATTCTAAAAACTACCGTTCAGTTCTTACTAAAGCATCCCAAGGTCAAACAAAGCAAAAAGGCGTCATTGAAGCGCCTTATGCTTTTCTTTAGCAATATAGACGTCCTTGATATATCAACTATAAAATGGACTACTATTCGCTTTGACAGAAATAGTAAAACTTATCAGATGCTTCTATATATATGCTCTTTCATTCTGGACGAGATGTTGATGACGACAAAAAAGGGAGCATATAAAATGCAAAAATTCTCTGATGAACGTATGTGCAGGCTTTATGAAAAGTTTGTATTGGAGTACTACAAAAAACATCATCCTGATTTGAAAGCCAAAGCAACCCGGGTAGATTGGAATATCAATAAGGAAGAATCAACGGGTGGCATCCTGCCTGCTATGCAGACAGACATAATGCTAACGCTTAAAGAACGGACGCTAATTATTGATACGAAATATTACACAAAATCGATGCAATATCAATTTGAAAAGAAGTCGATTCATTCCCATAACCTGTATCAAATCCATTCGTATGTAATGAACCACGATGCAAACCATACCGGAAAAGTGGATGGAATGCTATTGTATGCTAAAACGGAAGAAGATATAATACCTAATGGACACACCAAATTTAACGATGGTAATGTAATCTATTACAGAACTCTCGATTTAAATCAGAATTTTGAGAATATAAAAAAACAATTGGATGGATTTGTAGAAAATCCACCTCTATAGGATTAGTAAAACAACAAACGCCGGGAGAAGAACGTATTGAATACTATTTTATTCATTTATACCCCTTCTTCTCCCCTTTTATGCTTCGGTTTCCTAGTATAAGTTTTCTTAGAGCGATGCACCCTATGCACGGCATGAAAGCCAGGACCCAATAATTCTTGTTCTGCCTCACGACTTCCTTTCTTTGCCGCTTTTATATAATCATCAAGAGTAAAACCCTTTTTCTTAGTCTTTTTCATTCTTCTATTTACTTATTAATTTAAAAATACTGCTATGGCATATAAAAACGAGCATCTATTCTTGTTTCTATCTTTCCCTCTCAGGCGCACGAAGCTGCCAAAACGCCACCGCCGCCGCGGCCGCCACATTGAGCGAATCCACCCCGTTACACATAGGGATGCGCACCACATAATCCGCCTCGGCAATCATCTCGCGCGGAAGCCCGTCCCCCTCCGTTCCCATCACGATAGCCAGCCGGGGTTCATCCCTCAGGGCGGGGTGGTCAACGGGGAGGGAATCATCCGTGAGCGCCATGGCGGCGGTGCGGAAACCTAACTTTCCCAAATCGGCAAGAGAACCCTCCATCCACGTCCAAGGCACAAGAAATACCGAACCCATAGACACCCTGACCGCACGGCGGTTCAACGGATCGCAAGAACCGGGAGTGAGCAACACGGCATCTATCCCCAGGGCGGCGGCGGAGCGGAAAATGGCTCCTATGTTGGTGGTATCTACCACGCCGTCAATGACCACAATGCGTCGGGCATCCCGGCAGATGTCTTCCATTTCCGGCAAGCGGGGGCGGCGCATGGCGCATAGCACGCCACGCGTCAGGACGTAGCCGGTGAGGGTGGCAAGCAGTTCCCTGTGGCCCGTATAGACGGGTATGTTGCCGAGGCGGGCTATGAGGTCGGCGGCATCTCCGGTGATGTGTTTCTGTTCGCACAAAAGTGCCAGAGGCTCATATCCGGCATCCAATGCTCGGCGGATGACATTGGGGCTTTCGGCTATGAACACTCCCCTGCCGCACTCCATGCGCCCGCGCAACTGGGCTTCGGTAAGGGTGCTGAATATCTCGACTCCGGGGTGAGACAAGGATGATATTTCGATGATAGGCATTCTGATTCTTTTATATGTTTTCCTTCGGTTTATGGATGGATTTTCGCTTTTTCATTGCAAAGATAGTAATTTCTCTCTATGGGGATGTCAAAACTCTAAAACAACTATCAAATTGTTGACCGCAGGGGCGGATTGAATGATAAAAAAATACGAGCCTGCCCTTAGACAAGCCCGTATCGGGATAGAATGGGGTCAATACCATCACGAGCATTGACCGGCGAAAAACACATTTATGATTGATTACACAAAGTCACGGAGCTGTCCCTGCAAGCGTTGGCGGGTAAAGAAAATGCGGCTTTTCACGGTGCCTACGGCAATCCCAGCTTCTCGGCAATCTCACGATACTTGAATCCTGAGACGTGCATGGCGAAAGGAATGCGGTACTCCTTGGGAAGCAGGCCTACCACACGATGAATCTCTTTCATATCGTAAGCGCCCTCCGTGCTATCAAAGCCGGAGTCCTGTGGCATGCTGAGGTGGTAAAGGTTGTCGGTATGATCTACAAAAGTCTGGTCGCGCACTATCTTTCTGTAGTTATTGATAAAGATGTTGCGCATAATGGTGTACATCCACCCGCGGAAGTTGGTATCGGGAATGTACTTGTCTTCATTGTCCAACGCTTTCAACGATGTTTCCTGTAGCAGATCATTGGCCTCTTCGCGGTCGGCGGTCAGTTTGTATGCAAACCGAAGCAGTTCTTCTTGCACACCCAGCAGGTTCTTTTTAAAACTAATACTATTCATAAGTCTTTCAGTTTAGGTTTATATTCATTTTCCATGCTCTCGAGATGGATGCAAGGTTAGTGCATTTTGAAGGGCCAACAAAGGAAAAACTATCAAAATAGGGGGGTAAAAACGTCAATTATCAGTTTTTACCCCCTATTTTGATAGTTTTTAGGTGCTATTTGGTACTATTCTCCCTTTAAAATAGGTAAACAGATGCTATATTTAACAGCCAGAATGCGGGTCAGAAAGACCGTACTACCCCCTATTATCTGACAAAGGAAGGGTTCCAACCCCATGAAATCGCATATCCAGTACACCAGTCCGCCCACTACGCACGCCATGGCGTAGATTTCTTTGCGAAAAATAAGCGGAATTTCATTAATAAAAACATCGCGCAGCACTCCACCGGCGGCTCCGGTGATGCTGCCCATGATGATGGCTACCCAAAAGGGGTATCCCAAAGAGATGCTTTTGCCTACACCTACAACGGTGAAAAGGGCGAGGCCGATGCTATCGAACAGGAAAAAAGTGTTGTGCATATGGATGAGGTATTTGCCGAAAGCAATGACCCAAAACAAGGCTAGCCCTGTACATATTAAATAAATGGGATCGGTCATCCACCCCGGAGTCACATCCAGCAATAAATCGCGGATCGTACCTCCGCCGATGGCGGTTGCCAAGCCTACTACATAGGCCCCAAACCAGTCGAATTGCTTGGCGGAGGCCAAACGGATGCCACTAATGGCAAAGGCAAACGTGCCTATGAAATCTAATATCTGAACAAATGTTGGCATAATGTTTATTATTTGTGTGCAAAGTAACGAATAAATTCGATAAGAAAATGTATTTTTGTGTCTAGAAAATAGCTGAAAGTGAAATGAAAGTAACAATTATTGCAGGTGCACGCCCCAATTTCATGAAAATTGCTCCGCTAATGCGTGCTATCCAGGCTGCCCGGTCAGCAGGAAAGAATATCACCGCCCGCCTGGTCTACACGGGGTCGGACGAGGACAAGAGTTTGGAACCTTCCCTTTTTACGGACTTGGATATGCCGCGCCCGGATGCGTATCTGCGGGTGGATGATACCGATTTCTTCCAACGCATGGCGGGCATATTGGTGGCTTTTGCCAGGGAACTGGAACAGCATCCGGCACAGATTGTAATCGTGGTGGACGATCTCACTCCTACCATGGCTTGCTCTATTGTTGCGAAAAAGAAAGGTATAAAGGTGGCGCATCTGGTGGCAGGGACACGCTCTTTTGACATGGATATGCCCAAGGAGGTGAACCGGATGATAACGGACGGGCTTTCTGATTATTTGTTTACCGCCGGCATGGTGGCCAACCGCAACCTGAACCAAACGGGAACAGAACAGGCGAATGTGCACTTTGTGGGGAATATACTGATAGATACGTTGCGGTATAACCGCGCACGGTTGCAACGTCCGGTGGCATTCTCTATTATGGGGCTGAAGGAGAAGGAGTATTTTTTGCTGACTCTGAACCGGCATGCTTTATTGAATAATGATGCTGCCCTGAAGGCTATTTTCCATACTATTTTGGAAAAGAGCGACAAGCCGATTGTAGCGCCTCTGCACACGTATGTAAAGAATAAGTTGGCATCTTTGGGGATTGTTTCACAGAGGTTGATTGTGTTGCCGCCGCAACCTTATCTGGCATTCGGTTATCTGGTGAACCATGCGCAGGCTATTATCACGGATTCGGGGAATGTGGCGGAAGAAGCTACTTTTTTGGGCATTCCTTGCATGACGCTGAATAATTATGCGGAGCATCCCGAAACGGTTACCATCGGGACTAATTGCCTGGTGGGCGAAGATGCAAAGGCGCTAGGTGATGCGTTGGAGAGGTTGAGGAATGGAGAATGGCAGGAAGGACATTTGCCGGAACGATGGGATGGACGCGCGGCGGAAAGGATTGTGCAAACGTTGCTGGGGGAGCATAAATAAGTAAACATTGCCGTGCACCGTAGGGGCGGATTGAATCCGCCCGAATGCATCCACGAATACACCATTCGGATGTTATCGGGCGGATTCAATCCCATAGCCGTCAGGCTAAGCCCATTAACATTGAA
>ERZ791737.1115-NODE-1115-length-14426-cov-2.880662_pt1 | contig 14426 bp, 5 predicted proteins | sample MGYA00510042_ERZ791737 | MGnify/ENA primary metagenome ERZ791737 (study PRJEB30046, sample SAMN00791965) | human gut metagenome | study: EMG produced TPA metagenomics assembly of the A metagenome-wide association study of gut microbiota in type 2... | reverse complement strand
GTTCTTTTCCGAGCCAGTCTGCTCTTTCATTTTCCGGAATTGCGTATTCAATACTTCTCCAGCTTCCGCCTGCATAAATATGGAAATCTAAGCTCTCTGTTCCGCGGATACGAAGTGCAAATGCATTATCGCCTTTACCTGTGAACATATTGTAGTCGCGGCTTCCTGTAGGTGTCACATTCACTTCTACGGAGAATGATGCATCTCCCTCAAAAACAGGATCCAGAACATCGTTAAATGGAACTGCGAGTTTTCCATTCATAACGACGGTCTCTCCATTCTTTTTGAATTTCGCTGAAGACTCATATGGAACTTCCAGAGCATTGTTGCTCTCATCCTGAATATAAGTTTCTTTGTTTTCTAAGGCTTTGACTGCCTCCACATATTCCTTTACTAATTTGCTTCTGTCTTTATCTTTGTTTACGATTGCAGCCTGCGCTTCTGTCATCGCATTCACATCAGCCTGTAATTCCTCTACTTCCTCTAACTGGTCATAGCTGTATGCAACGAAGGAATCAATTTTTTCAATCAATTCTGCTGCATACTCTTTGTCATAGTCTTCACGGTTAAATGAAGAAACCTGATGATAAGGTTTTGCCATCTCTGTCAATGCCTGCGCATCTGCATCTGCTTTTGCCGGAATCATTGTGAATTCCCACTCGTAAACTCGGCTGGATGGCAGCTGATACTGAGTAAGAGGTCCAGGACCACATGTAGCTCCACCTGTTCCGAGTGAACCATAGTTCACACTCAAGATCGTCTCTTTTCTTGGCGTTAATCCATATACATGATCTACCGCATTGATGTCATCCGGTGTAAAGTGAAGCGCACTTGCTTCTACTGTATCTTTCGCAGAAACTAAAAGTGCATTTTCCCCATTATCTACAGAGATCCATTTTACATATGTTAAGTTTCCAGAATCATCTACTTTCAAATATGGGAAGAAGAATTCAGATACCGTATTTTCCCAAACACCTTGTCTTCCATTTGTCTTTCTGTCGTTGAATGTTTCAACAGGTCCATTTCCGTACCATGTTACATTCTCGTAGCCTTCCGGAAGTGTCATCATAGAACCAACACGAAGGAAATTGCCCATTCCGTTCTTTGTTGCATCCACAGACATCTTCACAGTTACTTCTCCGTTTCCGTTTACTGTGTAAACGATGGTCTCTTTCGTATTTCCTGCTGTAGGGAATACTAAATTCGCTGTAATCACCTGCTGACCTGCTTCATTCTCAACTACTGTAATCTCTTCAACGTTTATTGTTTTTGCCGCATTTGCCCAATTCCAGTCAAACGCAGTCTTATCGTTTTCTACCGTGCCTCTCCAGAAGTTCGGAGCCGGTCCTTCCTCCACAAGCATATCACCGTTATATGTATAGTTTTTCAATGTACCTGTTGCTTTTTCAATTGCAAAACTAAAATTATTTCCTGTCACATTCCAAGCTGCATCATCCTCTGCAACTGTCACTTTTTCTTCACTGATCACAGGGGCAGCCTGCTCTACTGTCACCGGAACAGAAATCTGTGACCAGGACATTTCAGCTCCTGCCTTCGCCCATTCTGTATCTTCTTTTAAAGTTACAGAAATGTTCAAATGATATTCATTTCCTGCATCAATTGTCTCAGGCATTGTAAATGGTACTGATATTTTTCCTGTAGACTGCGGAGCAACATCAACATCTTCCACTTTGCCTTCCTGAATAACAAGACCATTTTCTAACAATGACCATGATACATCATACTCATTCAGATTCTTAAAATTATTTTCATTATACACATTTACCTGGCGTACATCTAAATCTGCAACATCTGCACTGAACCAGAAATTCTGATATTGGTATTTTACTTCTGCCAGTTCCGGTTGTGGTGTACGGTCAGGACTTACAATACCATTCTGACAGAAACTGTCATCGTTTGGAGAGTCTCCCCAGTCACCGCCGTATCCATAGAATTTTCCTTTGATTTCCTCTGAATACAGGTTTGTATGAGCCTCTTCTGTTGCGTAATAATCCCATCCTGTAACCTGTGCTGTCTCATGCTCATCCGCATAATCCATCCAAAGCAGTACACTGCTGTCATCCGTTGCGATATCTGGAACTGCTTTTCTCTGTCCGTTAATTTCCTCTGCACTTAACGCTTTATTGTAAATACGTGCAATTGAAATTTCTCCGTCCACTTTTCGTCCTTTTTCCGCATCATATCCGATACCAACCGGTCTGCTGCTTGAAGCAATACTATCTTGCACCGTATTTTCTGAAAGTTTTTCTCCATCTACATAAATCTTTAAATTACCTTTGTCATATACACCGACTACTTGATGCCATTTACCTGTCCAATCCTCTGGGAATCCACAGGATGTACTCTTCCAGCTTCCGTTGTTATACACGAAGAATTCCAATCCACTTCCACTGCTCTGTGTCTTCAATGCAACCTGTGTATCTCCTTTGGAAAGAAGTACACTGTTCTGTGATGTAGATGCCGGTTTTACCATTACCTCAAACGTAAATTCTTTTCCAGTTCCTGAAAGCGCCGCATTATATTTCTCATTGTCTTCCATAACAGTGTAGCCTGAGAATGATTTACCGCCATTCAGACTTTCTTCTCCTGCATCGTTCTTCCAGTCTTCTTCGTATCCAACTGCCTCTCCGCTCACACCTGTTTTGTCTGTCATCTTATAAGTAGAACCAAGATCATTCAAATCGACCGCTCTCGCCTGGTCTACCCAGTCCCAGATAAATCCGCCGAGCATATTCTCAGAACTTCTCACTGCATCCCAGTACTCTTTCAAGTTTCCAATTGAGTTTCCCATACCATGAACATACTCACACATTACATATGGAATTTTCCCTTCTCCTGCTCTTCCCTGAACGGTACCTACACTTGGATACATGTTACTTCCCATGTCTACACCCATACTGTCCGTCTGACCTTCACTGTGTACCGGTCTTGTAGGGTCATTGTCTTTGAAGTACCAGATCATATCACGGAACAAACCGTTTGAATGGTTCGCATCTGAAGTATAAACCATCTCATTTCCGATAGACCAGATTACGATCGCCGGATTATTTTTTAACCGCTCATACGCTGTCTCTGTTCGATCCATGCCAAGCTCATAGAATAATCCCATCGCATTGCTGTTTCCCATGATCGCATGACTTTCCATGTTTGTCTCGCCCATCATATACAAGCCGTATGAGTTACACAGCCAGTAAAGATAATCATCATTGCTGTAGTGAGACGTACGAATTGCATTTAAGTTATTCTGCTTCATCAATGTGACATCTTCAAGTATTGTATCCTGTGGAACCGCTTTTCCATAGAATGGGTCAGTGTCGTGACGGTTTGCACCTTTTAAAAGCAGTCTCTCGCCATTAATCTTAACTGGCTCCCATTCTTTTGTCGTCACTCTGTAATTGCTATCCACCTCTGTAGATGTGAATTCAATTTCACGGAAACCAAGCTGAGCTGAAAGTGTCTCCACTTCCTTTCCAGAAGGGTCTTTTAACGTGAGAATTAACGCATACAGATTTGGATTCTCAGCTGACCACAATTTGGGATTCTTCACTTTTTGATTTATCTCTACCGTTCCTGTCTCCGTCGATGCGACCTCAGAAACCGGAATATTGACTCCCCCTAAAATATCATTTCCGGCTTGATCAAGCGCTTTTACATCAATGCTGTATCCGTCTTGAGCCGCTGATGATAAATTTCGCACATCCACTGATAATTTCAAATTTGCAGCAGTATAGTCTGAATTCAAATCTGTCCGAACTGTGTAATCGTGAATCTGAACAAGCGGTGCACTTGTCAGATAGACATCACGAAAAATACCGCCGTCATAAATCATATCCTGATCTTCAAACCATGTTCCGTCACAGAACTTATGCACTTTCACGGCAAGAAGGTTTTCCCCCTCCTGAAGATAGTCCGTAATATCAAAGCGATGTGGACTGTAACTGTCCTCGCTGTATCCGACTTCTTTTCCATTTACGTACACATAATATGCAGATTCCACCCCCTGGAAGTTCACATATACTCTCCGGTTATCTTCCAACATTTTATCATCTACATTAAATGTTTCCCGATACAGACCAACCGGATTGTAATTTGTCGGCGCATTTGGCACAGACACATTCTGATCATATTTTGACTGCCATGGCATCTGTACGTTCGTATAGATAGAAAAGTCAAAATCGTCCCTTGTCCAGCTCTTAGGCAATTGAACAGTCTTCCATCCGTCTGCCTCGTCTTTCTGGAATTCTTTCGTCATGAATCCGTTTGCTCCCATAAATTTCTGAGCCTGTTCCTGATTTTGCACGACAGTTAAATCCCAGTCTTCTCTGTCTCCTGTGAGAAGTTTAAAATATTCCGATCCTTCTCTGGCATTATAATCCCAAACCGCCGCCGATGCAGAGGCAATATCCTGATATGGAATCAATGTTGTCGTTGCATCCTCACGATTAATTCCAAATACGTCCTCTCCAGTTACTTTTTTGCCCTCTACATCTGTGTAGTCCGTTCCTGTCCACTCTTTGTGTGTGAACTTCGTCTTATCCACATCTGCCCTAATAGATTTTGCCGGCGATAGTTTGTCGGCTGCATACATGGTCAGACTGTTTGCCGGGAGCATCGTTCCGCTCAAGGCTGCCGTTAACACAATTGCAATAATTCTTCGTCTCTTTTGCATTCCCTTCTCCTCCTTTTCAGCAATTCAACCAACAATTATTTTGCTTCAAGTTTTATTATATCGCTTTTGTATATTATTTCAAATAATATTTTGTTTTTTTGTTCTTTTTGCACAAATATTTTTTCTAATCACATAAAAGAACAAATAAAAAACCGCAGTGGAAACACGTTCTACTGCAGCTTTTGTTTCGATTTAGTGATGGAACAGTCTGATTCCTGTAAACGCCATCGCCATATTATATTTGTCACATGTGCTGATTACATTGTCGTCACGAACGGATCCTCCCGGCTGCGCAATATATTTCACACCGCTTTTGTGAGCACGTTCGATATTATCTCCAAACGGGAAGAACGCATCTGAGCCTAATGCTACATCTTCCAGCTTATCTAACCATGCACGTTTTTCTTCTCTTGTAAATACCGGCGGTTTTACTTTGAAGATATTCTGCCATGTTCCTTCTGCAAGTACATCTTCATATTCATCTCCGATATATAAGTCAATTGAATTGTCTCTGTCTGCTCTTCCGATGCTGTCTACGAACTGAAGTCCCAGTACCTGTGGAGACTGACGAAGCCACCAGTTATCTGCTTTTTGTCCAGCAAGACGTGTACAGTGGATACGTGACTGCTGTCCGGCACCGATACCAATTGCCTGGCCATCTTTTGCATAGCATACAGAATTTGACTGTGTATATTTTAATGTAATTAAAGCAATGGCAAGGTCAATTTTTGCCTGTTCTGTAATTTCTTTATTCTCTGTCACGACATTCGATAATAATTCATCATCAATCACAAGCTCATTTCTTCCCTGCTCAAATGTAATTCCGAACACTTCTTTATGTTCGATTGGAGCCGGCTCGTAATTTGGATCGATCTCAATGATCGCATAATTTCCTTTTTTCTTCTGTTTTAAAAGTTCTAACGCTTCCGGTTCATACCCCGGTGCGATGACACCGTCTGATACCTCGCGTTTAATTAATTTTGCGGTTGCAACATCACACACATCTGACAGAGAAATAAAATCTCCGAAAGAAGACATTCTGTCCGCACCTCTTGCTCTTGCGTATGCACACGCAAGTGGTGAAAGTTCTCCCATGTCGTCTACCCAATAGATTTTTGCCAATGTCTCATCTAATGGAAGTCCAACGGCTGCTCCTGCAGGTGATACGTGTTTGAAAGAAGTTGCTGCCGGAAGTCCGGTTGCCCTCTTCAATTCTCTCACTAACTGCCAGCCGTTAAATGCATCTAAAAAGTTGATGTATCCCGGTTTTCCGCACAATACTTTGATTGGAAGTTCTCCGTTTTCCATATAGATCTTAGATGGTTTCTGATTTGGGTTACATCCGTATTTTAATTCTAATTCTTTCATCTGTCTCGCTCCTACTTATTCTTGTTTACAATCTTTGTCTCATAGTTTCCTGTTGCAATATCAATATAACGCACAAATAACGAAACTTTGTTGTCTTCATTCAGACTGTTCCAAAGCATCTCCGTAAATGCCTCCATATCGTCTAAAATCCCAACTAATTTTGGCTCACCTTCAAAACTTGGAAGCGGATTGCCATCGCATTTATATGTATGAATAAAATGTCCTTCTCCTGCTACCGGATTCTCATATGCAAATGTATAACGGTTGCATGCATCCGGATTCCCATTATTGCTTTTCAAAATGGACATTGCATAATTGTATGTTCCATTTTCAATGTGCATAATTCCGGAAATACGAGGTGTGTAATTCGGTGCATCCGGCTCAAATTCTCTACTTCTTAAAGACTGCTCAAAAGTCAGCTGTTTATCCATTCCCTCATAAATTGTATCTGTTTGATCACCATTTGTTACAATTGTTTTGTTTCCCAAAACTCTTACTGGTGCATAAATAATTAAACTTGGATCTGTTAATTTTGAAGGGTCAAATGCCTGTGTGCGGATTCCTTCTCCCTCCTCTACGAATACACGATTTCTACTGTTCTCACTTCTTCCCATGATGAAGTACGCAGTCACTGCTTTTGTTCCGTCTGGAGTTTTTCCAATGATAATTCCACGTCCCGGATAAGCGTTTCCCTGTAATTCTTTTTCGATTGATAACATTTCCATGAATATTCTCCTTTGATTTCTGTGATAATCGTTTCTTAACTTCTTCCTTTTCATTATAACTTATAACTTCTTCTTATTGTATTACAATTTACTAATAAGTTCTTATAATGTTTATTAATATCAAACCTCTTTTTCACTCCAAAAAAGTCTTCCACTAAATGGTGCCAATACAATCTCTCCGTCCCGAATCACTTCTATTTTCTTCTCTGTACTTCCGCCGTAAATATGCCAGTCACTGTTCATGCATTCCTCAAGTATTCGGTTTTCCGCCTCTTCTATGACACATTCCTGCTCTTCATCTGAAAAATTAAACACTGCCACAAGCGTCTTCTCTCCTTTTCCCCGCTCGTAAGCATACACAGACTGCTCCGTCGCATCATCCACAAGCCAACGAAACATCTCTCTGTCATACTCATCTTTATAAAGCTGTTCCTCCTGACAATACAACTCATTCAACTTCCGAATATAGTGATAAAATCCATCGTGCATCGGAAATTTCAGTAACTCCCAATCCTGCTGCCGCTTTTCATCCCACTCTCGGAACTGTGCAATCTCATTTCCCATGAAATTCAACTTTTTCCCCGGATGGGTCATCATATACAAATAAAATGCACGGCACTGGCTGAATTTATCTTCATAATCTCCCCACATCTTCTGTATAATTGTCGCTTTTCCATGGACAACTTCATCGTGCGACAGTGCAAGAAGATAAAGTTCATTGTAAAAATAATCCGGTCGTTCTTTTGGCGGAGTTTTAAAATAATTCAACGTATCGTTCATCCAGCCAAGATCCCATTTATAATCGAATCCCAGTCCATCGTATTCTACAGGAGCCGTCACTTTCAAAAACGTTGTCGAATCTTCTGCAATGAGCATCGCAGTCGGATGCAGTTTTTGCAATCCTGCATTCATATTTTTCATAAATGTAAGCGCACAAGGATTCACGCCCCGATCCGGCTCTCCCTGCCAGTAAATCGCACGGCTGATTGCATCCATTCGTATTCCGTCAAAATGATACTCTTTCAGCCAGTAATTTGCGGCAGACTGCAAAAAGCAGCAGACTTCCCGTCTGGAATAATCAAAATTTCTTGTTCCCCACTCACTGTCTGTCACATCACTTTGCACATACTCATACAACTCTGTTCCATCATATTTTGCCAGTCCATAATAATCCGTCGCAAAATGAATCGGAACAAAATCCATAATCACGCCGATTCCCGCCTGATGACATTTATCCACCAGCTCCATCAAATCTCTTGCAGTTCCATAACGTGATGTAGGACTGAAATATCCTGTATTCTGATACCCCCATGAACAGTCTGCCGGATGTTCGCTGAGCGGAAGAAATTCCAGATGTGTATACCCATTCTCTTTCGCATGTGCAATCAATTTATCTGCAATCTCATGATAGCGATACCAGCCATTTTCATCTTTCTCATTTGTTCTCCATGAACCGAGATGCACTTCATAAATATTAAGCGGTCTGTTATAATTTTTGTCTCTGTTTTTCATCCACACTTCATCGTGAAATCTGTATTCCGACAAATCCACAATATAAGAAGCGCTGTTCGGTCGAAGTTCCATACCGAAACCATACGGATCACAATGTTCTACTCTCCACCCTTCTTTCGTATAAATCACATATTTATACATCATCCCGACTTTTGCCCACTCACATTTCAGTTCATAAACTCCGCTTTTTTCAAGCGGAATCATTTCCTCTTCCGTCCATTGATTAAATTCTCCAAACACCGTAACTTTAGACGCCCCCGGTGCGTAAGTCCGAAACATCACTCCGTCTTTTTCTTCATGTGCTCCAAAATATTCATATGCGTCAAATGCCTGACCCTCATAAAATTCCTGAAGTTTCATACTAATTCTCCTTCAATACAATCTCATCTATTTTTTCTAACTCTTCCTTCGTAAACGCTGCACTTTCAAGCACTTTTAAATTCTCCAAAATCTGTTCTGGTTTCGATGCACCAATCAGAACACTTGTCACATCCTCATCTTTTCGCACCCATTTCAGCGCCATCTGTGCAAGACTTTCTCCGCGCTCTTTTGCAATTTCATTCAATTGCTGAATTTTCTGCATCTTCGCTTGCACTGTCTTCTCCTGTAAAAATCTTCCATCGGTACGGATTCTGCTGTCCTGTGGAATCCCATTCAGATAGCGGTCTGTCAGCATTCCCTGTGCCAGCGGGCTAAATGCGATGATTCCTTTTCCCTCTTCTCGCGCTGCCGCTTTCAATCCATTTTCCTCAATCGTACGGTCAAAAATAGAGTATCTGTTTTGATTAATTACAAACGGACAATTCAAATCTTTCAAAATCGCACATGCCTTTTTCATCGTCTCCCCATCGTAATTAGATATTCCCGCATACAAAGCTTTTCCACTCTTAACAGCGGTGTCAAGCGCTCCCATCGACTCTTCAAGCGGCGTCTCAGGATCCATACGGTGATGGTAAAAAATATCGACATACTCAAGCCCCATTCTCTTTAGGCTCTGATCCAGACTTGCCAGCATATATTTGCGGCTTCCAAAGTCGCCATAAGGCCCGTCCCACATCAAATACCCTGCCTTCGTGCTGATGATCATTTCATCTCGATGCGCTTTCATCTCCTTCTTCAAAATACGCCCGAAATTTTTCTCTGCACTTCCCGGTTCCGGTCCGTAATTGTTTGCCAGATCAAAATGTGTGATTCCGTTGTCAAATGCCGTAAAACACATCTGTTTCATCGTTTCAAAATTTCCGGTATCTCCAAAATTATGCCACAGACCGAGCGAAACCTCTGGAAGTTTCAACCCACTCTTACCACATCGATTATAATTCATCGTTTCATATCTGTTTTTCTCTGCCTGATACATCTGAATCACCTGTTTCCCTTTCTCTGTAAAATGTCCAAAATTGTTTTCTCAGTTCCTATCATTCCCGGCGAGGCAATCTCTCCCATATTCCGCATTGTCTCCTCTGGTGTATTTCCGATAATTCCATGCACATCGTCAATATAGACGCCGTCCATCGCAAGCTCCGCCGATTGATATGCCGCATCTACAGCCGCAATCCCTTTCATCGTGCACCCTTGATTTCCGCCATCGCAGATCATTCCCGTAATACTTCCTGCCATATTATTAATCGTATGTTCCATCATCTCTACGGTTCCTCCACGCAGATACACAAGTGCGCAAGCCATTCCGGTCCCCGCCGCAATGGCACAGCCACAAAATGCAGACAGTTTTCCGGAATATTCTTTGATATACATACAGATCAAATAACTCAATGCGGTCGCCCGCAGAAGCTGTTCTTTTGAATATCCATTTACTTTATAGGCTGCATACAGCGGCATCGTCGCAATAATTCCATGCGCTCCCGACCCTGTAATACTCATCGCCGGTTTATCCAAACCAATCACTCTCGCCTCAATCGCCGCATTACAAAGAAGTGACGCTGTCTTTTGTTCCTCTCCAGAAAAAACCATTCCTCCATTTTTTCTTAACAAAGATTTTGCAAATGTCGTTCTTTCACTGGTCATCCCCGCTTCAAACAGCTCCAAATTCACACGATATGCCTCCCATATAAATTCCAGTTCCGACACATCTGCAATATCTGCATACTCGCATAGCTGCCGAAATGTATACCTGTGAATTTGCGGTTTTTCTTCTGCCTCTCCACCTTTTGTTTTCTCTTTTGAGTTAGCAAAACGCACTTCTCCATTTACTACAATTCCAGTAATATTCGTGTGTGTATCTTCAATTGTCACAACTGCCTGATCAAGCTTTGTCTTTACTTCCACTTCTATAAATATTCTACTAGAAATATCCTGAAGTATAACCTGCACTTTTCCCTGTTTCACAAGTTTTTCTGCTCTTTCTGCGTCCTTTTGCTTTACATCTGAAAGCGATTCCAATCCCAATTCTTCATTTCCAGCAATTGCTCCGAGTGCCGCTGCAAACTCGCTCCCAACTTCTCTACTGTTTGGAATTCCACATGTAAATGCATTCTTATACATGCCGCTATTCAACTTCACCGTGACAGATATAACTTCGCCGCTTGTATAACTTCTCGCCTTCGCAGCTGCAAATGCAATCGCCCCCGGTTCTGTCACTCCGAGTGCGGGTCTCATATCTGACCGAATCAGCCTTGTAAGTTCTTCCACAAGACTCCCTCCTTAAATATACATATATGCTTTCTCTTATCATACTACAAAAGGGAGGTTTGCACCTCCCTTTTTTTGAATTATCTTATTTTCTTTTTCATTTGACGAATAACTGCAAATACAGATGCCAATACTGCTGCAAGTAACACAATCGGAGTTGCGGAATCTCCCGTAACCGGTTTGTTTCCACTGCTTGTATTGCTGTTATTACCACCACTGGTATTATTATTTTCAGGTTTTGGTGTCACACTTGTTTTCTCAACAAGTTTATCCGCCGCATCTGCCAATTGATGAATTGCAGCATCTACTTCTTCTTGAGTTGCACTTTCTTTATCCAGCATTGCTTTTGCATTTTTAAGTGCTCCTTCGTAAACCGTCCAACTCTCCTTTGTATAACCTTCCTGTTTGTAATATCCAATACATTCATCGTAGTATTTTTGCAGTTTCGATTTATCAACTGCTGTCGGTAATTTGGCAACTGTTCTTTCTTCCTCAAAACCACAGGCAACACAAGCTCTTCTTTCTAAACCTTCTTCTTTGTCTGTCGCCTCTTTCACTACTTCCCACTGACCAAACTTATGTCCCAAAGCCGGAATCACTGTGCTTTCTTTCACTGTTACACCACACTGTAAGCATACTACTTTTCCTGTAGCTCCATCTTCCGTACAAGTTGGTTCTTTTGCACCTTGAATTTCTGTTTTCTCATGTTCGCATGCTTTGAATACTGCTTCAATTGTAACATCTGTATCAGATTCTACTGTATAACGACTTACCGCGCCAACTGATTTTCCGTTTACAAGCACATCTTTGATAGAATAACCTGCATTTGCTTTTATCGCAAATGTTTTCAATTTCCCTGCCTGCACTTTCATCGTGCCATTTTCATCTAGTTTGCCCGTTACCGGTGTAATCATACCGTTTTCTCCAGCTTTTGTTGTCACTGTAATCATAATCGGCTCTGCTTTTTCATAAAGTGCAATCTCTCTCGCCGTAGGATGTTCTCCTCCTGCCATTGTCTTTGCAGTCAAACGAATCTTATCTGTCTTAATCACTTCTTTGAACACAGCATCCTGAGCCGCTGTTGAATTGCCTTGGTTTTTAAATGTTCCACTGCAGACCTCTTTCCAAACAGTCTTTCCGGCGTCATCTGTTCCTGTTGCCGCCTCAATAATATAATTTCCAACTGTACCAGTATCTCCCGCTTTTGGAATATATGTCAATTTTGCAATCTCTTTTGCTTCTTTCAGCGTCATCTCAACACTGATTCCGTTTGGATGATTTTTCAGTTTTCCAGCATCCCCCCACTGTGCATGCCAAAATGTGTCAAGATTTTCATCAAACGCATTCTCAATGCCCTGTTTATGCTCTGCTGTTTTTTCTTCCGATGTCGCCGTCACTGTCTTGTATACATCTTTTGGAAGTTTTTCTGCTGTCACATCTTCCGGCTGTCTTTCCTGATCTAAAATCGTAATCTTTGCTTTCGATGTAAATCCAAGAATCAGACCTTCATTCTTTGTAGATAATTCTTCTGTAAAGTACTGGTCTCCGGTATCTTTTGTATTCCGTCTCGTAATCACAACAACGTCTTTTTCTTTCTCTCCATCTGCAAATGTTACCGTTGCTGTTCCTTCTGTATCAAAATCATCTTGAATTGCAGTTCCCGGATTAGGCGCTACTGTCACAGTTGCCTCTCCCTTGCTTCCGCCGACACGAACTAATTTCATCTTCATCTCAGAATCTTCTTTCATCGTGTACTCTGCTTTCTCGATTCCTACCATTCCAAGACCGCCATTATTAATTACATATGCACCTTCTATACCAATTGCTTTGTTGTCATTGTTGGTAACTTCCAGTTTCAATGTATGTTCTCCGTCCTCCAAATCATCAGACGTGAAAATAATCTGACCAACCGCTCTCTTAGATGCATTCGTATTAATCTCCACTGCTTTTCCGTCTACTGTCACAGTTGCCTTTCCATGTCCGGAATCTAATGTACCGATAAGATATACTTTTGATCCTTTAAATTTCATTTCAAAAGAAGCACCTTTTTTTGCCCACACATTTGTGCCATTCAAATATTGACTTCCATCTTCCTTTGTCCACCCATTACTGAATGTAAATGCTTCATCTCTTTCATCAATGACCTGCATTCCTTCCGGAGCTGCTGATGGTGACTCAAAATCAGAAGTCGCTTTGTATACTCCTACTTCCGAAATCATCGGCACTTCTTTACTCGTTGTAACTGTAATACGAATTTTATCTGCTTTTACAACGCCTTCTCTGCAAAGTCTCTTTGCACCGATTGTTGTTCCCTGATCAAATACTTTCCAGTCACTTCCTTCATTACTATACTCTACTTTGAACTGTTTAATACGCTGGCCGAACTGAATCGCCTCTTCAATCGATACAACATCAAATGATTTCGTTCCGCCAAGATCTACTACTAGCTGACCTGTTGTCGTATTATCGTTCACAGTCCAATATGTATCATCTTTTCCATCTAATACATTTTCCGGTGAATAAGCCACATCATTACCACGCACTTCTGTTGCTTTTGCAGTTCCATGTGCTGCTAAGTTAGATTTGAACGTTTCTTTGATGTTCTGTCCAAATTCTTTCACTCTCTGTAAGATTGCCTCATCAATCTTTCCCTGTGTATTTGGAGGAATATTCAAAAGCAGCGGCGAGTTATGTCCAACAGAATTGAAATACATTCCCGCAAGATCCTCCACACTCTTTGGCGTATTCTTCGTTGTTCCCCAGAACCAGCCGGAAGTAATACGCGCATCACTTTCCGGAACCGTCCACTGGTTTCCGTCTTCGTAACCAACTGTGTAGGCGCCTACTTTTTTACTGTCAATTGTATTATTATCATAATTTACTTTTGATTTTGACCATGTCTCTTCGTTCGCATATCCGAGCTCATTTCCAATCCATCTTACTGTTGTGTAAGCTTCCGCCCCAAACAGCATACAGTCTGAATCAAATCCTGCTTCTTTTCCTTCATGTTTCTGAATGGTAGCGAACCATTTTTGAAATTCATACTCCTGATATCCGGCTCCGCTTCCTTTTGCACCGTCCATCCACACTTCTTTAAAATGTCCATTATTTCCATATTTTTGATTGCCCAAGATTTCTTCCAGCTGATTGTTATAATATTCATTATAATCTTTTGCATCCCGTTCTTTTACATCAGCCCAAGTTAACCCTTCAATCGGTTCACTTTTTCCATTTACAAGACGAACTAACGCTTTTCCATCTTTATCTTTATAGCCGTAACTGTCATCATGAATATCCCAAGGCGATAAATACAGTCCCATATCGACATCATACTTCGTACATGCCGCTGAAATCTCAGCAAGGATATCTCCACCCATATTATCATAGTTCTTCTTTGCGTAATCCGTTGAAGCTACATCGTATGTTGTATATTCACTGTTCCACAAACAGAAACCATCATGGTGTTTTGCCGTAATAATCAATTT
>ERZ791737.1106-NODE-1106-length-14627-cov-14.470217_pt1 | contig 14627 bp, 8 predicted proteins | sample MGYA00510042_ERZ791737 | MGnify/ENA primary metagenome ERZ791737 (study PRJEB30046, sample SAMN00791965) | human gut metagenome | study: EMG produced TPA metagenomics assembly of the A metagenome-wide association study of gut microbiota in type 2... | reverse complement strand
CCGTCCGTGCTTTTACCGCACCTTTTAAAGAAGCGGGTATTCAAACGCATATGCTCGATCGCGGATTGAATGCGTTGCGCATGTATCCGGTTCCGGCAGATGTGCGTAAATTGATGTATAAAGTCAAGCATGCGCAAGGAGTGGACATCACACGCATTTTCTGTGGACTGAACGAAACAAGAAATATCATTCCTTCTATTAAATATGCTCTGGAAGCAGGTATGATTCCGCAGGCAACTCTTTGTATCACCTATTCTCCCGTACACACTGTTGAGTATTATGCCCGAATTGCCGATCAACTGATTGAGGCCGGTGCACCTGAAATATGCTTGAAGGATATGGCGGGTATCGGTCGTCCGGGTATGTTAGGAGAATTGGTCAGAACTATCAAGGAGAAACATCCGGATATATTGATTCAATATCATGGTCATAGCGGACCGGGATTGTCTATGGCTTCTATCCTTGAGGTTTGCGAAAATGGTGCGGACATCATTGATGTGGCTATGGAACCGATGTCTTGGGGCAAAGTGCATCCGGACGTAATCTCTGTGCAGGCTATGTTGAAAGATTTAGGTTTCCAGGTTCCCGACATAAATATGAAAGCATATATGAAAGCTCGTGCTATGACGCAAGAATTCATTGATGATTTTCTGGGTTATTTTATGGATCCTACCAATAAATACATGTCTTCACTTCTACTGAAGTGTGGTTTGCCGGGTGGTATGATGGGTTCCATGATGGCAGACTTGAAAGGAGTACATTCCGGTATCAATATGATATTAAGGAGTAAGAATGAGCCGGAACTTAGTCTGGATGATTTGCTTGTGATGCTTTTTGATGAAGTGGAATATGTATGGCCTAAGCTGGGGTATCCTCCTTTGGTGACTCCTTTCAGCCAGTATGTGAAGAATGTTGCATTAATGAATCTTATGCAGCAGGTAAAAGGAGAAGATCGCTGGACAATGATAGATAACCACACTTGGGATATGATTCTGGGTAAAAGTGGACGTCTTCCGGGTAAGCTCGCACCGGAGATTGTAGAGTTGGCGAAATCTAAAGGATATGAATTTGTCGATACCGACCCGCAGTTGAATTATCCGGATGCTTTGGATGAATATCGAAAGGAAATGGATGAAAATGGCTGGGAATATGGAGAGGATGACGAGGAACTTTTCGAACTGGCCATGCACGATCGCCAATATCGTGATTATAAGTCCGGGGTTGCCAAAAAGCGTTTTGAGGAAGAGTTACAACATGCTAAAGATGCGGCAATGGCAAAGAACGGATATTCGGAAGAGGAAATTAAGAAATTGAAGCGTGCCAAGGCGGACCCGGTCATTGCTCCTGATAACGGACAGGTACTTTGGGAAGTTTCCGTAGAGGGCCCATCCATTGCTCCATTCATCGGACGTAAATATCAGCATGACGAAGTCTTTTGTTATCTTTCTACCCCGTGGGGAGAATATGAAAAGATTCTAACCGGATTTACCGGGCGTGTGGTGGAAGTGTGTGCGCAGCAAGGTGCTAATGTGCATAAGGGAGATGTGATCGGTTATATTTTACGGAGTGATATTTTTGCGTAGACTCTTATAAGAGTTAGAGTATTAACAAAGAATTTCAAGCTGTAATCTTAAGGTTGCAGCTTTCTTTTTGCATAAATTCGATGGACTGTGCATTTTCTTTCAATTAAAAAGGCGAGGCAAATGCCCCACCTTACATGTTTTCACAACGGAATAATCCTTATTGTGATTTGCTTCAAATTAGTAGAGCAAAGATACTAAAATATTCTTGTAATGATGCTTATTTATAACAAAAAAATGATATATTTGAGAGCTTATAATAAAATTGGTTACACATGAAAAGGATATTGGGATTAGATTTAGGCACTAACAGTATAGGGTGGGCACTAGTCGACAGTGAAGAACGGAAAACTTTAGGAATGGGTAGCCGGATTATTCCGATGGATCAAGGCGTATTGGATACTTTTAGCGGAGGGAATCCGATAGAAACTCAAACGGCGGCACGGACGGCCTATCGTAGTACACGCCGATTGCGTGAAAGAGTATTATTGCGCCGCGCGCGTTTGCTCCGTGTGTTGAATGTGATGAATTTTCTACCCGAACATTATGTTTCTCAGATAGATTTTGAAAAGCGATTAGGGCAGTTTCTTGATGGAACGGAACCCAAACTAGCTTGGAGACAAAAGGATGAAGGGAAGTCCGAATTTATTTTCCAACAATCTTTCAATGAAATGATAGAAGAGTTTAAGAATAATGGGACGATTGGAGAGAATCAAAAAATTCCGTATGATTGGACTATCTATTATTTGCGTAAGAAAGCACTTTCTCGAAAGATAGATAAGGAAGAATTAGCTTGGATATTATTAAATTTTAATCAGAAACGGGGATATTATCAATTAAGAGGGGAAGAAGAGGAAGAGAATTCTAATAAATTAGTAGAATATTATTCATTGAAAATAGTGGATGTCATAGCCGATGAGAAACCGAATGGCAAAGGTGATACATGGTATTCTTTACATTTGGAAAACGGTTGGGTTTATCGTCGTCCAAGCAAGATACCGTTATTGGGTTGGAAAGGTAAAATACGTGATTTTATTGTTACTACAGACTTGAATGATGATGGGACGGTTAAAAAAGATAAGGAAGGAATAGAAAAACGCTCTTTTCGTGCGCCAAGTGAAAATGATTGGACTTTGTTGAAAAAAAAGACAGAGAATGATATAGAAAAGTCTCATAAAACAGTCGGTACGTATGTCTATGAGGCATTACTGCAAAATCCTATGCAAAAAGTTCGCGGAAAGCTGGTACGGACAATCGAACGTAAGTTTTACAAGGATGAGTTGAAACAAATCCTTGAGAAACAAAAAGAATTTCATCCAGAGTTGAGAGATGAAGATTTATACAATGACTGTGTAAGAGAGCTATATTGCAGCAATGAAACTCATAAATTTATTTTAAGTAAAAGAGATTTTGTTCATTTACTCTTAGACGATATTCTATTTTACCAGAGACCGCTACGAAGCCAAAAGTCTGCGATAAGTGACTGCACACTTGAATTTCAAGCATACAAAGATAAAAATGGAAATAAGGTCAAAGGTCATCTAAAGGCTACTTCAAAATCGAATCCTCTTTATCAGGAATTTCGTATATGGCAGTGGTTGTATAATTTGAAAATCTATCGGAAAGAAGATGATAAAGATGTTACGTTGGAGTTTATTACAGGTATTGAAGATAAAGAGTTACTATTTGAATTTCTAAATAATAGAAAAAATATTGAGCAGAAGCCATTGCTTGAATATTTGATAAAAGCGAAAGGGCTGAAAAAACAAGTAAAGGCAGAGGCATATCGTTGGAACTATGTTGAAGATAAGACATATCCTTGCAGTGAAACGAGGACGATGATTTCTACACGTTTGGCTAAAGTAGAAAATCTTCCGGATGATTTCCTTACAAAAGAAGTGGAACAAAGACTTTGGCATATTATTTATTCTGTTACAGATAAGAATGAGTTTGCAAAAGCATTGAAAACTTTTGCGGGAAAGTATAATTTAGATATTACTTCTTTTGTGGATAATTTTAAGAAATTTCCTCCCTTTAAAAACGAATATGGGTCGTTTTCAGAAAAGGCCATAAAGAAACTGTTGCCATTGATGCGTTTGGGGAAATATTGGAAATGGAGCGATATTGACAGTTATACTCAAAATAGAATATCTAAAATAATCACAGGTGAATATGATGAAGAAATTAAGGACAAAGTTCGCGAGAAGGCTATTCATTTGACTAATGAAAACGATTTTCAAGGTTTGCAATTGTGGTTGGCCCAATACATTGTTTATGGAAGGCATTCAGAAGCGGATATTGCAGGGAAGTGGCATTCGATTGCTGATTTAGAAAAGTATCTGAATGAGTTTAAACAACATTCTTTACGTAATCCGATTGTAGAACAAATAGTCACGGAAACTTTACGGGTAGTGAAGGATATCTGGCAAGAATATGGACAGGGAGTTGAAAATTTCTTTAATGAGATCCATATAGAGTTGGGACGTGATATGAAGAATACCGCAGAAGAAAGGAAAAGACTTGCTAATACGATCACAGAGAATGAAAATACCAATCTGAGAATCAAGGCACTATTAATGGAGCTGAAAAACAATTCTGATGGTAAATTGGAGGTTGAGAATGTTCGTCCCTATTCGCCTATGCAACAGGATATTCTAAAAATATATGAAGAGTATGCAATCGGTGCTGAGCTTGATAACGAAAGGGATGAAAAGGTAAAGGAAGATATAAAAAAAATAAGCAAAGCCGCACAACCTACAACGGTAGAGTTGCAGCGTTATAAATTATGGTTGGAACAGAAATACTGTTCTCCATATACAGGTAAAGTCATACCGCTTAGTAAACTATTTACCGAAGAATATCAGATTGAGCATATTATTCCCAAATCCCGTTATTATGATGATAGTTTCAGTAATAAAGTAATTTGCGAAGCGGCTGTAAATAAATTGAAAGATAAGTATTTGGGATTTGAGTTTATAAAAAACTACCATGGGCAGATAGTAGAAACTGGTTTTGGACAAAAAGTGACTGTCTTTGATGAAGAATCTTATCAGAATTTTGTAAAGCAGCATTATGTACATAGCCGTTCCAAGAGAATGAAACTTCTGTTGGAAGAAATACCGGAAAAGATGATAGAGCGTCAAATGAATGATACGCGTTATATCAGTAAGTTTGTTTTTCCTCTTCTTTCAAATCTTGTACGTGCAGAGAAAGACGACGACGGAATAAATTCAAAAAATGTATTACCCGGAAATGGTAAAATTACAACTATATTAAAACAAGATTGGGGCTTGAATGATGTCTGGAACGACTTGATTCTTCCCCGTTTTGTGCGGATGAATGAGCTCAAAAAGACTACTGCATTCACTAGCTGGAATGGACAATATCAAAAATATCTGCCTGCTGTCCCACTGGAACTATCAAAAGGGTTTCAAAAGAAGCGCATTGACCACCGTCACCATGCGATGGATGCTTTGGTCATAGCTTGTGCTACTCGTGACCATATTAATCTGTTAAACAATAAATATGCAAATACGGATAAGGTTCGATACGATTTACAACGGAAGTTGCGTTTGTTTGAGCAAGTGACATATATTGATCCGGAAACAAAGAAGGAGGTAACAAAAAATGTCCCGAAAGAGTTTAAAAAGCCATGGGATAACTTCACTATTGATGCCCGTAATGAATTGGAGAGCATTATTGTTAGCTTTAAGCAAAATCTGCGTATAATTAATAAAGCGACCAATGTATATACGAAATATGAAAACGGTAAAAAGATAAAGGTAAACCAAAAAGGTTCTAATTGGGCTATTCGTAAACCTCTACATAAAGAAACTGTGTTTGCTAAAGTATCACTTCGTAAAAGAAAAACCGTACGTTTGAGTGAGGCTTTAAAAGATTCGGAAAAGATAGTAGATAAAGGGCTAAAACAAGAAATAAGACGGCTTACCTGTCAATATGGTAAATTTGATGCGGGTACAATTCTACGATATTTTAAAGATCGGAAATATGAGTTTGAAGGAGCAGATGTATCAAAGGTGGAAGTATATTATTTTGATGAAGAGAATGCAGCGGTGCGAAAGAATGTAGATACATCTTTTACAAAAAAAATTATTCAGGAATCTGTAACAGATACCGGAATACAAAAAATATTGATTAATCATTTAGCGGCAAAAGGGGATAAAGCTGAAATGGCATTTTCTCCTGAAGGTATTGAAGAGATGAACAAGAATATCGTTCAGCTAAATGGAGGAAAGTGTCATCTTCCAATATTTAAAGTCCGTGTTTATGAAACAATTGGTAATAAATTCCCTGTCGGTGTAAAAGGAAACAAGAAAGATAAATACGTGGAAGCGGCCAAAGGGACCAATCTATTCTTTGCGATATACGTGGATGAGAATGGTGTTCGTTCTTATGAAACTATACCTTTAAATATTGTGATAGAACGTTTAAAGCAGGGATTAAATGCTGTTCCGGAAAGAGATAAAAAAGAACATAATCTATTATTTTATTTATCTCCTAATGATTTGGTGTATGTACCCACAGATGACGAACGGGAAAATGTTTGTGCAATTAATTTTGGCCAATTTAGTAATGAGCAAAAGAAGAGAGTCTATAAAATGGTAAGTTGCACAGGTTCAGAATGTCATTTTCTCCCTCACTATGTAGCAAACTCTATAGTCAATAAAGTTGAATATTCGCCATTGAATAAGATTGGAAGGAGTTTGACTGGAGAGATGATTAAAAACGTTTGTATAAAATTGAAAGTTGACCGATTGGGAAATATAAAGGGGAGGACTTATGAGCGATAATTACAACACCCCAATACTTTCTGATTTCTTTCTTTACAAAGATGGAAATGGAGAAGTGAAAGTTGAAATCTATATTTTTAACGAAACGGTCTGGTTGACACAAGACAAGATTGCACAATTGTTTGGAGTACAGCGTCCTGCAGTTACAAAGCATTTAAAAAATATCTTTGGGAGCGGTGAGTTAATTGAGGGTTCAGTTAGTTCCATTATGGAACTAACTGCTGCTGATGGCAAGAAATATCAAACGAAGTTATACAATCTTGACGCTATTTTATCCGTAGGTTACCGTGTCAACAGCATTCAAGCTACACATTTTAGAATTTGGGCAAATAGCGTACTGAAAGAATATTTGATCAAGGGCTTTGCTATGAACGATGAGCGGCTAAAGAATCCGCAAACGCTATTCGGTAAAGACTATTTCGAGGAGCAATTGGCTCGTATTCGTGATATTCGTAGCAGTGAGCGGCGTTTCTATCAGAAGATAACTGATATTTATTCGCAATGCAGTGCCGACTATGAAGTGGGTAGTAATGTGACAAAGAAATTTTTTGCAACTGTCCAAAATAAGTTACATTGGGCAATTTCCGGGCAGACAGCGGCAGAGATTATTGTTGCCCGTGTGGATGCAGATAAACCAAATATGGGATTGACTACCTGGAAAAATGCACCTAACGGAATGATACGTAAACCGGATGTGTCTATCGCTAAGAACTATCTCACTGAAACTGAAATGGATGATTTGAATCGCATTGTTTCGATGTATCTGGACTATGCGGAGCGTCAAGCAAAAAAAGGGCAAGTAATGTATATGAGGGATTGGGTGAAAAAGTTAGATGCATTCTTGCAGTTTAACGAAGAGGCAGTGTTGCAGCATAGCGGGCGAGTGAGCCATGAGGTTGCCAAGGCTTTGGCGGAGCAGGAATATGACAAATTTTATGCAAGACAACTTCAGAATTACGAATCGGATTTTGACAAACTTTTGAAAGGAATAAGTTATGATTAAGAAAACACTTTATTTTGGGAATCCGGTCTATTTATCGCTGCGAAACGCACAGTTGGTCATCAAACTGCCTGACGTGGAAAAAGCAACAACTTTACCGGAAGCGTTGAAGAAACAGGCGGAAGTGACGAAACCTATAGAAGACATTGGAATTGTCGTGTTGGATAACAAGCAAATCACCATCACTTCCGGAGTGTTGGAGGCTTTGCTTGAAAACACTTGTTCCGTAATCACTTGCGATAGTAAGAGTATGCCAGTTGGACTGATGCTTCCTCTTTATGGAAATACAACACAGAATGAGCGTTTTCGTGAACAATTGGATGCGTCGTTGCCATTGAAAAAACAGCTTTGGCAACAAACTATTCAAGCGAAGATTAACAACCAAGCGTCTGTACTAAAATGTTGTATGGATGAAGAAGTAAAGTGTATGCGTGTTTGGGCTGCTGATGTGCGTAGTGGAGATCCTGATAATTTGGAAGCACGTGCTGCCGCATATTATTGGAAATCTTTATTTGCTGATGTTGACGGTTTCACTCGAGATCGGGAGGGAGTTCCTCCCAATAACTTATTAAATTATGGTTATGCTATTCTTCGTGCGGTGGTGGCACGTGGACTTGTAATAAGTGGATTACTTCCCACTTTGGGCATCCATCATCACAATCGTTACAATGCCTATTGCTTGGCAGATGATATTATGGAACCTTATCGTCCTTATGTGGATGAATTGGTGTTTAGTCTAACGCAAGAGTATGGTAAGGATGCTGAGTTAACGAAAGAGATTAAAGCCCGATTGCTTACTATTCCAACATTGGAAGTGATAATTGGAGGTAAACATAGTCCGTTGATGGTTGCTGTAGGGCAAACTACTGCTTCACTTTATAAATGCTTTGGTGGAGAACTTCGACGAGTTGTTTATCCTGAACGATAATGGACCGTTTTAGTGAATATCGTATTATGTGGGTGCTTGTACTTTTTGATTTGCCGACCGAGACGAAAAAAGACAAGAAGGCTTATGCGGATTTCAGAAAGAATTTACAGAAGGATGGCTTTACGATGTTTCAATTTTCCATTTATGTGCGTCATTGTGCTAGTAGTGAGAATGCAGCAGTACATATAAAAAGAGTTAAATCTTTTCTGCCGGAACATGGTCATGTCGGGATTATGTGTATTACGGATAAACAATTTGGAAATATAGAGCTTTTTTATGGAAAGAAAGTGTATGATGTTAATACGCCGGGACAGCAGCTGGAGTTATTCTAAAAAAGGGACCCTCCATCTGATTGTTTAAATAGAAAACTACGGGATTTCTCTCGTAGGCCTCCATCTTATTATTCAGGTTCCTCCTGATCGGGAAAGTGAATTTGAGTCTATTGTCGTTCCTAAGCATCAATCCCGTGGTTTATCTATTGAATGTCTTGTCATTTTCCATTATCACCAATAAAGTTAGCCATGCTGCAACAGAGTGGCAAAATCAGCTTTTGGAAAGTTTCTATATGATTGTCCGGATGGCATTGTATTCAAAGTTAGGGAAAACAGTAAAGTGATCAACAAGACTGTTTACCTATGTGTAGGTCTGAATAAGAAAGGCTTGAAAGAAGTATTGGGTATGTGGATTGGCAAAAATGAGAGTGCCGCTTTTTGGATGGGTGTTTTAACGGATCTCAAAGCCCGTGGTGTAGAGGGTATTCTGATTACAGTTACTGATAACCTGACTGAATTTACGGAAACCATCAAAAGTGTATTTCCTGCCTTTGCTACTCAAATATGTGTGGTACAACAAATTAGAAACTCCTGTCGCAATGTCGTCTGGGAAAAAAAGAGGAGTTCACTGCCGATTTAAAGAACATCTATAATGCACTTACGAAAGAAACAGCTGAGATGGAGTTAGATAACCTTGAGCAAAAATGGGTGGGAAATATCCATATGCGATACGCTCGTGGAGAAATAATTGGGAAGAACTGACCGTGTTCTTTGATTTCCCCGTCGAGATTAAAAAGATTATCTATACCACTATCTCATTGAAAATCTGAATGGGAAAATTAGAAAGTACACTAAAAACAAGCTTTCCCAAATGATGATGCCTTGAAAAGGTTTGTCTATTTGGTCATTAACGAAATCGAAAAAATAGTATCAACCTATTTGGAAAACAAAATCTCGCATTAATGCGAGATTTTATTATGGAAACAGCTTTCTTTTTTCTTTTCTAATTTTCTTTGTAAATCATTGAAATACATTGTTTTATTGTAGATATGTTGTTTCCAATGGTTCAAAGATACTAATTTGAAAGCAAATCACAACTGGACTAGTAATGTTAGATTGGGTACTAGTGTTGTTTCCAATGGTTCAAAGATACTAATTTGAAAGCAAATCACAACCTGCCATATCTAGTAATATTTAATCCGGTGTTGTTTCCAATGGTTCAAAGATACTAATTTGAAAGCAAATCACAACGCTGGAGTTCTTTCATTTCAGACCGCTTGCGTTGTTTCCAATGGTTCAAAGATACTAATTTGAAAGCAAATCACAACCCAGGGCTATTTGTCCGCAGCTCATACCGTGTTGTTTCCAATGGTTCAAAGATACTAATTTGAAAGCAAATCACAACTGCAAGAGGCGTTCGAAAAGGTAGGCGCAAGTTGTTTCCAATGGTTCAAAGATACTAATTTGAAAGCAAATCACAACTGTCTTTGATGGCGGATTCTCCTACAGAGGGTTGTTTCCAATGGTTCAAAGATACTAATTTGAAAGCAAATCACAACTTCTACCCTCTTCTAGTAGTTTTAGGTAGGTTGTTTCCAATGGTTCAAAGATACTAATTTGAAAGCAAATCACAACTGGTCTGATGTTGCTAGTCCGCTTATCATGGTTGTTTCCAATGGTTCAAAGATACTAATTTGAAAGCAAATCACAACTGAATCATTCCAACAGCATAAAGGCTATTTAGTTGTTTCCAATGGTTCAAAGATACTAATTTGAAAGCAAATCACAACTTTCGAAAGCAAGGAAATTATCATCCGCAGTTGTTTCCAATGGTTCAAAGATACTAATTTGAAAGCAAATCACAACTGCTATTGTGTTGTCGTCCTCTGATTTGCAGTTGTTTCCAATGGTTCAAAGATACTAATTTGAAAGCAAATCACAACATATATCCCGCTCCTATCCCTCTTGAGCAGTTGTTTCCAATGGTTCAAAGATACTAATTTGAAAGCAAATCACAACAGTTATTTTATATTCTTTGTAAATTGTATCGTTGTTTCCAATGGTTCAAAGATACTAATTTGAAAGCAAATCACAACTTGTTTCTAATTCTGGAATGAGAAAAGAAAGTTGTTTCCAATGGTTCAAAGATACTAATTTGAAAGCAAATCACAACAAGAACCTTAAAGTTTAAAGTTTCATCAATGTTGTTTCCAATGGTTCAAAGATACTAATTTGAAAGCAAATCACAACTTCTATGCTAATTAATCTTAGAAGTTACACGTTGTTTCCAATGGTTCAAAGATACTAATTTGAAAGCAAATCACAACAATATGGCAGAATTAGTAGACATCAAAGAGTTGTTTCCAATGGTTCAAAGATACTAATTTGAAAGCAAATCACAACGAGCCTGAATCGTTCCCATCAGCATAGATAGTTGTTTCCAATGGTTCAAAGATACTAATTTGAAAGCAAATCACAACAACGATAATAAGGTAATAGAATGAAAAAATGTTGTTTCCAATGGTTCAAAGATACTAATTTGAAAGCAAATCACAACGGAGTTCGTGGCGGACGAGATACCAAGATAGTTGTTTCCAATGGTTCAAAGATACTAATTTGAAAGCAAATCACAACGGAACCACTAGAGTTAAATATCATGTCCTGTTGTTTCCAATGGTTCAAAGATACTAATTTGAAAGCAAATCACAACGAGCTTCCGCGCGTTCGGCTAGCTCCAAGTGTTGTTTCCAATGGTTCAAAGATACTAATTTGAAAGCAAATCACAACGGCTGGCTTAAGCACTTTCTCCGCCCAGTCGTTGTTTCCAATGGTTCAAAGATACTAATTTGAAAGCAAATCACAACAAATTAACATTATGAAAGCTTTAGTTTTTAGTTGTTTCCAATGGTTCAAAGATACTAATTTGAAAGCAAATCACAACCAACATGATTCAATATATCAATAAAACGGGTTGTTTCCAATGGTTCAAAGATACTAATTTGAAAGCAAATCACAACAACTGTGTCTACCTTTGTTATCACCTCTGTGTTGTTTCCAATGGTTCAAAGATACTAATTTGAAAGCAAATCACAACATCTTCCAGGGTTGTAACGTTCCGAACGGCGTTGTTTCCAATGGTTCAAAGATACTAATTTGAAAGCAAATCACAACGGGAGCATTACGGGGTTTTATGATATTAAAGTTGTTTCCAATGGTTCAAAGATACTAATTTGAAAGCAAATCACAACATCAGAAGGCAGCTGGTCTGTGTCGCAGCGTTGTTTCCAATGGTTCAAAGATACTAATTTGAAAGCAAATCACAACCGTACTCTGCCACCGCGTTCAATGTTGCTGGTTGTTTCCAATGGTTCAAAGATACTAATTTGAAAGCAAATCACAACTGCGTCTTGTACTATCCATAGTGCCGTTCCGTTGTTTCCAATGGTTCAAAGATATTAATTTGAAAGCAAATCACAACCGCATGTTAAGTTCAAGGAATTTCTGATAGTTGTTTCCAATGGTTCAAAGATACTAATTTGAAAGCAAATCACAACAATACTTTTTTGTCAAAATCAGACGTTTTAGTTGTTTCCAATGGTTCAAAGATACTAATTTGAAAGCAAATCACAACTTAAAATTGAGTCATATTTCATTGGAATAGGCGAGAGAAATCACTAAGATGATGTATTGCTATCCTCCCGGCTTCCAGAATCAAGGAGAGGCATATCATTTAGGCATGACACCGGAACAGGAAATGCTGGTAAAAACCACTCAAATCTGACTTGGGTGTCCCATTGCGGAAAACAGGAAAACTGGGACCTACCAAAAAATTAAGAGAAAAGCTCACGTAAAGTAAAACTCTTCTTAATTTATAAGAAAGAGGAACCATTTACTGAATATCTCTAAAAAATCCCCCACCAGGCTTGCCGGCAGGGGATTCTGTCATTAATCAAATTAAGCTCTCGCTATTGAAATCTAGCAATTTCTAGTCTTTTAATTTTGCGATGATGAAGTCGCGGTTCAAGCGAGCGATGTTGCTGATAGAAATATTCTTCGGACATTCAGCTTCACAAGCACGAGTGTTTGTACAGTTACCGAATCCCAGTTCGTCCATCTTTGACAACATAGCTTTTGCACGGCGCAAAGCTTCCGGTTTACCTTGCGGCAGCAAGTTCAACTGGCTAACTTTTGCAGAAACGAACAACATAGCAGAGCCATTTTTACATGCAGCTACACAAGCACCACAACCGATACAAGAAGCAGCATCCATAGCTTCGTCAGCGATAGGCTTCGGAATCAGGATAGCGTTAGCATCCTGCGGAGCACCTGTGCGTACGCTCACGTAACCACCAGCTTGCATAATCTTGTCATAAGCAGTACGGTCTACCATCAAGTCCTTGATTACAGGGAAACCGGCCGAACGCCAAGGTTCAACAGTAATCGTATCACCATCCTGGAAACGACGCATATAGATCTGACAAGTAGTAGCACCTGTTGCAGGACCGTGCGGGTGTCCATTGATGTAAAGAGAACACATACCGCAGATACCTTCGCGGCAATCGTGGTCGAATACTACCGGTTCTTTTCTTTCGCTGATGAGCTGTTCGTTCAGAATATCCAGCATTTCGAGGAAGGAAGTATCGCCGGGGATATCTTTCATTTGGTAGGTTTCAAAAGCACCTTTAGCCTTCGGACCAGCTTGGCGCCATACCTTCAGTGTAAATGATATATTTTTATCCATTTTCTTCTAATTCTTTTAAATGTTTAACTTCACCGATTAGCTCTTGTAGTTACGGGTTTGAACCTTGATAGCTTCGTATACCAGCGGTTCTTTGTACAACACCGGAGCTTTTTCATCGTCACCTTGATATTCCCAGCATGCTACATAGAAGAAGTTTTCGTCATCACGTTTAGCTTCTCCTTCTTCAGTCTGGTATTCTTCACGGAAGTGACCACCACAACTTTCGTTACGGTTCAATGCGTCGTAAGCAACGAGCTCGCCCATAGTGATGAAGTCATACAGACGGATAGCCTTGTCGAGCTCAACGTTCATACCTTCCTTAGAACCGGGGATAAACAGATTGGTTTCGAATTCCTTGCGGACTGCTTTCAGTTCGGCGATACCTTTCTTCAGGCCTTCTGCCGTACGTCCCATACCTACATATTCCCACATGACATGACCCAGTTTCTTGTGGATAGAATCAACAGATTCTTTACCCTGGATGCTCATGAACTTGTCGATCTTAGCTTGAACTGCTTTTTCAGCTTCAGCGAATTCAGGAAGATCGGTAGAGAAACGAGGAACAGTGATCTGGTCTGCCAGATAGTTCTGGATAGTGTAAGGCAATACGAAGTAACCGTCAGCCAAACCTTGCATCAATGCAGAAGCACCGAGGCGGTTTGCACCATGGTCGGAGAAGTTACATTCACCGATAGCGAACAGACCCTTGATAGTGGTTTGCAGTTCGTAGTCTACCCAGATACCACCCATTGTATAGTGGATAGCCGGATAAATCATCATCGGATTATAATATTTTACGCCATTAATTTCTTTTGCCAGTTCTCCCGGATTAACGTCAGTGATTTCTTCATACATATCGAAGAGGTTACCATAACGTTGGAGAACGATGTCGATACCCAAGCGGTTGATAGCTTCAGAGAAATCAAGGAATACGGCTAAACCAGTGTTGTTTACACCGAAACCTGCGTCGCAACGTTCTTTAGCGGCACGGCTGGCAACGTCACGCGGAACCAGGTTACCGAATGCCGGATAGCGGCGTTCCAAGTAATAGTCGCGGTCTTCTTCCGGAATATCACTTCCTTTGATTTCGCCTTTCTGGAGTTTTACAGCATCTTCTTTCTTCTTCGGAACCCAGATACGACCGTCGTTACGGAGAGATTCGGACATCAAAGTCAGCTTAGACTGCTTGTCACCATGTACCGGAATACAAGTCGGGTGAATCTGAACGTATGCAGGATTTGCGAATACAGCACCCTTGCGGTAGCAAGAGATAGCAGCTGTACAGTTACAACCCA
>ERZ791737.1099-NODE-1099-length-14770-cov-4.833979_pt1 | contig 14770 bp, 14 predicted proteins | sample MGYA00510042_ERZ791737 | MGnify/ENA primary metagenome ERZ791737 (study PRJEB30046, sample SAMN00791965) | human gut metagenome | study: EMG produced TPA metagenomics assembly of the A metagenome-wide association study of gut microbiota in type 2... | reverse complement strand
TCAGTTATCCCTTCCATCAAAGATAAATCCCAATCCTGATTTGCCAGCCGCATTTATTCCTTTTTTCAGGAGAATTTTCTTTATGGCTATCGCCATGAAAATTCACCTGAAAAAGAATGCGGCGGCAAACGGATTAGTATTAATGGAAAGATTACAGGGATTAACTGCGACCGACGTGACGCATAGCCGTAAACCAAAGGAGGCTATCCTTATATTCCATATATGACCTCACAAATGCTGTGAAAATCCACCTTCCCAAATAACAAAACATAGTCTGCTTATCAAATCCCAAAATAAGACAGGGATTTCAGTTCCCTCCGATCTGCATAGCATAGTGGCTTCGCCATGACATCTGATGTCATATTATGAACTTTGATGATAGTCTCTTGTGTTCCACAACCTTCTATTCTATTTTTGCACCAACCACTTAAACTAATGATTATGGAGATAGTGAACATAGAGGCCAGCGCATTTATGGAAATGAACAACATATTGTTCAAGATAGAAAAACAACTGAAAGGACTGAACTCTTCTAAATCCGATTTGAGTGAATGGTTGGATAATCAGGATGTATGTATTCTTATGAATATATCAGACAGAAAACTATTGTCTTTAAGGCAGAAAGGGCTAATCACTTTCAGTCGCATAGACAGAAAAATATATTATAAAAAAGAAGATATTCTAAACTATATGAAGAGAGACCTTAAAACATATACAAATAATGGAAATGGGACAGATGATATTGAATAAGGATAGTAATGAGGTCAAGAGATTTATTGAAGTCATGGAAGGTATATCCAAAATGTTGGATGCAAATTCTTTAATCTACAGACCTATATTGAATGGGAACCGCTATATAACAGAACAAGAGTTATCAAAGGCTCTCAAAATAACAAAAAGAACACTCATTGAATATAGAATGAATGGAAAATTGCCCTATTACAAAATAGGAGGAAAGATTCTGTATAAGGAACAGGAAATTATAGATATATTGGAAAGAAACAAAGTTTTGGCATTTGAGTAATATTCCTTAATACATTTATAATCAAAGGCTAAACTTTATACAAATATCTTGTAATCACTCTAAATAACTATATAAATATTTGGAGGAATAGAACCGAACACTTACCTTTGTAAAGTCAAAGGATGATTAACGAGAATCTATCGAAAATTGGTGAATTTGGCATATGGCTGATTCAGTGGTTCGGGGATTTTTCCAAAGATATTAAAGTGCTGTAATTTAGGATTTTGAATTTAGATATTCGATTCCTGGTGGCACCACACAAAAAGAGAGTTACAGCGATGTAGCTCTTTTTTGTTTTTATACATTTCGGGATTTTACGTTGACCCTTTAAGAATACTATAAGAAAACATATCAATAATGTCTTTTCCGAAGGTGAACTGGAAAAAGAGAATGACACGCAAAAAATGCGTGTTGATGGCGTGAAACAACTTGTTGCCTTTTATTCTTTGAAAATTCTTATCCACCGTCCCCAACTGCCGAAGCCGCACTACTTTTCAACAAAACACACTACATATCAACATATTAGCACATTATATTTATTCTAAAACCCTCAAATCAGCAGGCACATCCGCTTTTTACTTTCGCAAATAGTAATCAAATTACTCAATAAAAAAACATGCAATTTTATTTGGAAAGTAAAAAATAGTGTGTATATTTGCAACATCACTAATAATAGTAAAATGATTACTACTGAAAAAACAAGCATAAAAGAACTTGCGAAAATCCTATCTGGCGTATACGAGAAAACGACTCCAGATGGAGAAGTAGCTTATATACAGACAAAAGACTGCACCGACTCGGTAAATACGAGGTATGCCTCCCGAGTATCACTCGCTCCAAAGATACAAAAAAATTTGTTGCAGGAAGGCGATATCCTTTTCGCTGCCAAAGGCGGGAATTTCTCAAGCGTCGTATTTCGCGGACAAGAAAAAGCAGTGGCCTCCACTTCTTTTTTCGTAATCCGGTTAAAATCATCGGCAGTTATGCCCGACTACCTTTGTTGGTTTCTGCGCCAGCCTTCCGTAATGGCATACTTTAAAACCTATCAGGCAGGCAGCGCAGCACAGCTTATCCACAAGCCTGCGGTGGAAAATTTGGAGATACCTGTTCCTTCGTTGGAAGAACAAAAGACAATTGTGGCGATAGCCCACCTATCCAAAAGAGAAATGGAGCTGCAACTGGCAATCATCGAAAAGAAACAGAGCATCACACAACAATTATTAATGAACAAAATAAAGTAAATTAAGATATGGAAATTCAAAACAAAACAGACCAGTCACAAATCAATCGCGTTGTATGGAAAGCCTGTGACACTTTCCGTGGAGTGATTGACCCAAGCCAATACAAGGACTACATCCTGACAATGCTTTTCCTCAAGTATGTCAGCGACGTTTACAAATCAAAATATGCCGAGTATCTGAAAAGATACGAAGGCGACAAGGAACGGGCAGCCCGCTCCATGCGCCACGAACGCTTCGTTGTTCCCGAAACAAGCACATTCGATTATTTGTATGACAACCGTTCTGCCAATAATATCGGCGAGCTGATCGATATGGCATTGGCCGACCTTGAAGATGCCAATCGGGAGAAAATGAGCAGCGAAGACGGCAGCAGCATTTTCCGCAACATCAGCTTTAATTCAGCCAACCTGGGCGAAGCGAAAGAAAAGAATGCACGATTGAAAAACCTGCTGGTCGATTTCAGCGAACTGCAACTGGACGAATCCCACTTGGAAAACAACGACATCATCGGAGATGCCTATATGTACCTCGTATCCACCTTTGCCAGCGAGGCCGGGAAAAAGGCGGGCGATTTTTTCACACCGGCCGAAGTTTCTACACTGTTGGCCAAGCTGACCAAAAGCAAACCGGGGGCACGTATCTGCGACCCGACCTGCGGTTCCGGCTCTCTGCTCATTAAAGCCGGTAAAGAGGTGGGAAGCAACAATTTCTCTCTCTACGGGCAAGAGGTAAATGGCAGCACCTGGGCACTGGCCATGATGAACATGTTCCTTCATGGCTTCGACAATGCCGTGATTCGCTGGGGCGACACCTTGCGCAATCCGAAGCTGAAAGAGAACGACAAGCTGATGACATTCGACACCGTCGTGGCAAATCCGCCTTTCTCACTGGACAAATGGGGGGCCGAAGAAGCCGCACATGACACTTTCAACCGCTTTTGGCGAGGTATTCCTCCCAAAAGCAAGGGCGACTGGGCTTTTATCACCCACATGATAGAGGTGGCTCAGGAAGGCAGCGGCAAGGTAGGAGTGGTTATTCCTCACGGCGTACTATTCCGCGGGGCAGCCGAAGGCAAAATCCGCCAGCAGGTGATTAACGAAAATCTGCTGGAAGCCGTTATCGGATTACCCGCCAATTTGTTTTACGGAACGGGTATTCCGGCAGCCATCGCCATTTTCAACAAAGGGAAAAAGACCGACAACGTATTGTTTATCGATGCCAGCCGAGAATTTGAGAATGGAAAAAATCAGAACAAGCTGCGCCCCGAGGACATCAACCATATCGTTACTGTTTATCAACAATTCACATCGGGAGAACTCGAACCCGGCGTAGCAGAAGAAAAATATGCATTTGTAGCCACCCCTGCTGATATACAGGAAAACGACTACAACCTGAACATTCCCCGCTATGTCGATACATTCGAGGAAGAAGCCGAAGTCGATATTCCTGCTGTACAGAAAGAAATTGACGCGCTCGAAACCGAATTGGCAGAAGTGCAAGCTAAAATGAGAGATTATTTAAAAGAATTGGGATATTAGCATAGATACAATGAAAAACAATTATTCATATAATATTAAGCTTCGTTGTATCGTATGTGGCAGCGAGGACAATTTTGAATGCAACGAGGACAAATCATACATAAAATGTATGAACTGCGAAAAAGAATATTTTGGAGGATATGACGAATTAGTTGAATGTAATCAAGAACTGATTGCGGAAGCAAAAGAACTTGCAACTGAAGAAATAGGTAAAGATTTACAGAAAGAGCTAAATCAAATATTCAAAAATGCATTTAAAGGTAATAAATATATTAAATTCAAATAAATATGGAAATTTGGAGCTTAATCATATCGGTATTAGCACTGCTATTCAGTGCTTTTACATATTTTATGCACGATAAAAAGCTAAAAGTACAAGAACGTAAAATTAATGAATATCAATTAAGGCTGTTTGAAAAAGAAGATATAGCAAATCAAAAGGCTGCCATTAGAGGCAATATCGTAAAGAGTCTCAAAGGCAATAGAATACTTAAAATCTTCAATAGTGGTCGTGCAACTGCTCGTAATATTCGAATTGACGGTTTAGATGTAGACGGATTATTCCATAGAGCAGACAAATTATTCCCATACGAATTAATGAATCCACAAGACTATACAGAAATAAGTATCTACCCTTCATTAGGTTTCCCTTATACAATTAAACTAAAGTATATTTGGGACGATGAATCTGGCACAAATAACGAATACGAACAAGTTTTAACACTGTAGTAAAATACATGAATGATAAGATAGAACAATATAATAAATTAGTTGACTTTATTGGTAATGTTATCAAAGTAACAAATTCCCCCAATAGCCAAGACGAGATTGACAAGGCATTACACATTGCCCATACTGTTGGTGATGTGTTAAAAATTACTGCAAACGATAATAATAAGCCATACAAAGATGACAATTCCAAATAATATACCACAAGGCTACAAAATGACTTCATTGGGAATCATTCCCCAAGAATGGGAAGTAAAAAGATTAGGAAACATTTGTTCTCACTTTAAAAGTGGGGAAAGTATCACTTCAAAGGATATATCAGAAAATGGTAAATATCCCGTATATGGAGGAAATGGATTACGTGGATATTCTGCTAAATATACACATGATGGTTCCTATATTTTAATTGGACGTCAAGGAGCATTGTGTGGTAATATCAATTATGTAGAAGGAAAGAGTTACATATCAGAACATGCTATTGCGGTACAGACAACAGAAGATTTATCATGGCTAAGATATAAATTGGATTTTTGGAATTTGAATAGATATTCTGAATCTTCTGCTCAACCCGGATTGTCTGTTGCAAAATTGATTCGGTATAAATTATCTGTTCCCCCGCTGGCTGAACAACAAAAGATAGCCGAGGTGTTAGGCACATGGGACAAAGCCATAGAGAAGCAAACGCAACTTATTAAAAAACTTGAATTGCGCAAAAAAGGCTTGATGCAGCAGTTACTCACTGGGAAGAAACGCATGCCGGGGTTTAGTGGAGAGTGGAAGAAAGTAAGGTTAAAGGAAATTTTTATTGAAGGCTCTAAAATACCAGTTGATTCAACTTCGAGGTATAAGAAAATTTCTATAGGTTTATATAAAAAGGGGATATCTTATGTTGATGATAATAAAGTTAAAGCAGATATTCGTCCTTTTTATGTAAGAGAGAAAGGAGAAATAATAATAGGAAAACAAAATTATTTCAATGGAAGTATCGCAATTGTTAATGATAAATTTGATGGAACAATATGTTCAAATGCAATAATGAGTTTTCGGGTAAAAAATCTCTTTAATCTTAAATTTATATATGAAGCAATCTCTCAACCTGATTATTTAAAGAAAAGAGAAATGATGGCGAATGGAACTGGTCAAAAAGAACTTTCAGAGAAAGACTTCCTAAATTTTGACATAGTAGTTCCTTCATTCGAGGAGCAAATCGCTATTGCGCAGATATTGACCGCCGCCGACCGCGAAATAGAACTGGAACAACAAAAGCTCGAGCTACTCCGCCAACAAAAACGCGGCCTTATGCAACAACTCCTCACCGGTAAAAAGCGAGTAAAAATATGAAAATTAATACAACAAAAGATTCAGGTTCCAAAATGGCAGAATCTATATCGGAACTCATTAGGCCTGATGCTAAAATTTTATACCATTATACCAGCATCGATGCCTTGTTCGGAGGAATCATTGTGAAAAATAAACCTCAACCCAACAAAGAAATTTGTTTATGGGCAACGAATTGTCTCTATATGAATGATCCGGAAGAACTGAACTCCGGCGTTCAATTGGCTCATGAAGTATTAGATATTCCAGCCAAAGAATCAATACAATCCTTAAAAGAACGAGTAAAGAATGATGTATATATAGTCTCGTTTTCAGCTGCAATTGACTGTTTACCAATGTGGGGCATGTATGGGAAAAATGGACATGGTTTAGCTCTCGGATTTGATACTACTGCACTTCAAACAATCTATCCCCTATATAAAAGTGTATATACAAACGAGGCGAATAAAGGATGGATAAAAGAGGCAATTCCGAAATTAACGGATGTTCCTAACGATTGGTGGAAGAACTCTATAGGGGAAAATATCTTTTCAAGATTTATTGAAAGTTCGAGTGACATATTGCTTCTCTATATCTCACTATGGTTCTTTGGTAAAAATCCTGCATATGAATATGAAAAGGAGATTCGTTGGCTTTTCCCGGGAAAGGATGACATAAAATACAGACTTAGAAACAATTTGATTGTACCATATATTGAACAGTATATTCCCAAATCGGCCTTAAAAGAAATATGGATTGGGCCTACTAATGATATGGAAAGGGCCACTCGATCACTAAGAACGTATCTTGACCACATGGGATTTAACGATGTAGAAATAAAACAATCAAAAGTACCGTTTAGAGATTAATACTATCAAAATATGCTCTTGAACAAAGCATCGGCCACCACAGACAAACCTGCGACCTTATGCAACAGGTTTCACGAGTAATAACAAGCAGATAAAAACCTTCTAAAATTATAATTATGGCAAAGAAAAGACCGATTGTAGCACTTATATACGATTTTGACGGGACTCTTTCTCCCGGCAATATGCAGGAATTCGGCTTTATACAAGCTATAGGAAAAGACAAAGCTGAATTTTGGGCAAAGAATAAAAAATTATCAGAAGAGAATGATGCCAATGGCATCCTAACCTATATGTATTTGATGATACAAGCCGCAAAGAACAATGGAATATCTTTGCGAAGGGAATCGTTTAAACGATTCGGAGAAAACGTAGAATTGTTTGACGGAGTAAAGGAATGGTTTGCATTGGTCAACGACTATGGCAGAAGCATAGGCCTGGATATCAGACATTATATAAATTCTTCCGGACTGAAAGAAATGATAGAAGGCACATCTATTGCAAAAGAATTTGAAAATATCTATGCCTGCTCTTTCCTTTACGACGTAGACGGCATTGCCTATTGGCCGGCTGTCGCCATTGATTATACGGCAAAGACTCAATTTCTGTTTAAAATCAATAAGGGTATTAAAGAAGTCAGCGACAACAAAAAAATCAATCAATACATACCGGAAAAAGAACGTCCTATTCCATTCGAGCGCATGATTTATTTCGGAGACGGCGATACAGACATTCCCTGCATGAAAATGATAAAGGAACATGGAGGACATTCCATTGCTGTCTATGCCAACGGTAATAGTGCCAAAAAAGCGACTGCGCTTCAATTGGTAAAGGACAATCGTGTTAACTTTGTATGTCCTGCCGACTATCGTGCAGGGAAAGAAATCAACATGGTGGTTAAAAGAATTCTGGACAAGATAAAGGCAGATTATGAATTTCAACGCTTGTTAGATTGGCATCACAATAAAGCCCAGAAATAATAACCAATTCATAATATTTACACAGAATCCGTATGCAAGGAATATCATTCAAAGAAGACCATATCAGCCAAATACCCGCTTTGCAACTGTTGCAAAAGTTGGGATATACGTATCTTACCCCCGACGAGGCATTGGCGATGCGGGGCGGGAAGACATCGAACGTGCTGCTGGAAGACGTACTGCGCAACCAGTTGCGCCGCATCAACTCGATTCGGGTGAACCGCAACAAGGAGGAACTGTTTTCGGAACAGAACATCGAGAACGGGGTGCTGACCATGCGCAACATCCCGATGGAGAATGGCTACATGAGCGGTAATGAAGCCGTTTACAACCTGCTGACACTGGGCAAGGCTTTTGAACAAAGCATCGACGGCGACAAGAAAAGCTACACCATGCGCTTTATCGACTGGGAACGGCCGGAAAGGAATGTGTTTCATGTGACGGAAGAATTTGCGGTAACACGCACCGGAATGGCCGACACTTACCGACCGGACATTGTGCTGTTTGTCAACGGCATTCCATTGGTGGTGATTGAATGCAAGCGACCGGACATCAAAGGTGCGCTCGACCAAGCCATCTCCCAACACCTGCGCAACCAGAAGGACGACGGCATCCGCTCGCTCTATCTCTACAGCGCCCTGTTGCTCAGCATTGGAAACAGCTATGGAGCGTATGCAACAACGGGAACACCAACCAAATTCTGGACCAAGTGGAAAGAAATGTTCGCCACGGAAACAGAAGAAAAAGAGTATACAGAGCAACTGGACAAACTTGTCAACACTCCGCTGGACGAGAAACAGAAAGCACATCTGTTCGGCGACCGTTTCCGCTATGTTCGGGCACATTTCGATGCCATGGAACAGGAAACCGTACTGCCCACCGAACAGGACCGGTATCTGTTCGGCTTGTGCCGACCGGAACGGCTGCTTGACCTTATCCACAACTTTATCCTCTATGACGGCGGCATCAAAAAACTGGCCCGCTATCAGCAATACTTTGCGGTAAAAAAGATTATGGAACGGGTAAAACCACTGGAACATGGCAAACGTCGGGGAGGTGCGATTTGGCATACACAGGGCAGCGGCAAATCGCTTACAATGGTACTGCTGGCACAGGCCATCGCCCAAGCCAAGGAAATACCCAACCCGAGAATCGTAATGGTGACCGACCGCACGGATTTGGACAGCCAGATTACGGGCACATTCAAGAAATGCGGACGGGAAGTGGTGAATGCCACCACCGGAACGCATTTGGTGGAACTGTTGGAAAGCAATACGGATGCCATCATCACAACGATCATCAACAAGTTTGAAACGGCAGTCAAGCGGATGAAACGACCGCTCACCAACCCCAATATCTTTATCCTGATTGACGAGGCACACCGCAGCCAATACAAGGAAATGGCGATAAAGATGGACAAGGTGCTGCCCAATGCCTGCAAAATAGCGTTTACAGGCACACCGTTGATGAAGAAAGAAAAGAATACAGCCAATACGTTCGGGGGTATTATCCGCCCGGTGTATACCGTGCGTCAGGCAGTGGAAGACGGCGCCGTAGTCCCTTTGCTTTACGAAGGGCGCATTGTGCCCCAATATGTACAGGAAGGCCCTATCGACGATTTCTTTAACAAGGTTTGTGAGGGACTGAATGAATACCAAACCTCCGACTTAAAGAAAAAGTATTCGCGCACCGACTTTATCAATCAGACAGACCAACGGATATATTCCATCGCCTGGAACATCTCAGAGCATTTCCGCGACAACTGGCAGGGTACAAAATTCAAGGCCATGCTGGTCACCCCGCGGAAAGCGATTGCCGTACAGTATAAAAAATATCTGGACGAAATCGGTATGGTTTCTTCCGAAGTACTTATCACGCCCCCCGACACTCGTGAAGGGGAAGATTCATCCTTCGGTGACACAACGGAAGAAGTAAAGGCATACTGGAAGAAAATGATGGATGAACACGGAACATCCACAAAATATCAGGCGAACCTGATTTCCCGCTTCAAAAATCAGGAACAGCCGGAAATCATGATTGTGGTGGACAAATTGCTGACCGGATTTGACGAGCCGAAAGTAGTAGTCATGTATCTGGACCGCAAGCTGAACGGACACACGCTATTGCAGGCCGTGGCACGCGTCAACCGCGTTTGCGACGACAAGGAATTCGGCTATATCATAGACTATTATGGCGTATTGAATGAATTGAACTTTGCGCTTGACCTATACTCCCAATATGACGAGGAAGACCTGGATGTATTCCGCGAAACGTTGGAATCAGTCGACGGTGAAATCGCAAAACTTCCCCAGAAATATTCCGAGTTGTGGGATTTGTTCAAATCCATACCGAACAAACGGGATTTGGAAGCATACGCCCAGTCGTTACGCGACGAAGACCGACGACAGGAATTTTACGAAAGACTGACAGCCTATGCATCCTGCCTGAAGATTGCACTTTCGACACGTGATTTCCACCTGCAAACTCCGGATGAAAAAATCAAGCAATACAAAGATGACCTGAACATGTTCGTCAAGCTGAGATCGGCTGTCCAACTGCGCTATTCGGACACGATAGATTACAAGCAATATGAAGGCCAGATACAGAAACTGATTAACCGTCATGTGGAAAGCGGTGCTGTAAAGCCCATTACAGAGTTGGTGAACATCTTTGATACGGAAGCCTTCGAACGGGAGGTGGAAAAGGTTGTAGGTACAGCCGCCAAAGCGGATACCATTGCCTCGCGCACCAGCAAGTTTATTACAGAGAATATGGACAGCGACCCTGCATTCTACAAAAAATTCTCCCAATTGCTGCAAGAAACCATTGCCGCCTACGAGCAAGGCAGAATTGATGAGTTGGAATACTTGAAACGAGTGAAGAAATACAAGGACGACATATTATCACACACCGACAATGAATTGCCGGAAGAGCTGCAGCAGAACAATGCGGCAAAGGCTTATTACGGATTGGCGTTGGAAACCTATCAACGGGTATTTGGCGATAATGTCTCCATTAATCTAAAACAACTGGCGTTGGAAACGGCCCGAGCCTTTGACCAGATAATAGACAGCACATTGATTGTGGATGATAATGTACTGGTTGACTGGCAACAGAAATCAGACATTATCGGTCGCATGAAAATAGATTTGGAGGACTATCTTATCGATGAAGTAAAAAGGAAATATGAACTGGCCTTTTCTTTCGACGATATGGATGCAATTATTGACGGCTGTGTAGATGTGGCAAAACTATGGATCAAATAAAGGACAGTTTCGAGTTTGGTTCCATTGTAATGGAGTACGCTGTAGAATACAAAGCCCGAAAGACGTTAGGCATCTATGTACACCCGGATGGCAGTGTGGAAGTAAAGGCTCCATTGGATGCTCCATTGGAGCAAATCAGGAAACACGTTCATCGGCGTGCTCCTTGGATTTACAAGCAACAGCGCTATTTTAACTCTTTCGGCATACATACGCCGGAGCGAAAATATGTCAGCGGAGAGTCGCACTTGTATTTAGGCCGGCAATATATGCTGCGCATTATTGACAGCGAACGAAACGAAGTGCACTACAAAGGGAATATCATCGAAATAGAGTGCAGACACCGCAAGGATGCACGCGCCCTACTCATGACCTGGTACAGAAAACGCGCTGAAATCAAATTCATGGAGTATGCAGAACCATTAATATCACGTTTCAGCCGCCATCAGGTAAAACCATCGGGAATTGAACTGAAAGAAATGGAAACCCGCTGGGGAAGCTGTACCGCTTCCGGGAAAATTCTACTCAATCCCCGGCTCGTCGGTGCTCCGCGAATTTGCATTGAGTATGTCATCATGCACGAACTCTGCCACCTTGTCCACCGCAACCATACCAAAGCCTTTTATGAGTTGCTGACTCAGGAAATGCCGGATTGGAAAAAATGGAAAATGAAACTGGAAAGATGCATGATTTAAAACACTCTGAGAAATACAACAAGAACTGAAAATGGGTAAACAATATATGAAAGCTAAATTTTTTTGGATTGTATTGGCAGGCTGCCTGATGTCGGCGGGAACTGTGAACGCACAAAGGGATACGACCCGCACTGACCGCAACTATCCGCTGAACGAAGTGGTGGTTACGGGTGTACGCCACGAAACGGACATCCGGCATCTGTCGCAAACGGTATCCGTGGTTGGCCGCCCGACGATTGAACAGAGCATGCAGCCTTCGCTTCTGCCGATATTGTCGGAACAGGTGCCGGGACTTTTTGTCACTGAGCGCGGCATGATGGGATACGGCGTTTCCGGCGGTGCGGCGGGAGGCATTTCCCTGCGCGGACTGAGCGGCGGAAATGCGCGTCTGATGGTGCTTATAGACGGACATCCGCAATATGCCGGAATTTTCGGGCATCCGATTGCCGATGCCTACCAGTCGCTGCTTGCCGACAAAGTGGAAGTGCTGCGCGGTCCGGCTTCCGTACTCTACGGCTCCAACGCGATGGGCGGCGTCATCAATATTGTCACCCGCAAAATGCAGGACGACGGAATTCGCACGAATCTCCGTGCCGGCTACGGTTCCTTCAACACACTGGAAACCGAACTGACAAACCGCATCCGAAGAGGCAGGTTCAGCAGCGTGGTGAGCGGCTCCTACAACCGGACCGACGGCCACCGTACGGACATGGGCTTCGAACAATATGGCGGCTATGCAAAGCTGGGCTATGAAGTGACGAACAACTGGAACATGTATGGCGATGTAAACGTAACTCACTTCAACGCCTCCTATCCTGGACCCGTATCGGCCCCGCTGGTGGACGGCGACCAGCGCATCACACGGGGCATGACATCTTTCTCTCTGAACAACAACTATGACAACACGTCCGGCGCATTGAGTTTCTTCTATAACTGGGGCAAGCACTGGATTAACGACGGCTACACGCCAAGTGCCGGCGAAACGTCGCAGGACGGACGTTTCCATTCGCGCGACAACATGATGGGCATATCGCTTTATCAGAGTACCCGTTTCTTTACCGGCAACCGCATCACGCTGGGCTTCGACTGGTTCCGCTATGGCGGCAAGGCATGGACGGAGTATGTGGCAGGAGAGCATGCCGGAACATCCAGCGAATTGGTGGACAAGCACGAAGATGAAATAGCTGGATACGTTGATTTTCGACAGGACGTCAGCAATTGGCTGACACTGAACGCCGGACTCCGCATCGACCACCACTCACGGGTGGGCACGGAATGGGTGCCGCAGGCGGGCATGGCATTCCACCTCCCCCACGCTATCGAACTGAAAGCCTCGGCCACCAAAGGGTTCCGCTACCCGATTCTCCGCGAAATGTATATGTTCCCGCCGCAGAATCCCGACTTGCAGCCGGAATCGATGTGGAACTACGAAATCGCCCTGTCGCAAACGCTGTTCGACGGCCGTTTCCGCTATGGCATCAATGTTTTTTATATCGACGGCAAAAACCTGATAATGACCCTGCCGAATCCAAACGGAAGCGGAATGCTCAACCAGAATTCCGGCACAATCAAGAATGCAGGAATCGAACTCCAGGCGGCGTACCGCATCAACCGAATGTGGTCGGTGGACGGCAACTACAGCTTTCTGCACATGGAAAATCCGGTTGTAGCCGCGCCCGAACATAAGTTCTACGCAGGAGCGAGCTTCGCGAAAGGACGCTGGAGCATTTCTACCGGACTGCAATACATCGGCGGTCTGTACACGGCAGTCGGCGAAAATCCTGTCACCGAGGACTTTGTGCTATGGAATGCACGCGGCCAATTCCGCGCCGCCAAATGGATTGACATTTGGGTAAGAGGCGAAAACCTTTTGGCGCAGAAATACGAAATCAACGCCGGCTACCCCATGCCTCGCGCCACCGTCATGGCAGGATTTAATATTAATTTGTAATGTTTTTCTCACCTTACATCAATCCGACCATAGCAAATAAATGAAAAGGAAATGATTGTATAAATTGTTTCAATTCTTTCTATTTCTTATATTTGTAGAATACAGGATATATACAACATGACTGAAGACAACAAAATAATCCTTTACCAAGACGATAACGAAATAACACGCGTTTCTGTCCGCTTTGCCGACGAAGATTTATGGCTTACACAAAATCAGTTGGCGGAGATATATTGTACTACCCAAGAGAATATATCTATGCATATAAAAAACATATATGCAGACCAAGAACTTGACGAAAATCAAACTTATAAGAAATTCTTATCAGTTCGTCAGGAAGGCAATCGGCAAGTAAAACGCAATATTGACCATTACAATCTCGATATGGTCATAGCCTTGGGATATCGTGTCCAGTCGCAAGTCGCCACACGCTTCCGTCGCTGGGCGACACAACGTTTGCACGAATATATTCAAAAAGGATTCGCCATGGATGATGAACGGTTGAAGCAAGGAGGAAACCGATATTTCCGAGAGTTACTGCAACGCATCAGAGATATTCGCAGCAGCGAACGCAACTTTTATCAACAAGTTACAGATATCTATGCCACAGCCACCGACTATGACCCTCGTAGCGAAATGACTAAAACTTTTTTTTCAACCGTACAAAACAAGTTGCACTATGCGGTTCATGAGAATACAGCTGCTGAGGTAATATACAACCGTGTGGACAATGAAAAACCGTTTGTCGGAATGACCAATTTTAAAGGCAACTATGTAACTCGTGATGATGTGAAGATAGCGAAAAACTATTTGTCAGAAATCGAACTTCAACGCTTGAATCTGCTCGTTTCAGGATTTCTCGATTTTGCTGAATTCCAAGCATTGGAAATGAATCCGATGACTATGAACGACTGGATCGAAGCTCTCGACAATCAAATTATTGCTCACAAACGAAAAATCTTAATCGGCAAAGGAAATATTTCACATAAACAAGCCATAGAAAAAGCTGAAAAGGAATTTGAAATATATCGCAAACGGGAAATGGATATGCTGGAAAGTGACTTTGATAAAGAAATCAAGAAATTAAATAAAAAATAGAACAAGTATATAAAGATAATAGTCCGTTAAAAATTCAACATATCGGCTAAGCGGCTTCCGCCACAAAG
>ERZ791737.1098-NODE-1098-length-14779-cov-13.557253_pt1 | contig 14779 bp, 20 predicted proteins | sample MGYA00510042_ERZ791737 | MGnify/ENA primary metagenome ERZ791737 (study PRJEB30046, sample SAMN00791965) | human gut metagenome | study: EMG produced TPA metagenomics assembly of the A metagenome-wide association study of gut microbiota in type 2... | reverse complement strand
AAATAAAAGGGGAATTTTTCCCCTTAAATTCTTTTATCTAATTAGAACGATTCAAAACCGTCAGAATCGCTTTTAGCATTATTAAAAGTAGAACCAAATTCGCTATCTTTAGAAGTTGAAGATACATGTTTAGTCTCTTCATAACTTTTCTTTATAGGACTTTTTATTTCAGTCGAAGGTCTTGGTTTTGGAGTAAATACTTTTTTCTCTTCTTCCTTTTCCTCTTTCGGCAAATTTTCCGTATAATCTTCTTTTATCTCTTTATCTAATTCTTTTTCTTCTTTATATTCCGATTTACGCTCTTTTTTATCTTCTTTTTTTTCTATATTTTCAGAAGTATCGCCGTCTTCTCCTCTTAATTTAAAGAACTTCATTGCATTTAATAATTCTTTAGCTTGAGAAAATAAAGTTTCGGACGCTGCTGTAGCTTCTTCAACTAAAGCCGCATTTTGTTGAGTAGCCATATCCATTTGAGCGATTGCTATATTTACCTGGTCAACTCCCGCTTGTTGTTCCACAGCGGTTGAACTTAAATCTTGCATTATTTTAGCAGTTTCTTCTATTTGTTGTTTTAAGTTTTCAAATATTTCTTTAGATTCTCTTGCCGTTTCCGTAGCTTTAGCCGTTTTTTCTTCAGCGTCAGACACTAAAGTCGTAATATCTTTAACGGAAGCTTGAGTATTTTGAGCCAAATTTCTAACTTCAGACGCTACTACAGCAAATCCTCTTCCTTGCTCGCCCGCTCTTGCAGCTTCAACTGCGGCGTTTAAGGCAAGTATATTTGTTTGAAAGGCTATATTTTCTATTATTTTTGTAATTGCGCTTATTTTTGAACTTGATTCGTAAACCGCTTCTATGCTTTGAGTAGTTTCTTCTATTATTCTTCCAGCCTCTTCAATAGCGTTTCTTGAATTAATCATCATATTATTTCCTTCTACCGTATGGTCCGCGGAAGATTTTATTGTAGAAGCTATTTGTTCCATAGACGAAGCCGTTTCTTCAAGTCCAGACGCTTGGCTTTCCGTTCTGTCGGATAAGTCAACATTGCCTTGAGCTACTTCATCTGCGGAAGATTTTACAGTATCGGCGCTATAATAAACGAGTCTAACTTTTTCGTTTAGCACTTCTAATATGCTATTTATTGAATTAGATATTTCTCCAAATTCGTCTTTTTTATTAAGAAGGAAATGAGGAACGCTCCAAGTTAAATCTCCGTTTGATAATTTTATTAAATCTTTTGATAAAGCGCTTAATATTTTTGTTATTTTTCCTATATACATAAATATAAATGCGGAAGTAATTATAAGTATAACTATAGTTCCGATTATTGCATATTTTATCATTGAATAAGTATTTGCAAATAACTCTTCAGATTCTATACTCATAACTACAGCCCAATCGGATATAGGTTCTCTGTTAAAAGTCGCTATAGATTCTTTGCCATTAAAAGGAGATTTAAATTCATAATAACCAGATTCATTTTCTCTTGCATATTTTATATAATCCGCTTCTTGCAAAACTTTATTTCTTATATGCGAAGGTATAGGGTCGGCTATAACTAATCTATCGCTATCAACTATAAAAGGATGCCCCGTATTTCCAAATTTAATTAAATCTAATTCTTTATCTATAAAAGAATGCCAATCAACCATAACCGAAACGACTCCGATTATATTTCCTAAACTATTTTTTACGGGACTAAATATTTCTATTAGCCACTTGCCATCTTCCAAAGGAGAAGCGATAGCGGTATGATACATTGAAGTCTCGCCAGAAATAACTTTTCCCCATAATTGAGTTTCTCTAAAATTAGGAATTGAGCTTGAGTTTATAAATCTTCCGTTTATGCTGTCTAATATAGGTCTTCCTTGTAAATTAAATATAACAGCGACTTCTATCTCTTTATTATTTGCCACTATATTTTTTAGAGTATTTTCCGCTACGACTCTCGTCTCTTCCGTATTTAAAGCCAAATGAGTTCTAATATCAATAAAACCAGAAGCTATAGAATCCGATATAATCATTGCCTGTTTTAACCAAGCGTTTATCATTCTTGAATATACTTTTGTAGTCGATTGAAAACCGAATATTGACGAATTTCTTATTCCTTTTGCTCCTTTATCTATTATAATCCATCCCAATATCAAAGTCATTACCGTTACCAATAACATAATGAAGAAAGGGACTTTTACTCTCAAGGATTGTAATTTTCTCATTTTTTTTACTCCAATAATTTTTTCAAATTGACTTTATTATTTATTATTCTATATAATAATTTTATTTTTATCAAGCAATAGTTTATCGATTAAATTATCGGAATATTATTTATTAAAATTTATTATTCTGTTTTCAGCTTCGCTTTTTCTTAAGTATAAAGGAGAGAGTGAAAATATATCGTCAAAATCACCCGCTTTATATCTACTTTCAGATAGTAATATTGAATTTGAGGCTCTTATTATATTAAAAGAATAATCTAATTTATTTATTTTATAATTTTTTGGATTTTTATTTAATCTATTTATAAAAAAATCTTTATTTTCAGAAAAACCATCTCCGCATAAAGTAATAGTATCTTCATTATTCGATATAGAATCAATTATATCTAAAACTTCATTATATGTTAAATCAGCATTTTCTTTTATAATATTATCGTCTTTGTAAATATTTGCATAAACGCTTCCTTTTCTTGCCTCTATTAAAGCCAATTTAATGCCGTTAAAAGATTTTATATTTTGATACAAAGATTCCAAACTTGAAACGCCGATTATTTTAATATTTTTAGCGTAGCAAATACTTTTTATTGTGGCGAATGCTATTCTTATGGAAGTAAAAGAACCAGGTCCTATTCCAAAAACCATATAATCAATATCATCCAAAGATAAATTCTTTTTTTTCAAAAAACTATCTAATGTCGGCAATAATTCGCTATTATGATTTTTTACATATTCTTTATTTATTTCAATCGTATAATTTCCTAATTTCAAAGCCATTGAAAAACTTGAAGATACCGTATCGAAAGCGAGAATATTCATGAAATTAAATTTAAAACCAATCCTTTAAGTCTCATTACTTTATTAGCTATAGCTATATGATTCTTTTGTTCTGCAATTATATCTCTATATAAAGAATCAAGCTCTTCGTTTATTTTTGCAACCACATTATAAGTTTTTCTATTCATATTTAAATTTCTAACTCTATAAGCGTCTTTAATTACTTTTTCAACTAACGCTCTTATTAAATCTCTAAATTTTTGAAATTCTTTTATATTTGAACTTTTTTCAAGCATATATCCTGCATCGTATATTTGTTTTTTTAATTCGTCAAGTTCGTAAGAATATTTTTTTATTTCTCTTTCTTCTTCAAGCATCGCTGCAAAAGGCGAGGAGGCTACGGAAACTTTAGGCGAAGAATCCATTAATAAACTACTATTTAAATTAATTTCTCTGTTTCTTCTTTCTTCGACTCTTATCATAAAAATGCCTCCAATAAAAATTATTATGTTAACTTAATTATGTTAACTTAACATAATTTTAATAAAATAGCAATATTTAATAATTCGTATTTTTTAATATTTTCTTTATTATTATTTTTTATAATAAAACAAATAAAATATGTGAATATATGATAATTGGTTATATTTTAGATAAAATTTGATTAAATTGGAAAAAGAGTAAAAGTGAAAGATAAAAACACGGATGCAATTTTGGAATATAAAATAGTCGGCGAGATGGAAGCGGATATTTCAAAAAATCAAATAACAATTATAACTCCGATTGCAAAAGGATTGTTAACAAAAAAAGTGGGCGATACGGTTACTATAAAAGTTCCCGCGGGAGATAAAGTTTTGGAGATACTTGAAATTGGTTTATAAAAATTATATCATATAAAATAAATAAAACTGTTGATAAAATTTTAAATGTTACATATACTATTATTAAGATAAATACATTTATTTAATTGTTTTTATAAATTGTTTTATTTTTTAAGGACAATAAAATAGGGATTAATTATGGGATTTGATTTTGATAGCTAATATCGGTAGTTCTTGATTCTATAGCGCCTGATTTACTAAAATATGATATGATTTTTTAATTGGAGAAGCTGGAGCAGGTAAAACTACTATAATGAATATTTTAAGAGGAAAGGGTTTTAATGAGGAGTATAATGCAACAGATATTGGCGAGGTTTCCAGACCTTTTTTAAGTACTGATAGCGGATTGAAAATAATAAAAGTTATAGATACATCGGGTAGTAATTTAAAATCATTACCAAGATGGAAAGAAAAAGATTATACCATTAGATGTTTTATTTTTGATACTACACAATTTTATAAAGGTAGAAAAATAGATAAAAAAATTAGATTAGGTATAAAAAATACGATAAAAGAAGTAGAATATATAAATTATGGATATAGCGAGAAAAAAATAATAAGGTTTTTTCAGAAATTGTCTAAAAGTAAGGAATATGAAGATGTAGTTAAGTGCATAGCTATTGGAACGAGAGGTAATGAAGTAGATAGCGAAGATAAAGAAAAAATAAGAAAAGAAGTTATTAAAATGGGAATTAAATGCAAAATTTTTGAATTAAAAAATAACCCTAAAAAAGAACTTATAAACTTTATTTTTAAAGGAGAGTAAAGATGGTATATTCCAGCATACAAGGTAAAGACGATATAAGTAAGCGTATAGTTGCTAAAAATGGTAAATTAGTTAACGATAAATTTGAAATAGATAAAACTCTTTCCGAAATCGATGAAAAAGTAAAAATTAAGAAATTATATCATGATGGAATTATTAGAAGAATAAATAAATCATATTTATATTGTTATTTAAATCATCCTGAAGTTGATATTTTAAATAGAAAAAGGATAGGATTAGTTATTTGGGATGAAAACGATTCTGAAGAAATTATAAGAAAAACTATAGAAGCTATCGGACTTGATATTAATCAATGGGAAAAATCCTATAAAACTTATAAAAATGAATTTCCAGAATCAAAAAAAAATTTAATAATTGGAATGGCAGTAGCGGCAATAATCATAATAGTAATAAAGATAATAAAAGGATAATAGAAATGGAAAATAAAATATTATTATTAACCGAAGAAGATATGTATGATATAGAGCATAATAAAAATCTTAAGGTAGAAAAAATTAAACAAGGATTTGAATTATTTGAGATAGGAGATAAAGAGTTAAAAGGAGCTATTTTAAAAATAAATAATATTGATAAACCTCTTGAAGAAGTTAAAGATACTTGCTATTTAGCTAAAAGCGAATTATATAATAAAAATGTATATTATCCTATTGATAAATATGACGAATGCTATGAAACAGATTTTTATAAAATAATATCGAGTGTAGCGTTTAATATGGGAGCTTCGTATATAAAAATATATGCTAAAAATGAGGAAAGCAATAATAATAAAAAAGAAAAAGAAACTCAATTTAAAAGAAAAGATGAAATAAATGCTAAATTATGGGAAGCTGACATTAAACTAGAGGATGAAATTAATTTAAAATCTAATAATAAGAATAATTTTAGTATAGATAAAAGTGAAAAAATTATGTTTGAAGATAGAAATAAAAATACTATAATGACAAAAGAGGAATTTTCAAGTTGGATAGAAAAAGAAGGTATTAATGAAAAAGCATTAACTTTTTTTGAAAATCGTATTAATCATTTCAAAGAAAAAGGCGAAGCTTTAGGTGAATGGAATTTAAAATGGGAAAAATCTGAGTATAGTAAAAGCGTAAATGAAACTTTTCAAGAAATAAAAGCTGGAATTAGTTTGTTGCCTTCAGAACTTTTATTTATAAAAGAAAGTTTCTCCGCCATTTTTCGTAAAGTTGAAGATAATGAAAAGAAATTGTTAAAAGAATTCTGTATTCATATAGAGTTTTAATTTTTAGTAATAAAATTAAAAAATAAAAATTGATATTGATAATAAATAGAATTTGTATTATACTTAATTATATAAAATATTATAAACAAAGGAGATTGTATGGATTCTAAAAGTAATAATGAAACAATTATTATTGCGGCTTTAAGAGAGTGCAAAGATAAAAAGGATATATTAAAGGTTTTTAAAGATTATAAAAAAAATACTATTAATGAACAAATATCGTTATTAGAAAAAAGCATGTATAATCCTCAAACATTCTATTCGTCAGGTAAAATTAATAAAAATGATGAATTAGATTTAACTATAGATATATTTTTAATGGGAGATTGGAAAATTAATGAATACTACGACAAAGCAGGATTGTGAATTTAAGTTTGACAAAGAAGTTAGAGATATTATGAAAAAATATTTTAAGCTTCAAGATAAAACTGTTAATAGAATATTTAATTATTATGAAAAAGATATAAGAGATGCCATAAAGGGAAGTTATTTAGCTCATTATATTCGTTCTTTAGAGCAAAAGCTAAAAGAATACACTAAAAATCCGCTTTTTAGTATTATAGTAAGACCATTACCATCTAATTCAAAAAATCTTAATATTGGAGTAGCCAGATATTATCATAATCGCTATGTAATTATTTATTATCATCCAAAAATGGATGAGATTCAATTAAGAGATTGTTTAGCTCATGAAATAGGGCATATTTTTTTATGCAACTTTTTTCCTGATGGATTAAAACCAGATGAATGCTTGACAGAACCTTTAGCGTCAATATTAGGCATATTGTTTATGATAGATATTAACGATTTCTATAAACAAAGATGCAAAAAATATTCTAAAAGAGAATATAATGAAATAGTGGAAGATTTTATAGATATAAATAAAAGAAAAAGAAAATTAAAAAATAAGAAATAATTATTTAAAATATAGTAATCAAATATTAACCGCATAAAATACAACGCTATTAAAACTCTACTCTATTTTTAGAATTTATTTTTTATTAAAAATATTAAATATTTTATAGAAATTTATATTGATAATAAAATAAAATTTGTATATGCAAGTTTTATAAAATTAATTTTTACTTATAATAAAAACTAATAATAAATTACAATATTAATATTATTTAAAATTAACGACTATACTTCGTCTTTATTTATTATAGTCATATGTATATGGTCTTCCCATTTGCCGTTTATTTTGAGATATTTTTTTGCAAGTCCTTCGTATTCAAAGCCTAATTTTTTAACTAAATTCATTGAAGGTCTATTATGCGGCATTATATTCGCTTCTATTCTATGCAATTTTAATTCTTTGAAAATTATTACAATCGCCGCTCTCAACGCTTCCGTCATATAACCTTGCTTTAATTCTTCTTCGTCTAATTTATAACCAACCGTAGTCGATAAAAAAGAAGAGTTTGAAATATTTGTAAAGCTAATCATTCCGATAATTCTTTTTTTATCTTCTATTTTGAAAATCCAAAATTTTAACATTCTTCCTAATTTTGTCTCTTCCAATTCTTTTTTAACAATTTTTTTATGTGTGCTTAAGTTATAAAAAGATTCGGGACGAAAAGGGTCGTAATCTCTAAAAAATTTTTTATTTCTCATATAAAAGTTTGCTATTTCCGTTGCCATATCCATATTTGGTTGAATAAGTAATAATCTCTTCGTTTTATAACTTTTCTTTATCATAATTAAACTAATTTTTTATTATTTTTAAATTGTCTATATTAAAACCTTCATGTTTAAGCAAATATTCTTTCTTTTCAATTCCTCCGCCGTATCCCGTAAGTTTGGAATTTTTTCCTACAACTCTATGACATGGAATTATTATCGATATTGGATTTTTTCCTTCAGCCAAACCTATCGCTCTTGCTATGCTTCCATTTCTATTTGAAACTTTTTTAGCAATATCCGAATAAGTCAAAACTTTTCCAAAAGGAATTTTTGAAGTTTCAAGCCAAACTAAATATTGAAAATCCGTTCCGCATAAAGCCAAGTCAATATTAAAAATTTTTCTTTTTCCCGTAAAATATTCGTCAAGCTCTTTTTTAGCTTTCTTTATAATATTCGGATTATCAATTTCGTCTTTAATTATTTTTTTAGTAGATTCTTTATCTCCGTTAAAATCTAAACAAGTTAAATATTTATTTGAAATATCGGCATATAAAAATAATTTTCCAATCGGGCTTTTATATAAATAGGCTTTTTCATTTTTTGTATTTTCATTAATTCTTATTATATTCAAAGTTTCACCTTTTTAATATTTATATTTTGAGAAGCAGAATATAATTTTTCAGCGTTTTCATAATTAATAGACGCGCATGCATATTCCAAAACATTTACATTAACCAAATATTCGGCGTTAATTGAAGCGACATAATCCGCCGTATCTTTGCTTGTATGATAAACACAATTATCTAAAGCGACTCCTACAAAATCCAAAATTAAAACCTCTTTATTTTCTCTCGCGGCGTCTATAAAATCTTTATGCATATACGAAAAACCTGAAATTCCGTCATCGTCAGCATCGACTCCTTTTTGAACATATATATAATCTTTCTTTCTTTTAAGCCCGTCAACGATTGCAGAACCGTAAGTTCTTGCAACGCAATGGCGCGGAAGTAAAGTTAAAATTTCCTCTTCTCCCGTTTCTTTATCCATAACTTTTATAGTTGAAAAAGGCTCTCTATCATGAGTCGATGCAAATGAAATATGATTTGAAGGATGCCAATCTTGTGTCGCTATAATCGCGTCATATTCTCCGTTTTTTATAAGTTCGTTTATAATCGGAATTAATTCGTCCGCTCCTTTAATAGCCATAGGACCGCCTTTCATATAATCGTTTTGCATATCAACTATAGTTAGTATTTTTATTTTGCTCATAATTAACTCTTATAATTTACGAAATTTTTTCAAGCCCAATTTCTTCCTGAACGGGAATTAAGGCGTTAATAGTTTCTTGTATTAATTCGTCTAAAGATATTCCTAATCGTTCAGCTCCTTTATTAATAACATCTCTGTCGACTTTTGCGGCAAAGTTTTTATTTTTTAATTTTTTCTTAACGGATTTTACTTCCATATCTTCTACGCTTTTTGAAGGACGAACTAAAGCGCAAGCGGTTATAAATCCTGCAAGCTCATCAACGGCGTATAATGTTTTTTCCATATCGCTTATTGGTTCTATATCAACGCATATTTCAAAACCATGACTTTGAATAGCTCTTATAAAACTTTCGGGCAAATTTTCTTTTTCAAGTATTTCTTTAACTTTTATACAATGTTCGTTTGGATACATTTCATAATCCATATCATGCAATAATCCAACCATTCCCCATTCGTCTTCATCCTCTTTATTTTTTCTAGCAAAATATCTCATTACAGCTTCAACAGATAATGCATGCTTAAATAAAGATTCTTCGCTATTATACTTCTTGAATAATTCTATAGCTTTATCTCTTTCTATGCTCGCCATAAAATCTCCTATAAATATTATATAATAAGTTAACATAATTATATATTATTTTATATATTTTTCAATAGTTAAAATTATAATAATTAAAAATTTAAGTTTAAAATATTATGTTATTGAATTATTATATAATTTTTCTATACTATAACAATATTAACATGCTAAAAATAATAATAAAGCTATAAATAAAAAATTAATATATTGATTTTGTTAAAAAAAATAATATAATTAATTAATAATTAAAATAAAGAAGGAGTTTATATGTCAAGTTTGAGCGATAAGGAAATAAATGCCACTCTATCGAAAATTAGAAACGAATATGAAGAGGGAGCTAAAAAATACGGAAATAAAATTTATAATATCGAAAGCTTTAACGATAGATATAGAGAGGCTTTGCAAAATAGACAAGATTTATCAAATTATTTGCTTCTTGAAATAAATATATTGGAAGATATAAAAAATAGATTGAGAGAGAGAGAATTAGAAAAGGAAAGAAAAGAAGCGGAAGAAAAAAAAGCTAAAGAAAATTCTTTTATGAATAAAGTCGACAGTATGATAGAAAAATTTAGAAGCGCCATTGAAAAATATCCTTCGGAATATATTCATCCTAAAGCCGAAGAAGAGATATCTCATTTATACGGAGCTTTTAAGGAATTATATAATTGTTTTTGCGTTATAAGATATTTTTCATGCGGTCCTGCGGGCGATTATGTCGTTGAAACTGCAATAAAAGATTATGATAATAAATTTCAACCGTTTGTTATGCCCGTTGGAGAGAGTAAAGTTCCTCAAATATTTTCAGATTATGTATTCGCTTTAGAAAAAGGAGAAGGAGCAAACAGGTCGGAGCAATTTATTCTTAAAGAGTCGGGATTTTTCTTGCATTCTTTTATTGACAAAATGGACAGCATAAAAGCGATAGCATTAAAAAAGACTTTTGATAATCAAATAATACTTCCCGAATCTTTAAGTTCAGAATCGCCAAGAGTATTTTCTTTTTTTAAGGGAAAAAATAAAGAAGAAATATATAACGCTACTTTAATTTACGCTTCGGCTATGATAAACGATTTTAGATTGCAAAGTTTTAGAAAAGATGAAAATTAAAATTATTTTTATTTTATTAGAATTATTAATATTCAATTTATTATTGTATTCGGAAGATTTTATATATAATAAAACAAATATAGAAAACGCTTACAAATATTATAATTCTAAAAATTATATTAAAGCGGCGGAATTATTTGAATACGAAATAAATAATTCTCCTGTTTTAAAAATAGAATATTTTGAAATTCTTGCCAATATTTATATGTATCGGGAAGATTATAATAATATGTTGAGAGTCGCAAGAAACGGAATAATTATAAATAGATTTTCACCGAAATTATATTTTCAAAAAGGATACGCTTTATATAAATTAGCAAAGACAAACGAAGCTATAGAATCAATAAGGTATTCTGTCGATTTAAATCCAAATGACGCTTATGTTAATAATTATTTAGGGCTTTTATATTTATACACGGAAAATTATAAATTGGCGGAAGCTTCTTTTTTAAAGGCAAATATTTATAATCCGAATAATATCGTATATATGGTTAATCTTGCAGCAACTTATGAGAGAGATAAAAATTATAATTCCGCTCTTCAGATTTACGAAGATGTTTATAAATTGGATAAAAATTATAAAGATGTGGCAGGTTCTATATTAAGAGTAAAAACTTTATTAGGTTTTGCGGAAAATCCTCAAAATCAGAATATTAATAAAAATTTTGAATATAATGAAGATATGGAAGTAAAGCCGATAGGAAGCAAAAATTATACAAATAATGCAAATACAAATAGATAATATATTTTTGGAAATATTATGCATACTATAGAAAATATATTAAACGAATATTCTAAAAGAAATATTAATTTATTCGCTTATCTTAAAATCGCTCAAAAGTGGAATATAATAATTGGCGAGACGCTTTCTAAAATTTGTTATCCTTCTTTTTATAAAAATGGAATTTTAACTTTAACTGTTGCGGACTCTGTTTGGGCTAATGAAATTTCAATGAATAGACTCAATATTTTTAAGAATATAAAAAAAGAAACGGATATAATAGTGTCGGAGTTAAGAACGAGAGTTGGGGAAATAGAAAACGAAGAAAATATTAATTCTATTGATAAAAATATTTATGATAATCAAAATATTTCTAAAAATGAAATAAGCGAAAAACATAAAAATTGGATTTTAGAAGTTATAAAAGAATCGAATATAGACGATAAAAAAATTGAAGAGATATTTTATAGAATTTTAGAAAATGTAAAAGAGGATAAAGATGCTAATTGAAGATAAAATAATAAAAAAATTAGTATCCGAATATAAAACTGCAAGAAGCGTTATAACTTTTAAAGAAATTGTAAATCATTTGTCGAAATATATTTATAATTATGCAAGAAAAGTTTTCGGAGTAAATCATGAAATCGCTATGGATTTTTATTTATATTATATTGAAAGAATAGAAAATATTTTATTAAAGTATAATGAAACCGAAACAAAATTTATAACTTGGTTTACATATACTTTAAGAAACGGATATTTAAATTATATCGATTATAAAAAGAGAAAAGAAAAATATAAAAAAACTGAAATCTCTATAGACGCTCCTTTATGCGACAGAGAAGCATTAACATTGCATGATGTTTTATACGATACAAAAAAATATTCCGTTTATTCTATTGACGATATTGATAACGACAATATAGAAGAGATATCTTTGAAAATATTTAATTGTATAGAAAATATATTTACAGAAAGAGATTCTTTAATTTTTTTCATTCATAATTTGGAATTATTTATAAATCTTATAACAAAACCTTTAATGAAATATTTTAATATAAATTACGAAGAAGCTTATTCTATAATAGAAAAAGCGAGAGCGACTTATATTTATAAATATAACGATATAATTAAACTTCAAGATTCTATAGCTAAAATAAATTTAAAAATATCGGAATATAATAATAAAGGACTTTGGACAGTTCATTTGGCAAGCAAAAAGCAGAATAGAATAAAAAAACTTCAGGCAATAAAACTTAATGTTCCGCATTCTTTTATAGCGAAACTTTTTAAGATAAGCGTTAATGCGATTACAAAAATTATAAATAAAATAAAAAAATATTTAAAAGAAAATTTTAAATACAATTTTAATAATTAAAGGAGTTTTTTATGATTAACAAAAAATACGAAGAAGAGATTATAAAATATCTTGACGGAATCAAAGTATCCGAAGAATTTTTAGACGAACTTGAAAATAATTTGGAACTTCAAATGAGAGTAAATAATTTGAAGTCCGATTTATTTATTATGAAAAATATTAAAGATTCTGAAATATTTGATATAGCAGAAAAAAAATCTGAAATAAATATAAAAAATAATATAGTGGAATCTATGGCTTTTTTCTCGAAAATAAAACCGCTTGAAGCAAGAGGAGATAAAGATAACGAAATATATATTTTTAATAATATAGAAATTAGTAAAAACGACAATGAATATTATTTAAATATTAGAGATATAAAAAATTACTGCGTTATAGAATTTAATAAAGAAAAAATAGTAAATATATCTGGAGAGAAAAATAATTATTCTATGGAATTAAAAAAAGGAAAATATAATATTAAAGTCGATGATATTCAATCTAAAATAAATATAGAATAATTTTAAGGATTTATATGAAAGGAATATGCAAATGGGCAAAAAGCGAAATTGAAATAAAATATCATAATGAAGAATGGTGCAGAGTTTGTCATGACGAAAAAAAATTATTTGAAATGCTTATACTTGAAGGAATGCAGGCTGGTTTAAATTGGAAATGTATTTTAGATAAAAGAGAAAATATGCGAAAAGCATTCGACAATTTTAATTATAAAAAAATATCTAAATACGATTCTAAAAAAATGGAAGAGCTTTTGAATAATAAAGGAATAATTAGAAACAGAAGAAAGTTGGAAGCTTTAATAATAAACGCTAATAAATTTATTGAAGTTCAAAAAGAATTTGGAAGTTTCGATAAATATATTTGGAGTTTTACGAAAGGCAAAAGAATAAATAATAAATTAAAATCGACTGACAATCTACCCGCAAGAAACGAATTATCCGATTTAATAAGCAAAGATTTAATTAAAAGAGGATTTAAATTTACGGGAAGCGTTATAATTTATAGTTATTTGCAAGGAATAGGAATAATTAACGACCATACTATAAATTGTAGGTTTTATAATAAAAAATAATTTAATTGATTAATCGCTTTCTCATAACCTAAATTTGCGGATTTTTTCAAACTTTTATTTGCAATATTTAAATATTTTTCTTTTTTAGTTTCGTCTTTTTCATGCTTAATTAAAATATTATATAATTTGTAAATATCGTAATAAGCTATATAATCTTCGCCGTTTGTTTCCAAAACTTTTTTCAAATATTTAATTGATTTTTTATATTTTTTTTGTTTTCTAAATATAACGGAAATCAAATAATAAGCGTCAGAAAAAGATTTATTTATCGAAATCGCTTTTTCCAAATCTTTTAAGGCTTCTTCAAATTTATTTAATTCAATATAAACTTCGGCTCTATTATAATATATTTCGCTATCATACGGATAAATTTCAATCGACTTGTTATAAGTTTCAATAGCCTTATCATAAGATTTTATATCGTAATAAACTCTTGCCAAATTATAATATGCGTCTAAATTTTTTTCGTCTAATTCAATTACTTTAATCAAATCCTCAATAGCTTTTTCGTAATTTTGATTTTGAATATTGCTTAAAGCGTTATAGAAATAGCGATTCTCTTTATTAATCATTTATAAACCTATATTATTTTTTATTTATAAATTATATAAAAGCAAGTATAAAATGTCAAAAATATTTTTAATAAAAATCGTAAAACTAAAATGAATACTTTTATAATTAATTCTTATAATAATTTTATTTTATAAATTTATATAGTAAAATTTTTCCCGTCATATAAAATTGTATTTTTTCATTGACTTTATTAATAGAGGATTTCTTCAATTCGTTCGTAATCAGGGGAATAAATACCAATTAATTAAGTCTAAAAATCAAAAATATTTATAATTTTTTATCGCTAATATTTAAATCTATAATCGAATTTTTTAATAATTTATAAATCTTATTTTTCTATAAACTTAAAAATATGTATGAAATGTATTATTAAACTATATTAAATTATTAAAAATCTCTGAATTTTTGAATTTTTATTAAAAAAGTTCAAAAAAATGCTTGACTTTTTAAAAAAAATTTTGTATCTTAAGTATAGAGGATTTGATTATGATAATATTGGCTAATTTACACATGAATGAATTCAATTCAATTCAATTCAATTCAATTCAA